>MPLX02037865.1_pt1 | contig 96964 bp, 94 predicted proteins | sample 1617341 | NCBI WGS metagenome assembly MPLX02 (sample SAMN05944804, study PRJNA350692) | marine metagenome | biome: marine; feature: ODZ; material: water; isolation source: 120 m water sample filtered on 0.2 um supor filter | place: Pacific Ocean | collected 2012-04-08 | depth 120m m | reverse complement strand
GCGGTGATGGTCAGCGAGGGGTTGACACCCAGGTTGGCGCTGATCGTCGAGCCGTCGGCGATGTGCAGCCCGGGGTGGCCGAACACCCTGTGGTAGGCGTCGATCACACCGTGCTCGGCATCGGCGCCGATGACACAACCACCCAGGATGTGGGCCGTGACCGGAACGTCCAGGAGTGCCTCGTTGAGCGAACCGAATGCGTCGCCGCCCATGATGTCGGCTGCCTGCCTGGCGGCTTCGGACGCCTCGGGGATGTACGTGGGGTTCGGCTTGCCGGTGCCCTGCTCCGATCGCAGTCTGACGCCCCGCCTCTTCCGTCGCCAGCGCAAGTTGATGCTGTTGTCGTGGCTCTGCATAACCAGCAGGATCACCGTACGTTCGGACCAGCGACGCACCGAGAGGCTCCGTAGGAAGCGGACCGGGTGGCACAGGACCTGGCCAAGGAAGCGGAGTTGGCGTGGCACCCCGCCTCCGCCGTCGACCAGGACGGTCGCCAACAGGCCCATGGCGTTGGACCCGGCCGGGTAGCGGACGCCCTCTATGTGGGTGTGGTCGTCCGGGTAGATGGACGAGCTGATGGCGATGCCGGTCGAGTAGTCCACCTCCGAGTCCGGTGCAGAGCTGGCTCCGGGGATGGACTCGGAGTTGGTCCGCGCCAGCCCACCCAGCCGCGAAGACAGGTTTGGCAGGCTGCCCCGCTCCTTCATGTCTGCCAGGAGGCGCACGGTGCCCAACACGCCGGCTGAGAACACGACCTGCTCGACACGGTGGTACCTGACGGCACGCCCGCGCACCGGACCGGGGCGTTCCGACACGACCTCGTAGCCGCCGTCCGGCAGGGGCCTCACCCCGGTCACCTGCCGCTTCGGGAGCACCGACGCACCGGCCTTTTCGGCCAGGTACAGGTAGTTGCGGTCCAGGCTGTTCTTGGAGTCGTGGCGACAACCGACCATGCACCCTCCGCAGCCGATGCAACCGGTGCGGTCAGGGCCGACACCACCGAAGAAGGGGTCGGCGCTGACCTCGCCCGCCTGGCCGAAGAAGACGCCGACCTCGGCCTGCCTGAACGAATCTGCCACCCCCATGCGTTCACCCAGTTGACGCATCACATCGTCGTTGGGTGAACCCCCCGGGGCCGTGCACACCCCCAGCATCCGGGTGGCCTGGTCGTAGAACGGTTCCAGCTCGGCTCGCCAGTCGGTGATGCCCGCCCACTGGGGGTCAGTGTAGAAGGCATCAAGGGGCCGGTAGAGAGTGTTGGCGTACACGAGCGACCCGCCACCCACGCCCGCTCCGGACAGGACCAGGGCATCGCTCAAGAGGTCGATGCGCTGGATGCCGTGCAAGCCCAGTCGGGGGAAGTAGAGGAACTTCCGCAGGTTCCAGTTGGTCCTCGGGAAATCCCCTGAGGCGAACCGCCTACCGGCCTCGAGGACCCCGACCCTGTACCCCTTCTCTGTCAACCGCAGCGCGCTGACGCTTCCGCCAAAGCCACTGCCCACCACCAGTACGTCGAAGTCGAACCCATTGGTCTCAGCGGTCATGAGCGTGCTCCTCCCCCAGGGCCATCAGTATCGCCCCTCGGACGCGGTCGGGATCCAGGTCGGTGACCACTCCCACCGACGACGCCCCGTCGGCCTCCCCGACAGTACGGCCATGGTCATCGACCGTGACCGCCATCTGGGCCACCTCGAACAGGTCCGGTTCGAGCAGGGCCAGCAGGGCGCAGGGGTCATGCGCGGGGCTGGCCCTGTGTGGCGCACCCGGGAACCGGGTGCGCAGCCATTCCCAAAAGCGGTCGGCCTGGTCGGCCATTAGGGCGCCCAACGGGTGGCTCTCGGTGACCACGGAAAGGTCTTCGGCCGAAAGGAGCACCCGCAGGGTCTGATCCAGCGGTACCACGGTCACCGGGATACCTGATCCAAAGACAACCCGGGCCGCATCCACGTCGGAGGAGACGTTGTGTTCAGTCCAGCCACGGCTGAACTCGCCACCCATGACGACCAGGTGGCCCACATCGGTGGCAAATGAAGCGTCGGCCTGAATGGCAGCGGCGATGTTGGTCAGAGGTGCGATGGCGACCACGTCCACACCACCGGGATCAGCCGAAACGGTGTCGCACAGCAGGTCCACAGCACCCCCGAGCCCTGACGAGGCGTCGTCAATCCCGGGGACTCCGACCCCCTCGAAGCCGGCCCACATGACCTCCTTGCCACTCATCGGCTGCTCCAACCCGCGGGCAACCGGCGCCGACACCCCCATGCCTGCAAGTGCCAGCGAGGCGAGGCGAGCCCGCAGGCAGGTGTCGCCGTAGGCAACGGTCACCGCGACAAGTCCCATGTCTGTGCGACCCGAAACCATGGCGAGCGTCCAGAGGTCGTCCACATCGGTTCCGATGTCGGTGTCAATGACCACCCGACGCTGCAACGATTCCACGACTGCAAGGTAGCCAGTCGCCGGACTAGGCAAGTGGCGCCACCTCAACTACCCGGCCACTCGGCAATGAGGTCCAGGTTCCTTGGCAGGCCTCGGTGGGTGATGCCGCAGGATCTACAAGAAGGTTGGCTGCCGCAGACCATCTACCCTGACCCTCCGATTCCTTCACGGGGATCATCGGCCTCAGCAGTTTTCCAGTCAAGTTGTAGGCCACCGGGCTGGAGGCCCGAGAGGTCCAACCTGAACCACGTTCCGAACAGGCCTTCCGTCCCGCAACTGATTGGATCACATCAGCGGGACAACTGCTATGGGGGTGGTTCAGGGCGAAGTCGTGGGTTTCCCTGCCCACCTTGTTCAAAACGACCAAGATCAACTGGTCGATATGATGGGGCCGCCCACCTCGGCACCACGCCGTTGCGACCGGCGTGTCCCGACCTCTGGGCTATCCGTACCGGCAATTGACCGATGAGCCACTGAACCCGAGAGGCGATGAGCCACCCATGACCAGCTACCCGGAGTTGAAGCTCTACGTTGACGGGGCCTGGCGCACAACCACTGGAGACCTGCCGGTTATCAATCCGGCGACCGGAGCAGCCATCGGCAAGGTTCCCATCGCTGACCCAGACACCCTTGATGACGCGCTGGTCGCCGCAACGAGCGGGTTCGACGTGTGGAGGCGGACGTCGCCTAGGGAACGGGCTGATCTCATCCGCTCAGCAGCTGCCCTCTTGCGTACCCGCCAGGATGAAATAGCCCATTCGATAACTATTGAAAATGGCAAGCCGTTCGACCAGGCACGGGCTGAAGTGATCCGTGGTGCGGAGTTCTTCGAATGGGACGCCGGCGAGGCGACACGAACCTACGGGCGGGTCATCCCGAGCGGTCCAGGGGTAAAGCACGTCGTCAACCACCAGCCGATCGGCCCGGTCGCAGCGTTCTCGCCCTGGAACTTCCCGATGAGCCAGCCCGCACGAAAGGTCGCCGGTGCCCTGGCATCCGGTTGTTCGATCATCCTCAAGGCCGCCGAGGAGACCCCGGCGGGCGCAATGCACATCGCCGAGGCATTCCACGATGCCGGGCTCCCAGCGGGCGTGCTCAACCTCGTCTTCGGGATCCCGGCCGACATTTCCCAGCACCTCATCTCCAGCGACGTGGTCCGGATGGTGGCCTTCACCGGCTCCACGGCGGTGGGGCGCCACCTCACCGGTCTCGCATCCGACCACATGACACCGGTCCTAATGGAACTCGGTGGGCACGCCCCGGTAATCGTGTGCGAGGACACCGACGTCGAGGCGGCGGCGGAGAGTTCGGCAGTCCGGGCGATGCGCAACGCCGGCCAGGTGTGCACCTCACCAACCCGATTCTTCGTCCACGAAGCTGTCTTCGACCAGTTCCTCGACGGCATCACCCGGCGAACCGCAGCCACCGTCGTGGGCGACGGAATGGAACCAGGTGTCGAGATGGGGCCGCTCGCCAACGACCGCCGCCTGGCCAACGTGGTCGCGCTGGTCACAGATGCGTGCGAGGCAGGGGGCGAGGCGACCACCGGCGGCGAGTGCATCGGCACGACCGGCTTCTTCCACGAACCAACGGTCCTCGCCAACGTCCCCGATCGGGCCCGGATCATGCAGGAGGAGCCATTTGGGCCGGTAGCGATCGTGAACCCAGTCGACTCGCTAGACACGGCTATCGAACGTGCCAATTCGCTCCCGTTCGGGCTGGCCGCCTACGGCTTCACAAACCGGGCCGACTACGTGGACCGAATGGTCGACCGGGTCGAGGCTGGCAACCTCTCGATCAACACCCTCGAGGCGTCACTTCCAGAGACCCCCTTTGGCGGCATGAAGTCCAGTGGGTACGGCCGCGAGGGTGGCACCGAAGGCCTCCACCACTACATGGTGATCAAGAGCGTCTCCCACAGCATCTCCATTGTGTGACCCCGGATAGGACCACGGGACATGAACTACGACAGGAGTGACGCCAAGGCCTACGCCCGCCAGAACATGAAGGGCATCTGGGCCGCTGCTCTCATACCGTTCACCGAGGACCTCCGGATCGACGAGGACGGCTTTCGCCAGAACGTCAAACACTGGACTGAGGACCTCGGAATCGAAGGCCTCTTCATCGCCGGCAAGCAGGGAGAGTTCTTCTCGATGACGCTCGAGGAGCGGAAGCGGTCGTTTGAGTTGGCCGTCGAGGCGACCCACGGACGTGGCCAGACAATCATGTCGTGCTCGGACCAGAACATGGACGTGGTCTTGGAACTGGCCCACCATGCCGAGGACGTCGGGGCCGACTACATCGTCGTCCACGCACCGGCGCTGCACTTCTCAACGGCTCAGGACGAAACCCTCTTGGGCTACTACCGGTCGATCTCCGACAACGTCGACATCGGCATCGCCCTGTGGAGCCACCCGGACAGCGGCTACCTGATGTCACCCGACCTGTGCAACCGTCTCGCCGACCTCGAGAACGTGGTGGCGATCAAGTACAGCGTGCCGCGCCCGATGTACTCGGAACTCTCGGCCCTGGCCTCTGATCGCATCCACGTGAGCACCGCTTCCGAAGATGAATGGCTCGACAACATCATCGAACTGGACTGGACGCTCTACCTGTGCTCCTCGCCGCCGTTCCTCCTGCAGACGGCGAACGACCGGAGGATGCACGAGTACACACAGGCCGCGTTCGAGGGGAGGATCGCCGATGCCCGGCGAATCAGTGCCAGCCTCAACCCGGTACGGGCCGCCCTGAAGGGCACGCGTCCTCCCGAGAAGCCCCACGCCCACCAGAAGTACTGGCAGGAACTGCTCGGACAGGTCGGTGGTCGGGTCAGGGCTCCGCTGCTTGAGTTGACCGACGGTGAGAAGCGAGTCACCCGCGAGGCGTTCGAGCAGTGCGGGATCAGGGTTTGAGCGAAGAGGTCGTGGCGACGGGGGCTGTGCTGCGCATCGCCTTCGTAGGTTGGGGTGCGATGGCCAGAACAGCGTGTCGCCTGCTCTACGACTCGCCGGTCGAGATCGTGGCCGTCGCCGTGCGGCCCGAGTCGGAACCGCCCAAGGGCCTGCCGCCCGGTGCAATCCTTATAACCAACCCGGGCGAACTGGCATCAACGCTCCCCGACGTGGTCGCCGAGACCGCCGGGCGAGATGCCGTAGGCCCGTGGGGCCGAGCCACCCTCGAGGCGGGATCCGACTTCATCGTGTCGTCAGCGTCGGCCTTTGCCGACACGACACTCCTTGAGGAGTTGCAGGGCATCGCCGCAGCGCACGACGCCCAGATTCACGTCCAGCCCGGTGCACTGGGTGCCGTTGATGCGATCGCTGCGGCGAGCCTCCTGGGGCTCGAGATGGTCAAGCACCGGATCATCAAGCCACCAGTTGCGTGGCAGGGAACTCCAGCCGAGGAGCGGTGCAACCTGAACGCCCTCGAGGAGCTCGAGGCCTTCTTTACTGGAACGGCAACCGAGGCAGCTTCGCAGTTCCCCAAGAACGCCAACGTGGCCATCACGACCGCCCTCGCCGGAATCGGCCCCGAAGACACACTGGTCACGCTCATCGCTGATCCCATGGCGACCGAGAATCGACACGAGATCACGGCCGTTGGTGACTTCGGTCGACTCGATGTCTCGATCAGCAGCCGCCCGCTGCCGGACAACCCGAAGACCTCGACCATGGCAGCGCTCAACTTGGTTCGCTGCATCAAGAACCGCGTGACGCCGCTCGTCGTCTGATCGTCAGGCGTCCCGGGGGACCTTGCCATACCCCACCCGGGCAATAACCAGAGAGGCCCGGAACCGTTGAGATTCCGGGCCTTTCGCTTGGTAGCGGGGGCAGGATTTGAACCTGCGACCTTCGGGTTATGAGCCCGACGAGCTACCAGACTGCTCCACCCCGCAGCGAGGAGGCTAACGGTCGGCGCGGGCGGCTCCTACCCGACAACGACGTCGCTCAGGTCCTTTGGGTGGTTGGTGATCTGCTCGTAGCCGTCATCGGTGACGATGAAGCTGTCACCTACCTGTGCTCGGAAGGTCCCCGACACGCTGACCGAACCGTCGACTGCCAGCACCATTCCCGGCTCAAGCACGGTGGTGTCGCCGAAAACCAGCTCGGGCTTCTCCAGGAAGCTGTAGCCGGTTGCCCGTCCGCACCGGAACGGGTAATCGAAGCCGGCGTCTCGGATCACCTCGGCGTAGGCCGCGTGCACGGACTCCGCCGTGACCCCGGGGCGTAGTGCTGCGAGCGCTGCGGCCTGGCTGGCCAGGGCCACCTCGTAGACATCCGCCTGCTGGCGGACCGCTACCTCTCCGATCCAGAACGTACGGTCGAAGCCCAACTTGAAGCGATGGAAGCTGGTCATCCCGCAGAGGCACACAAACACGGGGTCGCCCCACTCCATCACCCGGGTTGATGCCCGGTGGTGGGGCTTGGTGATCTCTCCGCCCGACGCCATTATCTGGAGGAAGTGGATATTGGGCGACATACGGGTGTCGCCGTAGTGGGCGTCGATGAGTTCGGCAGCCTTGCGGGTTCCGGCCTCTGAAGTTGCCAGCGCCACCTCGAACTCCGGCACGCCCGCCATGACGGCGGAGCGGCCCGCATCCATCATTGCGTCGGCAACCTGTCCGGTATGACGCGCCAACTGCAATTCTGCGGGCGACTTGACCATCCTCATGGCCCCGACCACCGGGGTCACCTCGACCAACCGGTCCCCGTCGACAAGTGTGTCCACATAGTTGCGGACCACCGGAGGCATGAGATCGGTCTCAATGGCCACCCGGCCTGCGCCGGTCAACACTGCCGGCAGTTCCCGACGCCACTCGTCGCCGAGGCCGTCGTTCCACACGGCGATTCGATCCACCCGGGCCGCCGCCTCGGCCATGTCGGCCTCCATGCTCGGCGTAATGAGCAGGTTCCCGCCCTCATGCCGGACCACCAGGATCGTCGGTCTCCCGAACTCCATGTGCAGGTAGTCGTAGTAGCCGGTCAGGTAGTAGACGGTGTCGTCGTCGGTGATGAGCGCCACGTCGATGCCATCATCGACCAGCCGGCAGAGGAAGGAGTCCATCCGTTCGGTGAACATCAGACAGGCACCACCCTCAGCAGCCGATGACCGACAGACCGATCGACCGTGCGGCCTCAGCCTGTCGCTGGTCGAAGGTCAGCACGATTGTCGCCGTTCCAGCACGGCGTGCGGCAGCCAGGTGGATCGAGTCAAGCGAACGACAAAGCGTCTGCTCGGCGATGCGGGCCGCCTCGGCACAGACCTGAGCATCCAGAGGTAGCACCGCGAAGGCATCAAGGTCAAGAGTGAAGCGGGTCCGCATCACCTCGAAGTCGTCGGTCAGGATCCTGGTCAGGTTCCGACGCACCTCGATCACCGTCAGGGCAGAGGTAACCAACACAGGGTCTGAGGCCATGTGGGCTACCGCATCCTCCGCTTCCTCCTCCTCCAGGTAACGCTTGATAAGGGCGCTCGAGTCGACGTAGAGGGTCACCGTCCGCGGTCCTCGTCGAGCGCCTCTTCACTGCTCATGGCAGCACGCACCCGCACCGACGGCTGCAGCCCGGTTCGAAGAGGAGGCCTGATCCAACCCTCGGCTATGCCCCGTTCGACAGCCGAACCGTGGTCGTACGGCACGAGGCGGGCCACGGGGCGGCCACGGTCGGTGACCACGACGTCCTCGCCATCGGCCACCCGACCGAGGTACTCGGACAGCTTCGCCTTCAGGTCACGGATACCGACGTTCATGTAGTCACTATAATAACCTTTTGTGACTACATCAGTGCGGATTCCCTCTCCGCGAGACGGTCAGGCAACTACCGGGTAACCACCAACCTCGGCGGCTGCCAGACGGTCGGCAAGTACCTCGTAGTCAGAGGTGGACCTCACCCGGTAGCCGTACAGGTCAAGAGGTCGACGCACCTCTTCACCCAGCAACGCCACTGCCTCTGACACCGCGGCGTTAACGGTCTCCCGCAACCCGACGTGAGCCCAACCGATAACTAGGGGAGGAGCTGGCATCGGCTCGGTCCACCCGATGATCCTCAGCTCGTCGACCGCGGGTTCATGACTGGTTGCCAGGCTCCAGGCCACCGCGTCGATGGAAGTCAGATCGGCTCGCCCCTCTGCCACGGCACGGATGGAAGCGCGGTGCGAGCCGGTCTCAACCACCTCGTCGAAGAACCTGCCACTCTCAGCCAGCGGAGCTACCAGGTCGACGAGCGCAGCATGGCCCGACTGTGACTCCCGACCGTTGATCGCCGCACATCTACCGCGGAAGTCATCCAGGCCGTCAGCCGGGTCGCCAGCGTGGCACGCGACCACGGACCGGTAGTCGCCCGGCTGACATCCCTCCACCCCGTAGTCAAGCGCCCCGAGCACCTCCACCCTGCCGCGCAACGAGCCCACGACATTCAGGCCACACACCTGGGCAGCCAGCAGGTTCGGCGCAACCCAGAGTTCAGACACGTGATCCGGCCTCCACAGCCCAACTGGCGCGTCCACTCCGACCTGACAGAAGCGCCTGGCGATCGCCGCCCAGAGTGCATCGACCTCGTCGCGGACCTCGGGCCAGTCGTACATGGGCAGCCCGGCAACCCAACCGCCAACCGGGGCAGCGGAACGGATCAACAGATCGTCTGTCGGACGAGCGGCACGCCCGGACGGTAGGCGAGATGGTGGTGGCTGGGGGCGTCAAGAATGGCCAGGTGGCCGGCCGAGCCGGGGGTGAGCCGGCCCACGTCGGTTCGCCGCAGTGCTGTGGCACCGCCGACGGTGGCTGCCTGCACCGCCTCGTCGATCGTCATTCCCATTTCCCTCACCGCCAGGGCAATGCAGAACGACATCGAAGTCGTGTAACTGGACCCCGGGTTGCAGTTGGTGGCCACGGCCACGGTGGCACCGGCGTCGATGACCCGCCGGGCGTCCGGGTACGGCTGGCGCGTGGAGAAGTCCGTCGCCGGAAGGAACGTGGCGACCGTGTCACTCCCGGCGAGCGCATCGACATCAGCGTCAGAAAGGTAGGTGCAGTGGTCGACCGAGGCGCAGCCCGACTCGACTGCCAGCTGCACGCCCGGCCCGTGGCCCAGTTGATTGCCATGGAGCCGTAGGCCCAGACCGACCTCCCGGCCAGCATCCAGAACGGCCCGACACTGATCGACGTCAAACGCCCCCTTCTCACAGAAGGCGTCGACCCACCGGGCATGCGGGGCACAGGCCGCAAGCATCGGGCCACACACCAACTCCACGTACTCGTCGGCCCGGTCCTCGAACTCGGTCGGCAGCAAATGGGCGCCGAGGAAGGTGGTCTCGTCGGTGAACTCAGAGGCCAGGCGGAGAATACGGGCCTCGTCGTCGACGTTGAGACCGTAACCGGACTTGACCTCGACGGTAGTCGTGCCGCCCGCCCGAAGTTCAGCAATTCGACTGGCAGTCAGAGCCCGCAGCTCGTCGCCTGACGCTGTCCTGGTCGCCTCGGTCGTCACGCGGATTCCACCACCGTCATAGGGCTGTCCGGTCATGCGTGCCGTGAACTCCTCAGCCCTGTCACCAGCAAAGATGAGATGGGTGTGGGAATCCACGAAGCCCGGCAGCACACAGGCACCGCCCACGTCGATCCGCTCGTCGGCCACCTGTCCGGCAGGCCCAACGGACAACACGAGGCCGTCGGCTATCACCACGGAGGCATCGCGTACGAGGCCCAACGGGCCCTCGCCCAGAGCCGGGTCATTGGTGACGAGCATGCCGATCCGGTCGACAGCCAGCGTCACGAAGTGACCTCCCTCACCGCCTCGGCCAACTCGGAGGCGACATCCACCGACACGTGAACCCTGTCACGCACAACCACCTCGCCAGCAACCACCAGATCCGTGACATCGGCCGCTGAGGCGGCAAACACGATCGACGCCATTGCAGTCTCTGCTTCGGCACCCGCCAGACGTACCGAGTCCAGTGCCACGGTCACCATGTCGGCCAGTGCTCCCGGCTCAAGTATTCCACCATCAGTCCAACCCAGCGACCGGTAGCCGTTGACGGTAGCCATTGCCAGGAGGTCGTCGACCCCGTGGGTGCCACGCTCGAGCGTCGCGAGCCGCTCGTCCAACTCAACCGCCCTCGCCTCCTCGAACATGTCGATGACGGCATGACTGTCGGATCCCAGGCTGAGTGGGGAACCGGCGGCCGCCAACGCCCCGGAAGGACCGATGCCGTCGGCCAGATCGCGCTCTGTGGTCGGACACATGCAGATGCCGGCCCCTGCTCCACCGAGTAGCCCGATGTCGTCTTCAGTCAGGTGGGTGGCATGCACGGCCGTGAGCCGATCGGTCAGCGCACCCACCGAGGCCAACAGCCCCGTGGGCGTGCATCCGAAATGGGCCTCGCACTGCTCGTTCTCCTCTGACCGCTCCGAGAGGTGCACGTGCAGGGGTGCCTCCCGGCCTTCAGCCCATGCCGCCACCTCCGCGATCGCCGCCGGATCGACGGCGCGGACCGAGTGCACGGCCGCCCCTATCTGCGCCCGTGGCCCCGGCTGCAGTTCCTCAAGCCGCTGTGCCCAGGCATCCGCCGATCCGTCTCCGAAACGCCTCTGGTCCTCTTCGAGCGGAAGGTACCCGTCTGCCGACAGGCCACCGTGCAGGTAGGAGGCATCCAGCAGGGTGATCCTGATGCCAACATCGGCTGCCGCCGCCAGGATCGCCTCACCCATGGCATTCGGATTTACGTACGGCGTACCATCGAGCTGGTGGTGGAGGTAGTGGAACTCCCCAACGGCCGACACACCGGATAGTGCCATCTCTCCATAGGTGGCCCTCGCAAGTGCGTAACAGGTGTCAGGGTCCAGCCGGCGGGCCACCTCATACATCTGCTCCCTCCAGGTCCAGAAGGTGCCGGTCCCTGCATGGGTCCGTCCCCGCAGGGCCCGGTGGAAGGCGTGGCTGTGGGTATTGGCAAAGCCGGGAAGGGTGAGGCCCGTGAGTCGCGTGGCGCCCGGTGGTGGTGCGCCCACTCCGGCGACAACGGCGGACACGAAGCCATCAGCAGTATCTATGAGGATGCCGGGTTCCACCTGTCCGCGGCCCAGCCACGCCGCCTCACACCAGTAGGTGCTCACGACCCGACACGCTCCACAAAGGCGGTGATGCGCTCGACGAACTCATCACGGTGGTGGGCCTCGAACTCCTCCCATGTCGACAGGGTCGCCGGATCAACCACCCTGTCCACGAAAAGCACCCCGTCGAGATGGTCGCACTCGTGCTGCCATGTCGCCGCGGTGAGGCCCCTCACAACCTCGTCATGGTGGTTTCCGCTGCGGTCCTCGTAGCGGACTCGAACGTTGACGTAACGCTCCACCTCGCCACGCAGTGGAACCGACAGGCAACCCTCGTTGTTCACGAACACCTCGTTGTCAATAGGCTCGACCACGGGGTTGACGGCCACGGTCAGCGGGATCTGGGGTTTGTAGGGGTACCGAGGATTATCGGTCACCTCAAGCACAGCGACCCTAACTGGTTCACCGATCTGGTTGGCGGCGATGCCGGCACCTCGAGCGTGGCGCATCGTGTCGACCATGTCGTCAATGAGGTCCTGCACCTCGGGTGAGGTGATCTCGTCATCGGTCAGTCGGCGTGTCGCACTGCGAAGCACCGGGTGGCCGATCGACAGGATCGTGCGTACGGCCACCGGTCAGGTGCCTTCCCTCATGGGAATCCTGACACCCCGCTCGTCGGCGACGTCGGTGGCAAGGTCGTAGCCAGCGTCAGCGTGGCGGATAACCCCCATGCCCGGGTCGTTGGTGAGCACCCTTTCCAACTTGGCAGAGGCAAGGTCGGTGCCGTCGGCCACGCTGACCTGACCGGCATGGATGGACCGCCCGATTCCAACCCCGCCACCGTGGTGGATGCTCACCCACGTGGCACCCGACGAGGTGTTCAGCAGGGCATTCAGCAGCGGCCAGTCGGCAACCGCGTCGGAGCCGTCGAGCATGTCCTCGGTCTCCCGGTACGGGGAAGCGACCGACCCGGAGTCGAGGTGGTCACGGCCTATGACGATGGGTGCCTTCAACTCACCGCTGGCGACCATCTCGTTCAGGCGCAGGCCGAGGCGGTGGCGCTCGCCATAACCAAGCCAGCAGATACGAGCCGGTAGCCCCTGAAAGGAGACACGCTCGCCAGCCAGTCGAATCCACCTGGCGAGGTCCTCGTCGTCGGGGAACTCCTCGAGCACCGCCCTGTCGGTGGCGGCAATGTCGGCCGGGTCGCCTGACAGCGCCACCCAGCGGAAGGGTCCCTTCCCCTCGCAGAACAGCGGTCGTATGTAGGCGGGTAGAAAGCCCGGATAGGCGAAGGCCCTGTCATAGCCGCCCAGTTCGGCCTCGGCACGCAGGCTGTTGCCGTAGTCAAATACCTCGGCGCCGGCGTCCATGAAACCGACCATTGCCTCGACGTGGGTGGCCATGGATGCCCGGGCCCGGCGGGCGAACTCGGCCGGGTCATTGCGACGAAGTTCCTCAGCTGCAGCCTCGGTGAGGTCGGTTGGCAGGTAGCTGAGGGGATCGTGGGCAGAGGTCTGGTCGGTGACGATGTCAGCGTCGAAACCGTCGGCCAGAAGGTGGGGCAGGACGTCGGCGACGTTTCCGATGAGGCCCACCGACAGGGGCCGTCGGGCCGCCTTCGCCTCAAGGCAGCGTCTCACGGCGTCGTCGTAGTCATTGGCAACCTCGTCGAGGTAGCGGTGCTCGACCCGCCTCTGAACCCGCTCGGGGTCAACCTCGATGCAGAGCGCCACGCCGTCGTTCATCGTCACGGCCAGCGGTTGGGCCCCGCCCATTCCGCCGAGGCCGGCGGTGACGGTGACGGTGCCCGCGAGGGTGCCGCCGAAACGGAGGCGGGCGATCTCGGCGAAGCACTCATAGGTGCCCTGGAGAATCCCCTGGGTGCCGATGTAGATCCAGGAGCCCGCTGTCATCTGGCCGTACATCATGAGGCCCTCGTTCTCGAGGCGCCTGAACTCGTCCCAGTCGGCCCAGTCGGGAACCAGGTTGGAGTTGGCCAGCAGGACCCGGGGAGCCCACTCGTGGGTGCGGAATACGCCGACGGGCTTGCCGGACTGCACGAGCATGGTCTCGTCGTCGGCGAGCGTGGTGAGGGTTCGCAGCATTGCGTGGTAGGCGGGCCACGAGCGGGCGGCCCGTCCGGTCCCGCCGTAGACGACGAGGTCCTCAGGTCGTTCGGCGACCTCGGGGTCGAGGTTGTTCTGGAGCATCCGGAAAGCGGCCTCCTGACCCCAGCCGCGACAGGTCAGGTCGGTTCCGCGGGGCGCACGGATCTGGCTGGTCGGGCTGGACATCTGGACACCTCGGCCTGAGCGGGCTGTGGTTGCAATGCTGCCCGATCGAATCTAAGTTGTCAACTGACGATAATGACTTTCACCTAATGAAATTCATATGACAGCTGCCACCCTCCACAAATCCAGGTCCGCCGAGCGGGCACTAAACCTGCTCGATGCCGTTATCACGGCCGGAAGCATCAGTCTCGGCGATGCGGCAAGCGCCGTCGACCTTCCCACCAGCACGGCTCTACGTCACCTCAGGGCCCTCGAACACGACGGCTACCTGAACCGCGACCCCCACGGCATGTTCAGCGTCGGGCCAACCTTCCTCCGCCTGGCCCTCACCTCGCTCCGCGAGGGACCTGCGGCACACCTCACCAAAGCGGCAAGGCCACATCTGGATCGACTCGCCGAGGCCACAGGCGAATCCGCCTACCTTGCGGTACGCGAGAGGTCCCGGGCCGTGTACATCGCAACCGCAGAGAGCGCCCGGGCTATCCGCCACGTGGGCTGGGTGGGGCGCACCGTTCCACTCACCGGAACCGCCGTGGGAGCCACCCTCACCGGCACCGGCGAGGCGACCGTCCTACGCAACACCGGAAGTGTCGAACCCGACGTGGCAGCGGCCGTCGCACCCGTGCTTGGAACCGAAGGCACGGTCGTCGCCGCAATCTCGGTGCTCGGCCCCTCCTCCCGCCTCGACAACGCATCCACCGACACCGCGACCATCGCCGTGCTCGCAGCCGCCGAAGCCCTCAGCCACGACCTGCGGGGTCCGACATGACCATCAGGCTGGAAGGCCCCGGCGTCACCATCGCCGACGTCGTTGCAGTCGCCCGCAGGCACGAAACTGTGACCCTCACCGACGCCGCCACCGAACGCATGGCGACGGCGCGCGACATCGTCGAGACTCTCGCCGACGGCGACCCCACCTACGGGGTGTCAACGGGCTTTGGCGCCCTGGCCACCGTCACGATCGCCCCTGAGAGGCGAGCCGACCTTCAGGCGGCGCTGGTCCGCTCACATGCAGCAGGAATGGGCCCGCCGGTGGAGCCTGAGGTGGTCCGGGCAATGGTGTTCCTTCGGGCACGCACGCTGGCACTCGGCCACAGCGGCGCCAGGCCGATCGTGGCCGAGGGACTCCTGAACCTCATCAACGCCGGGATCACCCCGATCGTCCCAGAACATGGCTCCCTGGGGGCCAGCGGAGACCTAGCACCCCTGGCCCACGCCGCCCTGACTCTCATCGGCGAAGGCAGCGTCGAGGTCGACGGTGCCGTCCTTTCCGCCGCCGAGGCGCTGGCCGGTGCCGGCCTGTCACCACTCACGTTGGCCGACAAGGAGGGCCTGGCCCTGACCAACGGGACCGACGGGATCCTCGGAATGCTCTGCCTGGCCTGTCATGACGCCCGTCAACTTCTCGCCCAGGCAGACGTAGCCGCAGCCATGACAGTCGAGGGGGTCCTCGCCACCGACCGGGCCTTCGCCGCCGACCTCACCGAGTTGCGTCCACACCCCGGCCAGGCAACGAGCGCAGCCAACCTTCGTGCCCTCCTGGCCGATTCCCCCATCGTGGCCAGCCACCGCACCGACGACCTGCGGGTCCAGGACGCCTACTCAATCCGCTGCACCCCCCAGGTCAACGGAGCCGCACGCGACACCCTCGCCTTCGCCACCACCACCGCCGAGACCGAGTTGGCGTCAGCGATCGACAACCCGATGGTGCTCCCCGACGGCCGCGTCGAGTCCTGCGGCAACTTCCACGGCGCTCCACTCGGGTTCGCCGCCGACTTCCTTGCCATTGCCCTCGCCGAGGTGGGTGCCATAGCCGAGCGTCGCATTGACAGGGTGCTCGACCACACCAGGTCACATGGCCTAACCCCGTTCCTGGCCGACGACCCGGGCGTCGACAGCGGGATGATGATCGGCCAGTACACCGCTGCCGCAATGTGTGCCGAAAACCGCCGTCTGGCAGGCCCCGCCAGCGTCGACTCACTACCGACGTCGGGCATGCAGGAGGACCATGTCTCAATGGCCTGGGGAGCGGTCAGAAAGCTGCGGCGCGTCATCGACAACCTGCGGCGCATTCTGGCCATCGAACTCACCGTCAGCGCCAGGGCAGTTGACCTGCGAAACCCTCTCCTGCCTGCACCCGGAACCGGGGCGGCGCTGGCGGCGGTGAGAACCGTGGCTCCCGGTCCTGGGCCCGACCGCTTCCTCTCACCCGAACTGCAGGCGCTCGACGACCTGCTCGCCTCTGGTGGCCTCCTTGAGGCAGCCGAGACAGTCACAGGTCCACTGACCTGACCCAGCGGGCCGACCAGACCTGCCCGACACCACCTCGCCTACCCTCTCGGAATGGACCGGCGACCCAGGGTGAGCGTCCACGTCGACGTGGACCTCTGGGATCCGGCCACCTTCGCCTCCGGAATCCCCTACGAGGAATTCGCCGTGCTCCGGTCAGAGGCCCCGGTCGCCTGGCACGAAGAGCACCCCCGGCGCGAAGGCGGGAGGTCCGGGCCGGGTTTCTGGTGTGTCACCACCCACGCCGACGTCCAGACCGTGTCCACCCAACCCGACATCTACTTGTCGTAGCTCGGAGGGTTCACGGGAGCAGATATCGGCGGTGCGGTCCTCGAAGAGACACGCCTGAACCTCATGGGTATGGACCCACCCGACCACACGGCGTTCCGGAGGTCCATCAGGGCACCCTTCGGACCAAGCGTCACAAGCGACCTGGCAGCCGTAGTCGAAGGTTTCGCAAGCGCGATCGTCGACGAGGTCGGGCCGCTCGGCGAGGTCGACTTTGTCGAGACAATCCCCTGAGAGTTACCGCTACTTACGCTCTCCCACCTGCTGGGTGTTCCGGCACGTGACCGGAGACTCTTCTACGACTGGTCGAACCGGATCATCGGCAACCACGACCCCGACTACGGCGGCGCCGCCGAGGACTTCCTTGAGGCCAAGGACGCCCTGTTCGCATACGGGCGCAGCGTCATAGCCGGCAAGCGTCAGAACCCCGACGACGGCCTCGTCAGCACGTTCGTACCGAGCGAGGTGGACGGCGTACCCCTCGACGATGAACGGATCATCCTGCTCTGGTTCCAGCTCCTCATTGCCGGCAACGAGACAACCAGGTCATCGCTTACAGGCGCAATGGAGATGCTGGGAGCATTCCCCGAGCAGCGGGCCGCCCTCATGGACGACCTGGACTCAAATCTCCCCGGCTTCATCGAGGAGTCCCTGCGGTTCACCAACCCCGTGCTCCACTTCCGACGCACCGCTACGCGTGACGTGGAACTGAACGGCTCCCAGATCAGCGCCGGCGACAAGGTGACCCTCTGGTACCCGTCGGCCAACAGGGACGAGGCCGTGTTCGATCAACCTGACCATTTCGACCCGACCAGGTCACCAAACCTTCACGTGTCGTTCGGCTTCGGAACGCACTTCAGCCTCGGCACCAGGGTAGGCAGGCTCCAGGTGGCAGTGATGCTGCGCGAGATGCTCACCCGACTTCCGGACATTGACGTCGTCGTACCGGCCCGCCGCGCCCACTCGACCTTCCTGAACAGCCCCAAGTCGCTCGGCGTCCGCTTTACGCCTGCCCGAGCCCAGCAAGCCAAGGAGGGCGGCCGCGGCATCTGGGCTACCTTCAATGCATGACCAGCGGACTCCTGGATGGCTACGACCAGGGTGGATTCTTTGACGAGGCCATCGGCGAGGACGGCACGGCCAGGTCAGGCCAGGAGAACCTGGTTGGCTGGTTCGACGCGCTCTCTGCCGATGACCTGCGCTACCACTCGACCCTGCGCGACGACCTGCTCCTGAGCCGGGGAATTACCTTCACCGTCTACGGCGAATCCCAGGGCATTGAGCGGACCTGGCCCATGGACCTCTTTCCACGGGTCATTACCGCCGCCGAATGGACGGTCCTCGAACAGGGTCTCGCCCAGAGGGTCAACGCCGTCAACCGCTTCCTCGAGGACCTCTACGTAGGCGAGCAGGCCATTCTCGAGGACGGGGTCGTCCCGCGTTGGCTGGTCATGTCATCGGCGGGCTTCGAGCGCGAGGCCTTCAACGTTGCCGTACCAAACGGCGCCCGCTGCCTCGTCTCCGGTATCGACATCGTGAGGGGCGCCGACGGCAAGTTCCTGGTACTCGAGGACAACCTGCGTAACCCGTCAGGCGTCAGCTACGTACTGGAGAACCGGGCGACCATGGCCAGGGTTCTCACCGGGGCCTTCGAGGAGATGGCAATTCGATCAGTCGACCACTACGGACGCTCTCTGCTCGCCGCCCTGAAACATGCAGCCCCACCTGCCGCCGGCGACGACCCTGTCGTCTGCGTGCTGACGCCCGGCATCTACAACTCCGCCTACTTCGAACACGCATTCCTGGCCAGGCAGATGGGCGTCGAGCTGGTCGAGGGCCGAGACCTCGTCGTTGACGACCACATCGTCGCCATGCGCACCACCGGCGGCCTGCGCAGGGTCGACGTCATCTACCGACGCATCGACGACCACTTCCTGGACCCTGCCGTCTTTGACACCGGCTCGACTCTCGGTGTGCCCGGCCTCATGGCAGCGGTGCGTGCAGGAACGGTCACCGTCTCAAACGCCGTGGGCAACGGGGTGGCCGACGACAAGGCCGTGTACCCGTACGTACCGGCCATGATCGACTACTACCTGGGTGAAGAGCCGATTCTGCCAAACGCCACCACCTACGTGCTCTGGGACGATGACCAGCGGGCCGCCGCTCTGGCGCGGGCCAACGAGCTGGTCTGGAAGCCAGTCGCCGAGTCGGGTGGCTACGGCATAGTCATCGGCCCGTCTGCGACCGACGAGGAACTGGCTGGCGTGCACACGACTGTCGAGGCCGACCCCCGCGGATGGATAGCCCAGGAGGTCGTGCAGCTCAGCCGGGTACCCAGCTGCGTAGACGGAGGCCTCGAGGGCCGCCATGTAGACCTGCGCCCATTCATCCTCACCGGCGAGTCCATCGAGGTACTCCCCGGCGGACTGACACGTGTCGCCATGAGGAAGGGTTCCCTGATCGTGAACTCCTCCCAGGGCGGTGGGTCCAAGGACACCTGGGTGCTCGAAGACCAGGCCACGGGAGCCGCAGGCTGATGCTTGCAAGACACGCCGAAAGCCTCTTCTGGGCCGGCCGCTATCTGGAGCGGGCCGAGGACACCGCCAGGATCCTCGACGCCACCCAGCACGCCACCATCATCAGACCGAGCGCCGCCGAGCAGTGGGGCGACCTGCTCATCGTCCTGCGCATCCACGAGGAGTTCAAGGACACCGGAGGCGAGGTCGACTGGCGCGGCGTCGGCAACTTCCTCGTTGCAGACCCGGAGAACCCCGGATCAATTGTCTCAGCCATCCAGACGGCACGCGAGAACCTGCGAAGTGTCCGCGAGCAGATACCCAGCGAGGTGTGGGAAACCGCCAACCGGTTCCACCTGGAGTTGTCGTCACGTGACCTTGCCGCCGACCTCGACGGCGAGCCCTACACCCTCTTCGACCTGGTCAAGACCCACTGCCAGACGATCTCGGGCGCCATTGAGCAGAACATGCCTAGAAGCGACGGCTACCGGTTCCTCACCATCGGCGTCCTGATCGAGCGGGCGCTGATGACATCGAGGCTGTTGAACATCAGGTGGGGCCACATGACCGCGGGCACCTTCGAGGATGCAATGCTCACCCTCTCGTCAGTGTCGGCGGCAGAGGCATTCCGGCGGCGACACCAGTCGGCAGCCGGCCCCGTGGCCATCTCGTCGTTCCTGTTGCGCGATGCCCTGTTCCCGCGAAGCACCCTCTACTGCCTGTCGCGGGCAGAACTGCTGCTCGACAACCTGGTTGACCGCGTCCCGGGAAGGGGACGGACCGAAACCGTGCTCGGGAGGGTGCGATCCAGCCTGGAGTTCGCTGAACTCGACGAGGGTTCCGTGGATATCCCGACCTTCTGCGCGGAGCTGGACGACGGGATCCGTCAGGTGGCTAACGCCATGGCACGCCAGTACTTCCGCAACGTCGACCAGCTCAGCATCAGGCCCCAGGCCACAGTGGTTTCCCTGGGAGGACACCGGTGAGGCTCGACATCTCCAACCGCACCCTCTACCGCTTCGACGACATTGTCCGGGAGTCCCAGAACGAAGTTCGCACCTGTCCAATCAGCGACTCCCGCCAGCACCTCATCGCCTACCGGCTGAGCCTCGCCCCGGCGAGCCGTTCACTGGCCTTCTACGACTACTGGGGCACCCGTGTCGACGCCTTCGGCATCCGCGAGCCGCACATCTCAATGGAGATCGTCGCCGAGGCGGCCGTCGAGACCAGCGAGGCAGGTCCACGGCCGGAACCGTGCGAATGGGAAGGGCTTTTCGACCCGTCCTTCAGAGACCTGCACCTCGAATACCTGGAGCGAACACCGCACGCCGACTGGGGAGATCGCCTGAGCGAAGCCGGCCTTGAGGCACGTGACGGGGACGACCTGGTCGCCACTGTCGTCGGCATCCACGACCTGGTCCGTGAGCGAATGATCTACGAGACCGGCTCGACACACATCGGAATCGACGTCGAGAAGGTGCTGTCAGACGGCCACGGGGTGTGCCAGGACTTCGCACACCTGTCGGTCGCAATCTGCCGGAGTCTCGGCGTTCCGGCACGGTACGTGTCGGGCTACCTGTTCACAGCCAGCGACGAGACCGGCGAGGACACAGACCATGACGTGGTCGACGTCGAGACCCACGCATGGTTCGAGGCGGCGATTCCCGGATACGGCTGGATGGCTATGGACCCGACCAACGGTCACGAAGTAGGTGCAAGACACGTGAAGATCGGCCATGGCCGCGACTACGACGACGTGCCACCACTACGGGGTTCGGTGTCAGGTGAGGCAGGAACCGAGGTTGATACCAGCGTGGAGATTCGCCGCATGGACCCGTCACATCAGGCGACGGTCGTGCAACCCCCGTTGACCCATACCGACATGGAGCACCTAGGCTTCCAGCCCCAGCAGCAACAACAGCAGTAGCCGCCTCAGCGGGCCGTGAAACCTCCGTCTACCGGAACGACTGCACCGGTCATGTAACTGGCCTCATCGGATGCCAGGAAGAGCACCACCCGGGCGACCTCATCAGGTTGAGCCAGGCGCTTGACTGGAATGGTCTCCTCGGCAAGTTGCGCCAGGTCGGCATCTGTCGGTGGCGTGTCACGCCCAGAGGCCAGCATCGGAGTGTCTACCTCGCCGGGCGCCACGGCGTTGATGCGGACTCCATCGTCAGCGTGGTCAAGGGCCATGGCGCGGGTCAACTGGTGTACCGCTCCCTTGGAAGCGCAGTAGGCGAGCACCCCGGCCGCTCCCACGCCACCCCAGATGGACCCGAAGTTGACTATTGAACCGGACCGCCGCGGAACCATGTGCCTCACCGCCGCCCGCGACATGTAGAAGACGCCGTCGACGTTCACCGACATCACCCGACGCCAGTCATCGTCGGTTGTGCCCCGGGCATCGGCCCGGTGGATCACCCCCGCTGCGTTGACGAGCACGTCGACACAGCCGTGCGTAGCCACGAGAGCGTCAACCGTGCCGTCACAAAAATCAGCGTCGCTGACATCGCCGACCACAACGGCGGCGGCGGTCTCGTCGGCTACCCGGCGCGCACCTGTTCCGTCGCGGTCAATCAGCGTAACGCTCGCACCGGCCCCGACAAAGGCCCGGACCGTCGCCGCGCCCATGCCCGAGGCGCCACCGGTTATGAGGGCCACCTTGCCGGCGAGCGAGTCACCGCTCACCCGTCCGATCCCTCCAGGGGATCGAAGTTGACTCCCCCGTAGGTCTGTTCCGTCGGTTGCAGCTCGACCCGGGCCACATTGACGTACCAGGGGGCCTCAAGGGCGTAGGTGATCGAGGTGGCAACATCCTTACTGGTGATCTCGGTGATGCCGGTCTCCTTGAACCTGTCGCGCAAGTCGGGGTCGTCGATGGCGGCATCGTAGAACTCGGTGCGTACCCGCCCGGAGCAGATCTCGGTAACCCTCACCCCGGTACCCGCCAACTCCAGGCGCAGGTTGGTTGACATCAGGTGGATTGCCCCCTTGGAGGCTCCGTACACACCTGACAGGAGCGGGTACAGGCCTGCAACCGAACCCACGTTGACGATGTGGCCGCGTCCCCGCTCGATCATCGGCCCGAGAACCGACCGGACCGCATGCAGAGCCGCTGTGACGTTGGTGGCGATTGTCTGGTCGATGTCGACCGGGTCTGCATCGGGAAGCGACTGGATGGCCCGACCCACCCCGGCGTTGTTGACGAGCACGTCCACCCCGAGGGAGCCGAACAGGTCGTCCATCGCAGTCGTGTCCCGCACGTCGAGTACGTGTGTGGCACAACCGGTTGCGGCGGCAAGCGCCTCGAGCCTGTCCTCGCGGCGGGCTACGGCGTGAACGGTCAGGCCGCGGGAACACAGGTCTGCGACAACAGCCGCCCCGATACCCGCAGAGGCACCCGTAACCAGTGCGGACCGGTAGTCGCTGATCGTCATGGATGACAACCGTAGACCGCCCGGACCAACTACACCCCAGTCCGATCCGGGTGTACCTTCTCGCCAAGCAAACAACAGACTCGCCAAGTGGATCACGAGGAGGTAACGCATGCGCGATGAAGCACAGTGCGTAATCGTCGGAGGCGGCGCCATGGGCGTCGGCCTGCTCTACCACCTGGCCCACGAGGGCTGGACCGACACCCTGCTTATCGAAAAAGGCGAGCTCGCCTCAGGGTCCACCTGGCACGCAGCCGGCCTCGTGCCCAACTTCATCGGCAGCCTCAACATGGCCAAGGTCCACGCATACGGCATCGACCTCTACAAGGCCCTCGAAGCCGAGACCGGCATGTCAACGGGTTGGCACGGCTGTGGGGCAATCCGCCTCGCCGTCACCGAGGACCAGGCCCACTGGTATCGCTACGTCCAGGGTCTCCTCAACTCCCTTGGAGTCGAGTCGCACCTGATCAGCCCCGATGAGGTTCGCCGGCAGGTGCCGCTCATGGCCTCCACCGACGACATCATCCTCGGCTTCTGGACACCCAACGACGGCTGGTCCGACCCCACCGGCTCCACCAACGCAATGGCCGTCGGCGCCCGACAACTCGGCGCCGAGATCGCCCGCCACACGCTCGTCACCACCATCGACCAACTGGCGGACGGGCGCTGGAAGGTCATCACCGACAAGGGCGAGGTCACCTGCGACCACGTCGTGAACGCCGCCGGCCACTACGCCCCCCAGGTCGGCGCCATGTCTGGCATCGACATTCCGATCGTGTCGATGATCCACCAGTACCTGATCACCGAGTCGCTCCCCGAGATCGCCGCCCAGGACGTCGAGATGCCCGTCATCCGGGACCCCAGATCCTCGTGCTACTACCGCCGCGAGATCGACAGCCTCCTCATCGGCCCATACGAGACCCGCAACTCCATCACCTACGGGGTCGAGGGCATCGACTGGGACCTGCACTTCCACCTCACACCACCCGACGTCGATCAGCTCGCCCCCTGGCTTGAAATATCAGCTGAACGGTTCCCGATCTTCGCCGAGGCGGGCATCAAGCAGGTTGTCAGCGGCCCCATCACCCACACCCCGGATGGGGGCTACCTCATGGGCCCGGCCCCCGGCGTGCGCAACTACTGGATGTGTGCCGGAGCCTCAATCGGCATCACCCAGGGTCCCGGCGCCGGGAAGTACCTAGCCCAGTGGATGGTTCACGGCCAGACCGAGATCAACGTCCGCGAGATGGACCCCCGCCGTTTCGGCCCCTGGTCCGACCTCGACTACACCATCGCCAAGTCGGTCGACGAATACCACGAGATGTACCAGGTGCGCATGCCCGGCGAGTACCGGTCAGCCGGGCGCCCACTCAGGCGCACACCGATCGCCGACCGACTCGACGACCTCGGCGCCCAGTGGCAGGACGTCTGGGGATGGGAGAGGGCCCGCTACTACGGCGATGCCGAGGAGTACTCATGGAAGCGCTCCAACGCACACGACATCGTCGCCACCGAGTGCGCCGGCGTACGCAACCGGGTCGGCATCGCCGACCTGTCCGCCTTCGCCAAATTCGGCGTGCTCGGACCCGACGCGGCGGCCCTGCTCGGCCGGCTCTCAGCCAACCGGCTCCCTGCCCGACATGGCGGAATCCGGCTCGTCCACATGCTCACCGACCTGGGTGGCATCGAGTGCGAGATGACGGTCACCCGGATGAGCGACGAGCGGTTCTACCTGAACTCCGCTATCACCGGCACAACCCACGACCTTGACTGGCTGACCCAGCACGTTCTGCCCCACGAGGACGTCGCCATCGAGGACTGGTCCGACCAGATGGGCATTCTCGCCGTAACCGGCCCCCGGGCCCGAGACGTGCTCACCTCCTGTAGCGACGCAGACCTCTCCAACGAGGCGTTCCCGTGGCTGACCTGTCGCCAGGTAGAGGTTGGTGGCGTGAGCTGCATCGCCCTACGGGTCAGCTACGTAGGTGAGCTTGGCTGGGAGCTCCACCATCCCATCGAGCAGATGTCCCAACTGTACGAAGCACTTACCGCCGCCGGCGAACCCCACGGAATGGTCCACTTCGGCTCGTACGCCATGAACTCAATGCGCATGGAGAAGGCCTACAAGGCCTGGGGTGGCGAGCTCACCACCGAGATCACGCCAGTTGAGGCCGACCTCGGACGCTTCGTGGCACTGGACCGCGACTTCAAGGGCCGTGACGCCGTCGTGGAACGACAGGAGTCGGCCGGCACTGACAACTCAGACCTCGACATGATCCTCGTCTACTGCGAGGTCGATGCAACGGATTCCGACTGCCGTGGCAACGAACCCGTCTACCGGACAGGAACCGAATCCATCATGGGCATTACGACAGGCGGAGCATGGGGACACACCGTCGGAAAGTCGCTGTGCTTCGCCTACGTGGACCCGGACTACGCCAGCCCGGGTTCCACCTTCGAGATAGGGCTGTTCGGTGAGCGGCACACGGCGACTGTGCTTGACCAGCCAGCGCACGACCCGACGAATGAACGGCTCAGAGCCTGAGCCGACGACAGAAAGTACGGGGGACTCAATGAGCGACACGGCCGCCACCGAAGAGGCACCACGCAGACGACCAGGCGGCCGCGCCGCACGGGTCGCTGCCAGGGCAGCCGGACCCGCCGGAGACAAACGTCCGGTTCGACCCGGAATGTCAGGCGGAAGGTACGCGCCGCTTAGTGAGTCCGAGTGCAGACAGGTCTACGAGGCGGCCCTCAGTCTGCTCGAGGAGATCGGCATGGGAAGCCCGATCCAGGAGTTCATCGACGTCGTCACGGCTGCAGGTGGCCATGTCATCGAAGACCGACTCCACTTCCCGCGGGCCCTCGTCGAGGAAGCCATCTCCACAGCAGCCAGTTCGTTCACCTGGTACGGGTTCGACGACAACCGCTCCATCGACGTGGGCGGCGACCGGGTCCACTTCGGCACCGCCGGCGCAGCCGTTTCGGTGTGGGACCACGAGACCCGCAGACACCGGCCGTCCACCCTGCTCGACGTCTACGACGTGGCCCGCCTGGTCGACACCCTCGAGCACATCCACTTCCACGTTCGCACGCTCGTTCCCAGAGACATGGTCGAAGCCCGTGATCTCGACCTGAACACCGCCTACGCCGTGGCAATGGGTACAACCATGCCGATCGGGACCTCGTTCTTCCAGCCCGAACACGTCGTCGAGACCGTGGAGATGTTCGACCAGATGCTCGGAGGGCGCACGGGTTCATTTGCCGAGCGGCCCTTCTGCGTGGCCAACAACACATTCGTGGTACCACCACTGCGGTATGCCGAAGACGCAGCCGAAGCAATGGTCGCCCAGGTTCGTGCCGGCATGCCCATCAACCTGCTGTCCGCCGGACAGGCGGGCGCCACCTCGCCGGCCGCCCTGGCCGGTTCGCTGGCGCAGGCCCTGGCCGAGTGCCTTTCCGCCCTCACGTTCGTGAACCTCATGAAGCCGGGTCATCCATGTGTGATGGGTCTCTGGCCGTTCGTTTCCGACCTGCGGACCGGAGCCATGACCGGTGGCTCTGGAGCCGAGGCCGTGCTGAACGCGGCAGCGGCCCAGATGGCCAACTGGCTGAACCTGCCGTCGGGGGTTCCTGCAGGCATGGCCGACTCCAAGATGCCCGACAACCAGGCTGGCCACGAGAAAGGTATGACCGTGGCCCTCGCGGGCAATGCCGGTGCAAACCTCGTCTACGAGTCAGCCGGGATGCTCGCCAGCCTGCTGGCCTGCTCGTTCGAGGGTCTCGTAATTGACAACGACATGCTCGGAGCAGTCAACCGGACCGTCCGCGGAATCGAGGTGAACCCGGAAACCCTCTCCACCGAAGTAATCCGCGAGGTGGTCCACGGTGCCGGCCACTTCCTGGACCAGGACCAGACCCTCTCGATAATGCAGACCGAGTACGTCTACCCCGAGATAGGCGACCGCCTCAGCCCGGAGGACTGGTTCGATGCGGGAGCCACGTCTGCTGACGAGCGTGCCAGGGAACATGTCCGGAAGGTTCTCTCAACGCACTTTCCCTCCCACATACCGCCTGATGTCGACGCAGCTGTCCGCGACCGGTTCGACATACACCTGCCCGTTGGGGAACTGACAGGAACCAGTCGGTGGTAGCCACCCGGTAGACCAGATGCCATGCTTGGAGCCGTGACCGCACCCACGGAACTCGAACTGGTAGCACGCCTGGCCCTGGCGCTCGCCCTGGGTGCAGTCCTCGGCCTGGAGAGGGAAACCCGCCACAAGACCGCCGGCCTCCGCACCCACAGCCTCGTCGCCCTGGGATCTGCCCTGTTCACAATCGCCGGAGCATTCGCTGTCGTGGGCATACAGGCCGACCCCTCCAGGGTGGCCGCCCAGGTGGTTACCGGCATCGGCTTCATCGGTGCAGGCGCCATGATCCGCAGCGGCCTGACCATCACCGGCATTACCACGGCGGCAACCCTCTGGATGGCTGCCGCGTTCGGGGTGGCCGCCGCCATGGGTATGTACGTCGTGTCCGTAGCCGCCGGCGGGATGGCACTCTTCATTGTCCTGGCCTTCGGGCCGATGAAGCCGTACGTCCTGTCCCCACGCTCACGACGGCGTCTCGACATCAGCCACGCGGCGGGCCACGACACCCTCGACGCACTGGTCGCATCTGTCGGCGATGCCGGTGGGCGCCTCAGCGTCATAGAGACAGGTGACGACGGCGACCTGCGACACACCAGCATTGTCGTCTGGGGAATCGCCAAGGCGAATCTGGACGACGTCCTGCGCAACCTGGTCGACCGCGAAGACGTCATTGAGATCAACCCGCCGCCGCCAAACTGATCTCCAGTGACAGACCCGTTCCAGACACCTGACCCACAACCGTTTGTAGACGGTTCAGGTCCACGCAACGTCGTGGTCATCCTGCTCGACAGCCTCAACCGCCGCATGCTCGGCTGCTACGGCGGCACTGAGTTCGAGACCCCCAACCTTGACCGCCTGGCAGCCCGGTCACTGCGCTTCGACCGCCACTACGCAGCCTCGCTGCCGTGCATGCCGGCACGACACGACATCCTCTGTGGCGCCTGGGACTTTCTGTGGCGGCCATGGGGGTCAATCGAAATCTGGGAGTCCAACATCGCCCGCGAGATGAAGATGAGCGGCGTGGCGACCGGCATCATCACCGACCACCCGCATCTCTTCGAAACCGGCGGCGAGAACTACCACACCGACTTCGGAATGTGGGACTACGTGCGAGGCCACGAGGGGGATCCGTGGAGGCTCAGGGAGGACCCATCCTGGGTGGGCACCCCGGCGCTGCCCGCCACAGAGGGATGGGTGCACAGGGGCTATGACACGTCCCGTACATGGTTCCGCGACGAGGCCGACTTCCCCGGTCCACGGACCATGCAGGGAACCGCCGACTGGCTGGACCGCAACGCCGGCCACCACGACAGGTTCTTCCTGTTCGTCGATGAGTTCGACCCGCATGAGCCGTTCGACACTCCCGAACGCTGGGCCTACCGCTACCACGACCAACGCGACGAACCGCTCGAGATCTGGCCGCCCTACGGACGCGAGGTGCTCGAGAAGGGGATCATCACCGCCCGCCAGGCCGAACAACTCCGTGCCAACTACGGCGCCAAGCTCTCGATGATCGACCACTGGCTCGGGAAGGTCCTCGACTCCATGGACCGGCACGGCCTGTGGGACGACACTGCGCTGTTCCTCGTGACGGACCACGGCCACTATCTGGGTGAACGCAACGAAATGTTCGGTAAGCCGCTGTCCCCCATCTACAACCTGCTCGGAGCGATCCCGATGCTCGTGGCATGGCCCGGGGCCGAACCCGGCAGCCGCGATGCTCTCACCACCAGCGTCGACGTCCACGCCACCCTCGCCGACCTGTTTGACCTGAAGGTTGAGCACCGCACGCACGGTGTATCGCTCCGAGACGTCATCGAGGGAACAAAGCCAGCGGCACGCGACCACCTCCTACAGGGCTACTTCGGACGCGAGGTGAACGTCATCGACAAGGACGGCAAGTACATCCGTGGGGTCGAGGGCGAACAGACCGACGTGAGCGTCTGGTCGAACCGCTGGTCGACGATGCCCGTCCATGCGTTCCCGCGCCTCAGCCTCGCCAGACCCGACGACAGGGCGACGCTCGACCACATGCCCGGAAGTGACGTGCCGGTCATCCGACAACCGTTCACCGCCGACGACCTGAACAGCGGAGCTGTCTACCTGGCGGGACGCACCGCGGGTCACGGTTCCGTGTCCGAACTCTACGACGCCTCCGACACCGACGAGTCCGAGGACCTCGCCGACTCCAGCCGATCCGCCCACTACGTGGACCTGCTCCACCACGCCCTCACCGAGGTGGAGGCCCCCGCTGAACAATTCGTGAGGCTCGGGCTGGACTGAGCCCCGAGACCTCAGCCTGCAACCAGGTGTCCGACAGGTCCGTTCGGGTCAACGAACTCGCCGATGTCCGACCACGGAACCGAGACCCGCGGTGCCCCGAGGACACCCGGCCCGATCTGGTAGCGGTCGAACAGGAGAATCACCCCTTCTGCACTGAGTGCCAGGTGCTCGAAGTTGGACTCTTCAACGGACAGGCCATCGGGCCAGAGCACGTTTTCGCCGAACCGTGCCGCCAGATCGGCCGTGGCAACCCTCGCGAGCGTCTCCAGCCACGGGCTGTCGTCATAAAAGACGTCCAGGGGCCCCACGAGGCTGCCGTCGGCCAGATCAACCACGACCGCGTCCACCCACTGGTCTCCGCTCGCAGCGCCTCCCCATTCGACGGTCAGGTCGTACTCGACGCTGACCACCCGGGTGTCAAGTAGCGACACGATGCCACCTCCAAAGAGGTGGCTCGGCTCCACGTCGGCGGACTCGTCCTCAAACAGATCGGCAGCGAACAGGGCCCTGGCGTGCTCCACCGGCTGGCGCAGCCGGGCATCGACGCCATGTGCCACGCCATCGCCATCCACGCTCGGAAACGCCATGTCAAAGGTTCCGTCAGGTTCGATCGTGCCGGTCAACCGCTCGACCGACAGCAACGGTGTAGCGGGAAGGAAAATCCACGATCCGGCAGGCGATACCGCCGGGGGTGCGAGAGTGGCAGTGGCGGCTCCAACCTGAGGCGAGGCGGTGACTGGGGCGACAACCGTCTGGCTCGGGGGATCTGACAGTCCCCGGCCAGCATCGGTTGCACAACCCGACGCACTCCAGCACAAGAGAGCCACGGCTGCAGTGAGAATCGACCTTGCGGACCGGCTGGGCACGGCCGAAGGGTACCTACAAGTCAATCCCTAAAGGGGTCGGCCCACGGTTGCGCCACGTGGCTGTTCAACCAGCCATGACGGCGCCACCCACCCCCGTGATGCCCTTAGTACGATCACAAGGTGCGACAGAGGAAGAAACGGCTGACAGCCGACCCGGGGCCCGAGCAGACGCTGCTTGACCTTGTGAACGGCCTCCGCGACCTCGAGGACCGGGTCTCCACCCTCGAGAACCGCTTCGACTCGCTTGGCGAACACGCCACCGGAAGCGACGATGACGCCGTTATGGAACTTCGCCTCCACGCCGCCCGCCTGTCCGCCGAGCTGTCGAGGGTGACCGTTGAGCTACGTGGCCGAATCGCAGAACTGGGGAACCAGGCCGGCCTCACCTTCGAAGATGAACCAGCAACACCGGCCCTTGCCGACGACGAGGCCTTTGAGGACCTCAGCGCAGACTCACCGGCCCGGGCACCTGCCAGCCAGCGCACAAGCGGCTGGCAGCCTGCCAACTAGATCTGGACCAGACCAAATCTGGTGTCAGCCTGCCCTGTCGGCCAGGGCTGACACGAGTTCCTGCATACGGGCCTGGATGCGCCCGAACTCCAGCCAGTCGGCAGGATCTTCGGCAAGTGCGCCGGCGGCGCCAGCCTGGAGCTGTTCGATCTCGGCCACGATCGCTGCGACATCACCCGCGACTACCTCGGAGTCACCATCTGACGGTTCGCCAGAATCGACTGGCGCAGCTCCGTTGTCGCCGTCGTCTTCGACTGGCTCCTCCACGACGGCTCCACCGAACACATCGCTGAGGTCGGAAGCAGTCAGGTCCTCGAGGGCCTCCTGGAGTGAATTGGCCATCACGACCCGCTCACCTACCGAGGCGATCACACGCTCCAGCTCGGGAACAGTTCTGTCGCCCTCGGCCTGCACGTAGAGCGGCCTCACGTACAGGATCGAGTTGTCGATAGGTACGAGCAGAAGCTCACCGAACAGCACCGAGGAACCACGCTGGCTCAAGAGGGTCTGGAGGCTGGCGACCTCCTCATCGTTGCGGATCCGCTCCTCGGCCAGGGCGGGGCCATCGAAGTTTGACGTCGGCGGGCGGTAGACGATTGCCTCGCCATAGTTGTCGCCATCGCTCCGACCAACCATGTAGGCGGCGAGCTCCTTACGGGCATCGTCATCGTCGAGGGGGACGAATGCCCTGATGATCACGAACTCGGCACCGCCACCGTCCCCGTTGGGAAGGTCGACCATTGTGCGGTACGGGGGCATCCTGGCGTCGCGGGTTCCAGAGGGAATGCCCTGCTCATCCCTGACGGTCAGGTTGGCTGCGCCCTGGCCGGTACGACCCGGATCCTGGGATACAGCCCACTCCGCAGCCCGCTGGTAGAAGTTCTCGGTGTCATCAACGTGGTAGGCGCCCCAGAGCGCTGTCTGGATCCGGAAGTAGTCCTCGGCGTAGCGCATGTGCTCAAGAAGGGACGCTGGCATCTCTGACATCGGTGTGAACAGGCCCGAGAAAGCACCCTGGTAGGCCCTAATAAGTGGATCGTCGGACTCGGAAACGTAGAAGGTGACCTCACCGCTGAAGGCGTCAATCACTGCCTTGACCGAGTTGCGAATGTAGTTGAACCGGCGGGGCAGGTCGTCGCCCTCCGGAAGGTCCTCGACCGGCGCCCGCTGCGAATACGGATACCTGTCGGTGGTCGTGTAGCCGTCGACGACGTACTGGATCCCGCCGTCTACGAGCACCGGGTACGGATCGGTGTCGAAGTGGAGGAACGGTGCCAGCTTCTCAACCCGCTCACGCACGTCCCGCACGTAGAGGACCCGGGAGTCGTCGGTTATAAAATTCGAGATCAGTGGCTCGATCTGGCCGAACCTAAGGGCGAAAGCCACCTTGCGCAGCATCGACCCCATCTGGACGCCGCCGTCACCTCCCAGGTCGGAGTACCGGACCGCCCTGGTCTCCTGGTTCTCGTCGGTGAAGTCAACCTCGTCACGGCTGGCGCCGACTACCGCATAGCCCTCAAGGCCCTCACCAACGTAGATCTGTGGGGTGTCGAGGACCACGTCGACCCCATCGTCGATTGCAACCGGCAGGTCACCGATGATGAAGTCAGGGTCACCGGAGCCCTTTACCCGACTGACCGGTGCCATAGCGACGCCGTAGCCGTGGGTGAAGGCGACGTGCTGGGCCTCCCAGGAGCGGGTCTTGTTGAGATCCAGTTCGCGGGCACCGAGGATCACCTGGGTCAACTCGCCGTCGACCTCGTACCGACCGTCATCGAGAAGGTTGTTGAACTGGTAGAACTCGCGCTCACCCTGGAGACGGTCGAAGGTGGCCTGCACGATGAGCGGATCGAGTATCCGGATATTCCGCACGGTCGACACGTTTGCCCGCAGGTCCGCAGCTGTGATCTGGGTGTCGAAGTCGTCGAGCGTCACCTCCTGAATCCTGTCGAGCCCAAAGGCAGTCCTCGTTGCCTCGATGTTGCGCTCTATGTAGAGCGCCTCCTTTTCGGACTCGGCCGGTTCAACCCTGAGGCCCTGAACAACCGCCGGGTAGATGCCGCCCATGACAAGTGCGACGAATGACCAGAGGCCAACGGCCAACGTCGGCAGTACCCAGCCCCGTCGCCGGATGTTCACGAGGAGGAGCACGACGGCCAGCAGGGAGATCAGAATCAGCAGGTTGGTCGCGGGCAGCTCAGCCTTTACATCGGTGTATGAGGCGCCATCAACCACCCCCCGGGTTGATGTCGTCAACTCAAACCTGGCCAGCCAGTAGTCGGCGGCCTTGACAAGGGCGATCACGCCGAGCAGCACCGAGAGGTGGGCCTTGACCTGCGGCTTTACCCTCTCGCCTACTGTCTGGAACCTGATACCACCGTTCAGGTAGTGAGAGATCGAGGTGACGACGAGGGTGACGAGAAGCGTCGAGAAGAGCCAGCCCACAACGAAGGTGAGCAACGGCAGCTGAAACACGAAGAACCCGATGTCGCGCCCGAACTGGGCGTCAACCGTGCCGAAATCAACGCGGTTTGTGTACAGCAACCACTCCTGCCACCTGCCTGACACTCCGAGCCCGGCGATCAGAGCGAAGAGACCTGAGACACCCAGGCGCAACAACTTGCCCCGGCTCCCAACGATGAGGTGGTAGTGGACCAAAAGGTCCTCTTCGGGGCCGGGCGGTCGTACGGGCGGGGCCAAGCGCTCCGCAATTACCAGGTTTCCAAAGAGGATCCCGAAGAAGAGCATTGCAAAGAGGACAATCAGGACTACTTGGGCGCCGAGCACCGACGTGAACACGTCGCTGTGGCCAAGCGAGTCAAACCACAAGAAGTCGGTGTAGAACGAGGCCAGCCCCCGCAGCGACACTATTGCCACAAAGAAGATGGCCACCGCACCGAGCGCCATGGCCCGAAACTTTCCGGACCGGACAGGCTGCCCCCTTCGGGGCATAGGGCGGGGTCGCGGTGGCGGTGCATCCTCGGGGCGCATCGCGGCAGCCTAACGGCGCATCCGGTTGACCCTACCGGTAGTTGAGCAGGTGGACCGGTACCTACCGGGATTCAGTTGGAAGCGCCAGGGCGTCGGCGTTGCCACCCAGTTCAGCCAGCACGTCCAACGCGTCGTCCAGATTCGCGACACCCTCGACCCTGAGGTCACCTGCCACGTCGCGGGCGTCGGACACCTCGTGTTCCGGAACCAGGAACAAGTCGATCCCGGCCCGGCGGGCTGCAACCACCTTCTGCCTGATTCCACCAATGGGGCCGACCTCGCCGTCAATGTCGATTGTGCCGGTGGTGGCTACGCGTAGACCCGCTGTCAGTTCACCGGGCGTCAGCACCTCGAGGATCGCCAGGGTCAGGGCGAGGCCTGCCGAGTTGCCGCCCACCTTGTCGGTCCGTATACCCACGTCGATCGGAAGGTTCTCGACGTCTTCCCAGCGTGTTTGAGGAGCAATGCCGAGAAATCCGACTGTTGGATCGTCGTCTCGCGCTGCCAACTCCACAACCACTGTCCTGGGGTTGGCGCCATCGAGATCCTCAATGAGGATCTCGATTCTGTCGCCTGGCTCCCGACCCTTGACGGCGGCTACCAATTCCTTGACGCGCATGGTCGACACGCCGTCAATTGCCACAATCACATCATCGGTGGTCAGGTGGCCGGCGGCAGGATCACGAACCGAGGCCATGCCGACACCTGTAGCGACGAACGGGTCAAGGCCGAGGTGCCTCAACGCAACAGCCTCGGCCGTTGACTTGGAGACCCGCATCAACTCGATGTTGAACTGGCGATTCTCGTCACGGTTCCGGTCACCCAGTACAGACTCCTGGCTGACCAGGAGGTCGGCATCGTCGACCTTTGCCCACAGGTATTCCCAACCGTTCACCGTCGAGTCCTGTCGAACGGTGGTGAAGTACACCTCGCCGGCAGCCGGGAAAGCCTCACCCCTGAATACCACGATTCGGTCGGACAGGGCGTTGACTGTTCCAGGCCGGAAGATGAAGTAGGGCAGCCTGACGAACGTCATCGCCATGACCGCCAGGCCGACGAGCAGCACGCCCGCTGCAACGACAGGGCGCATGCGTCGAGGGGCGCCACCAGGTGCACCGACGCCCGGCTGTAGCCTGTCGTCTGCCGTGTTCACGCTGTTCGTCGCCACCCTGTTCCCGGGCCTCGTCCTCGTTGCCCCGCTGGTTGTTCACGCCCGGATGGTCGACGGTTCGACAATCAGGGCCAGGTCCATCCACACGGCTGGTACGACCCAGCCTGCCACGACAACATACGGGTCAGGGTGCAGGCCGTCATGAACACCCAGCAGGACCATGAGTACGCAGTTGACCGGCCATGGGGAGCGGCTGCCCTGTCCGGCCTGTGGTTCCACCCGCCACACAAGGTGGTTACCGGGCAGCGAGCCAGAATCCGATGGTGGCACCGGTTGCGCTCGCTAATCCTGCTGACGGTGTTCGTGGTCGCCGGCGGGATCGCACTTGCGACCGTGATTGGCGTGATGGTCATTGGAGCCGGCTTCCTGCTGGAACAGGCCATCGGCTGACCGGTGCCAGCCCGCCACGAGCACACCGAACCGCCACCGACAGCTGAGAGCGCAACCCGTCGTCGTCAGGCGATCCGTGCCGGACATACAGGAGACCCTGATGAGGCCCGACGCCACCTTGTCGATGTAGAGCCCTCGGTAAGGTCCGCCGCAATCGGCGCCCTCGACAGGCTGGGCTGCATGACCGACGCTGAACTTGGTGCCTCTCTCGGTGACCCGTCGCCAGCGGTTCGGCGGCGGGCTCTCGAGATCGTCGCCACCACCGCCCACCCATCCGGGCCCACGGGCATGGTGGCCCTGCTCTCAGACAGCGACTCCGGAGTCACCGAGATGGCCTGCTGGGCGGCGGGTGAGAGATCCGACGTTGCCGACCTGACCGTGGCGCTACTCAACGGCATCGCCAGCGGCCACGAGGATGCGCTGTGCCGCGAGGCGGCCGTGGCCTCCCTCGGATCCCTCGGCCACGAGGCCGGACGAGCGGTGGTCCTTGCCGCCCTGATGGACCGACCACCGGTTCGGCGTCGAGCAGTACTTGCTCTCGCCTCGTTCGAAGGCCCCGACGTAGAGGCAGCCCTGGAGCGAGCTCTAAGAGACAGGGACTGGCAGGTGAGGCAGGCAGCCGAGGACCTGCTTGGAGGGGCGGAGCGGTAGTGCCAGCCGGCTAGCGCCGGGGATCGATGAACATGGCCCGCATTGCCTCGAAGGACTCGATGCACTGACCGGCACCCATTACGACACACTCCATCGGAGCCTCGACATGGGTGACCGGTATTCCGGTCTCGTCGGCCAGACGCTTGTCGAACCCTCTCAAAAGACTGCCACCTCCAACCAGGTGGAGGCCCTGTACAAGCAGGTCCTGTGCCAACTCGGCCGGCGCCTGGGCAAGGCAGGAGACCACCGAGTCGATCATTGCCGAGACGGGCTCGTCGATTGCCCGACGGATCTCGGCGGGGGTAAGGACGATCGTCTTGGGGAGGCCTGTGACCAACTCGCGACCGCGCACCTCGGCACGCATCTCACCTGCGGTCTCAGCGGCTGACCCGCAGACCAACTTGATCTCCTCTGCGGTCACCTCTCCGATTGCCACGCCGTACTCCCTGCGGACATGGGCCTGGACCGAGGCGTCAATGTCAAAGGAGCCGACCCTGAGCGCCTCAATCGCCACAACCCCTCCGAGAGAGAGCAGAGCCGACTCGGAGGTACCACCACCTATGTCGACGACCATGTTGCCGACCGGTTCGCTGATCGGCAGGTTGGCACCGATAGCCGCTGCCAACGGCTGTTCGATCAACTGTGCATCGGCCGCGCCGGCGCTCTTGGCGGCCTCCGTTACCGCACGTCGCTCAACCGCCGTGATTGCCGAGGGCACACATACCAGCACCTTGGGACGGTTGACCCGGCTCACACCGACCCGTTCGAGCAACAGCCGTACCATCCGCTGGGTCACGTCGAAGTCCGTGATGGCACCCTTCCGGAGTGGCCTGACAGCCACGATGTGAGCTGGTGTCCGTCCGATCATCTTCCAGGCCTCACGGCCCATCGCCAGGACCTCACCTGTCTGCTGGTTCATGGCGATAACCGATGGTTCAGCCAGAACAACACCTTCACCCCGCGTGTAGACAAGGGTGTTCGCCGTGCCGAGGTCGATTGCCAGGTCGCGTGCCATGTCAGGCCGAGCCGCCGGTCTTCCCGGACTCGTCGTCTCTGATCATCCGAACTGCGCTGGAACTATGTGAACCGGGGTGCTGATCGCTGTTCAGACTACGCAGGGTCCTCCGGAACTCGTCCGGGTCGATGCTCTGCTTCCTGGGGCGGCTCAACAGCCATACAAGGGTTGACCCCAGCCCTGCCATGATCACAGCGCCGAAGAGGAACACGAGGCTTGAGTTCATGCCTGGCCTCCAGAAACGTCGTCAGATCCAGACCCAGTGGATTCGGGAGGCCACTCCAGGTCATCGAGGTCGACAAGATGCTGAGCATCGGTTCCCCAGTGCTCGCCACCGTCCCAGGTCTCGAGCTTCCAGATGGGCACGGTTGCCTTAACTGCGTCGATACAGAAGCGTCCCGCCGAGAACGCCTCACCGCGATGGGCCGAGGATGCGACGATCACTACGGCAGCCTCGCCGATCGGGACAGAACCGACCCGGTGCAACAGCGCAAGTCGGGCGACCGCCGGCCATCGCCGACGTGCCTCGTCAGCCACTCGAAGGAGCCTGGGTTCTGCCTGCTCCTCGTAGGCCTCGTACACGAGCCCGGTCACGTCAGTGCGACCCTCGGCGTGGTCCCGTGCATTTCCGCTGAACAGCACGACGGCACCACAGTCGGGTCGACCCGCCCACCTGAGAGCCTCCTCAACAGGGAGAGGTTCCTCAGTTAGGCCGAGCCAGGTATCGGATTCGACTGGCGCCACGGATGACATCGCCGTCATGGTACGACCACCACCCGGCTGACCGACGGCAGTCTGTGCGTATCGTCGATGTGACAACAGAACCGAGGTGAGCACACGGCGACATGGCCCTACGATGCCACCGTGGACCTACCCGAGATGCCTGAACCCGGTGACGGGGATCCCTCGCTCGAGGACCTGATTGCCCAGGTCTTCGGTGGCTCCTTCGGAGACATGTTCGGTGGGGCTCTGAAGGCAATGGAAACCCAGGGAACAGAAGGGTCTGCTGCACGCCAGCTGGCAGTGACGATCGCTACCGGCGGTGAGAGCGAACCAAACGTGGATCCGACGGTTCGCATGGAGTACGAGGCTCTCGCACGGGTTGCAGAACTCCATGTCGCCGACCAGACCGGCCTACCAGCAGGTCGGAGGGGACCAGTCACCGTCGAACCGGTCTCCCGGGCAATCTGGGCAGGGCGCATGGTCGACACGCTTCTGCCGCTGCTCGGTCGGGTGTCCGGGTCCCTGCACGGTGGGCCCGACTACCACCACGAGCCACAGGACGACCCCGGCGGCGACCCGGCTGCTGCATGGCTGTCCGGCTTGATGGACGCAATGGCTCCTCTGTTGTCGAACCTGACGACCGGAACGATGGTCGGCCGCCTCGGCTTCCGCAGCCTCGGCACCTACGACCTGCCGATCCCCGTGGACCCGACCTCGCCTGGTGCCGAACGCCTCATGTTGATCGTCCCCAACATCGAGGCCTTTGCGACCGACTGGAGCATCCCGGCCCCCGACCTGCGGCTCTGGGTGTGCCTGCACGAGCTCACCCACCACAGCGTCCTCAGCATCCCGCACGTGGGCGAAACCCTCACCAGGCTACTGACCAGACACGCCGGTGCATTTAGAAACGACCCTTCCAAACTGGAGCAGCAACTCGGTGGCATCGACCCGATGACTGGTCCGGATGCCATTGCACAGCTCCAACAGATTCTTGATCCCGAGATGGTCCTGGGGGCAGTCAGGTCACCCGATCAGGAAGTGCTCCAGCCGAGAATCGAATCACTGGTAGCAGTCATCATCGGCTACGTGGACCACGTGATGGACGAGATCGGCGGTCGCCTCATCGCGACGTACCCGATGGTGACCGAAGCGCTTCGGCGAAGAAGGGTCGAGACCAGTGGGGCCGACCGGTTTGTCGAGCGGATCCTGGGCCTGAACCTGACCCAGGCCCAGGTGGATCGCGGCAGTGCATTCATCTCCGGCGTTGTCGAACGGTCCGGGCCCGACGCTCTGGAACGCCTGTGGGCCAAAGAGTCCCACCTACCGACACCGAACGAGGTAGAGGCACCGGGCCTGTGGCTGGCCCGACTCGACCTGGATGAGGACACCAACGGTCCGGACGCAGCCGCTACCCAGCCGTAGCCCGCCATCACCGGGGAGGCTCGTCTCCGTCCTCCCGGTACCAGAAGCCGAGCTGGCCATCTGGACGGTCGGGGTCAACCGGCGTGTCGGTCCTTCTGGCTGCCCGTGACCCTGCCAGGTACCACACGAGGGCGAGCCCAGTACCGAGGGCCACGAGCCCATAGCCGATCTCGGTCGGCAGCGGGACCACAACCGCCACGAACGCACCGACCGCCCAACTCAACTGGAAGCGTCCCTCGAACCTGCTGAACGTTCGGCCATGGTTCGCATCAGGTGCATCGCGTTGCACCAACGAGTCAAAGGCAAGCTTGGCGGCGGCCGACGAACCCGCCACCATCAGCGCCAGAACCATCGCCCCCCTTAGAGCCCCTAGCCAACTGGCCGCTACGCCACCCAGCATGGCGGCCACGAGTACACCGGTGACGATCATCTCCTCGCTGGCCGTCCGGCGAAGGCGCGGAGCGAACCACGCACCGAACAGGGCGCCTACGCCCGCGCACACGAGAACCACTCCAAAGTGCCAGACCGGTGCACCGGGACTACCGAGGATGTCTTGACCACGCGCCACGCCGACCGCAGCCCCCACGGCCCGACCGGGGCCATCGATGCTGAGGCCCTCCTCGCCTCCCCGGAACTCAAATGCCAGCAGGAACGTCATGAAACCCACCGCTGCACGCAGCATCGCCATAGCCGAGGCGGCCATGAGTATCCCGGCCTGTCTCAGCTCAGCCCGCTCACCTGCCGAAGCTGGTTGATCCGCAACCGTGATGCGCGGCAACTGGACAGCGAACAGGGCGGTGGCCACAAATCCGACCATCGCGGCATTCGCAGCCCACGAGGACGCACCGAGCATCGCGAGACCGCCTATGCCGGCTCCGACCATGCCACTGATGGCGCTCAGCAGCGCCAACTTGGAGTTGGCCTCAACCAACTCCAGGTCGGACCTGACGAGCTTGGGAACGACGGCGCTCTTGGCTACCGAGTAGCCCTTTTGGAGTACCAGAAATCCGAATGCCTCGGGGAATAGGAGCAGGCCGTCAATGTGTCTAGCCATGAGGTACGCAAGCGTGGCCCGGCCGAGCACGGTGAAGAGGATCATTCCCCTGCGGCCACCACGGATGCGATCCACAAGGGGCCCGACCAGCGGGGTAACCACGGCAAAGGGCGCGATCGTGAGCACCAGGTAGAGGCCGATCCTCCAGCGGGCGGCATCAGGGGAGATGGAAAAGAAGATCGACCCGGCAAGCGCAACGGCGATCATGGCGTCCGACATCGCCCCGAGCGCATGGGTCCGGGCCAGCCTCGTGAACGGACTGGCTACAGGGCGAGGTGCGGGTTGGGCGGCTGAGTCCACGGCCCAAGGCTACGGGAAGGGCTCTCAGGGCCGCCCGGGTAGGTACTTGTATCCGAGGCCCCTGATGGTGACAATGCGCTCGGGCTTCCTGGGGTCCACCTCTATCCGGCCACGGACCCGCTTCACATGGACGTCCAGGGTCTTGGTGTCGCCCACATAGTCATCGCCCCAGACGCTATCGATCAGCACTTCTCGGGTCAGCACTCGACCAGCGTTCTGGACCAGTACAGCCAACAGCTCAAACTCCCTCAGAGGCATGGTCACGACCTCTCCGCGCACAATCACCTCGTGGCGTTCCGTGTCGACGCTCACGTCACCCACGACAACTGCCGTTGCACCGCCCCACTCCGGGGATTCCTGTTCGGTGCTCTCTCCTGTGCGCCTGAGCACCGCCCTCATCCTGGCGACCAGTTCTTTCAACCGGTACGGCTTCGTCACGTAGTCGTCGGCACCGATCTCGAGGCCGACAACCGTGTCGATCTCTGCCCCCTTGGCCGTGACCATGATTATCGGGACATCGGAGCGCGAACGGATCTCCCGGCATACGTCAATGCCGGAGACCCGGGGAAGCATCAGGTCCAGCAGAATGAGGTCTGGTTCATGCCTGGTGAATGCCTCAAGGGCGGCCACGCCGTCCGATGCCACCTCAACCTCGAACCCCTCGCGGCGCAGGCCAACCTCGAGCGCGTCGGCAAACGACTCCTCGTCCTCCACGACCAGAACCCGTACACCGGTCATCAGGCCACCGCCGCCGCCCCGGTCGGCAGCCGTACCAGGACCGTTGTTCCGCTGCCCTCGGTGGAGGACAGGTCGACCTGTCCGCCATGGGCGAGTACGACGTTCCGGACAATGGACAGGCCAAGCCCGGTACCACCGGTTTCACGGGTTCGGGCACGGTCCACGCGGTAGAAACGTTCAAACACACGCTCAATGTCGCGTTCTGGCACCCCGATGCCGTCGTCGGACACCTCGAACCGGACACCACCGTCATCGGACCTGAGGCTGACCGTGACCTTTCCACCGTCGTCTGAATACTTCACGGCATTCTCAACCAGGTTCCGCATCATGCTCACCATCTGGTTTCGGCTGGCCTCGATGTGGACACCCGAGTTGGCTTCCACACGGATGCTGATGCCGCGCTGTTCAGCTATCGGCAGCACCCGCTCGACCACCTGGGCAGCCAGCCCCGCCAGATCCAGCACTTCAACCCTGTCAGGTGACTCTCCCTCGATGCGGCTGAGATCCAGAAGGTCCTCGATTATCGAACCCACCCGCTGCGACTCGGTTTCGATCCGGGCCGACAAGCGACCTAAGACGTCCGGGTCGGTCTCGGCCACCAGGGTCTCGGCCAGCAGGCTGAGAGCCCCGATGGGGGTTTTCAGTTCGTGGCTGACGTTGGCCACGAAGTCCCGTCGAACCGCCTCCTGACGGCTTCGCTCGGTGATGTCCTCAAGAATGGCGACCGCTCCCACCACGCCCACACCGCTGTCGTCAGATTGCAGCGGTCTGGCGACAACCTGGAGGATGTGGCTGGATGAGCCCGGTGTTCGTACCTGTTCGGAGGAGGAATCACCGGCAGCCGCTGCCACCAGGCGCTCCACCACGAGGTGCCCGACCACGCCGTCTACCCACGAGTCCACCAACGCATCTGCCGTAGTGTTGCGGTAGACGGCTTCGCCGTTCTCGTCGGCGACGACGATTCCGAGGGGGATGACGTCGAGCACCCTTCCCTCGTGGCTGTCAACCAACCCAGGCGGAGCCACGGTTGTGTCAACGCCGGTGGAAGAAGCCGGATTCCGTCGGCCGCCTCGCCGTCCCAACAGAAATCCCAACCCGAGCGCAACGAGTGCGAAGGCCACGTTCAGGAGCATCGTCCACCCGCTGCGATCGAGGCCTCAAGCCCGTACCGGGTCGGAGGCCCCGTGCTGGGAGCGCTTGGAGGCGTTGTAGAGATCAGGCTCAAACCCGTGTGTCGTCGCCCTCGTCGAAGTAGTCGAGTCGGTCCACGGGCATGATCACCGCCGAGGCCACGTTCAGCGCATGCGCGGTAACGCGCTTCAGAAAGCGGAAGAGCAGGGCACGGGGCACAGCAGTCAGGGCGGTCTCTGAGGAGTGGATCAGGTCGTTGATTCGACTGTCGTACTCGCGTCGCAGTTCGTCGCCACGCTGGAGGTAGGCGCGGGTGCGGTCTTCGTCCCGGACCGAGAGGATCTCGCCTACAAGGGCAATACGTGTCGATACCTCGTCACGGTAGGCGAGTATCTGGTCGATGTCGTCTGATCCGACAAACGACACGCCCTCTTCGGCCATGTCGAAGATGTTCTTGTTGTAGTCGCCGATCCGCTCCAGATCCTTGATCATGTTCATGACCACCAGCACCTCGGGCGTGTCGGCACCACCGTGGACCGAGGCGTGCACAACCAGCTCACGGCGGATCTCCATCTCGGTGACGTTGATCTGCCGGTCGGTTCGCCGAACATCCTCGGCGACGGTCTCGACCGCTCCACCTGTCACGGCGTTCATCGCCAGGTCGAAGGTGTGGCGGGCATCTGTGACCATCCGCTGCACCTTGGCGTCAATGGAATCGAAGCCAGACTCGCCGGAGCCACGAAAAAAGCTCATCACCATGATTGAGGGTTCCTTCCAGGAAGGTTGGGTATGGGGTTCATCGGAGAACCATGACGACTACCAGTGGCAGTACCACGAACATGCCGATCGTATAGAGAAGCGCCGCACTGCGCCGTTCGGCTGCAGCGTCGGCGAGGGCGGTCGCCATGCGGATCGGAAGGTTCCGCATGGCCGACACCGGGTAGAAGAGCAGGATTCCACTGATGTTGAAGAGGGTGTGCACCACCGCAACGGTGACAGCAGCCGGACTACCCGTAGCCAGGGAGGCCAACAGCGCAGTGACCGTCGTACCGACGTTGGCGCCAAGGGTCACCGGATAAATGTTCGGCAGGGTCAGAACACCCGATGCAGCCAGTGGCACAAGCACCGAGGTCGTAATCGACGAGGACTGGACGGAAACGGTGATGACCATGCCGATCATGATCGCCACGAATCCCGAGCCTGCCCCTAGTGCCCTGTTGATCGCCACCTCGACACGGTCGGCGACCAGCAGCCTCATGTTCTTCGTTATGTAGGCGAGGGCCAGGAAGATGAAGGCAAGGCCGACGACGATCATCAACGCACCCTTGAGGTCACCGTGCGCGCCCAGGTCTGACAGCCATCCCTTGACCCAGCCGGCCGGCATTTTCACAGCAGTCTTGAGTGGGCTCTTGAACGAGGCACCCGAACTGCCGATGACAATGTCCGTGATCCATCCGGCCGACCGTGACAGGTAGCCCGTGAGCAGTTCAATCGGCAGGAAGACAATTACCGCCAAGATGTTGAAGAAGTCGTGCACGGTCGCAGCTGCGAAGGCCCTCTTGAACTCGTGGTCACGACGCAGGTGCCCGAGGGAGGCAAGCGTGTTGGTGACGGTCGTGCCCAGGTTGGCTCCCATGACCATGGGAACTGCATCATCTATCCCGACCACACCGCTGGCGACCAGGCCGACTATCACCGAGGTGGACACCGACGAGGACTGGACCAGCACCGTTGCCAGCAGGCCCACAAAGAGACCACCAAGCGGGTTGGACACACCCTCGAAGAGGCCGTCCACGAAGTCCTTTCCGAGGCCCTTGAACCCACCTCCGAGCAGACTTACCCCGGTCAGGAACAGGTAGAGCAGCAGAAGTACCACGACGGCCCTGACAGCGGTGGGGACACCCCCCGCCCCACGGCCACCGGTTTCGGTTCCTGCTGCGGTCGCGTCCGGGTTCCAACTCGTTTCAGACATTGCCGAAAACCTAGACACCACGTGTTGCCACAGCCTGAACCTCAGATGAACAGAACAGAAATTGTGCGGTCAGCCCGGCTCTTTACGGTGCTTTTCGGTGCCGTGTGGGAGAAATGACGCACCGAGAGCGGGAAACAACAGATTCGGGGCCCCATGAACACGCTTCAACTTCACGACAACTGGATGGCCCGGGCGAGGTGTGCAGACACCGATCCGTCGCATTTCTTCCCCAGCGACGGCGTAGGGGTGGAGTTGGCAAAGAAGACATGCGCCGGTTGCCCGGTCGCAGAACAGTGCCTCGAGTACGCACTGACCCACCGGGTCGAGCACGGGGTCTGGGGCGGCTGCTCAGAGAGGCAGCGGCGCCGGATCCGCAGGCAACGGCGGGAGGTCGCAGCCACAGCGGCCTGACCACCAGCGGGGGCGGCCCCCTCAACGCCCCCTTCTCGGCAGTGGCCCCGACCTGATCGGGGCTGCTGTCGCGTACCGGGGCCGGAGGTTCAGGCCTCCTGTTCCTCCTCGTAGCCGAGGTCCCAGAAGACCAGCACGTTCTCTCGTTCGGCATCGCGGTTGATGCGTTCCCGATTACGTCGGAACTGTGGGTCATGGGGCGGCAGGAGCATCAGACGCGCGTTGATGCGGTCGCGGAACGACTCGATCAACTGTCGGTCGCCAAAGGTGGACCTGACCTCCCAGTGAGGGGCCACAGGTCCGAGGTAGACGACCGTTACGTCACCTACCGGAGGCTGGGGTTCGAGTTCTGTTGCGACATCGGTCATTTGTCGGTGCTGGCCTCAGGGTCGGCGTCTGCCGCATCGACTTCCTTGGCACCCTCGGCCAGGCCCTTCTGGAGTTCCTTCTGGGCGCGGCCAAGGTTGCGTGCCAGCTTCGGGAGTTGGCTGCCGCCGAAGAGCACGACGCCAACTATCAGGACAATGAGCAACTCGTTGGTGCTGAGAAATGCGAAAACGTTCATGACGACACTCTAACCGACGTTGACGCAGGTAGGTCAGCCAGCCTGGGCAGCCGCTGCCGCACGCTCGAGCGCACGCTGGCGCCGAATGCGACGACGCTCCCGTTCGCTCATACCCCCCCAGATGCCGAACTTCTCACCGTTCTGGAGTGCGAACTCAAGGCAATCCATCCGGACTACGCATGCACGGCACACATCCTTGGCCTCGCGGGTACTGGCACCACGCTCGGGGAAGAAGAGGTCTGGATCAACTCCGAGACAGTTGGAGTACTCCTGCCAGTCGATGTCGAGATCTGGTTTGGCGAAGATGCCCATCTTGTTCTGCCTTCCGTCGCCCGGTCCCTCGGACGGTTGCCTGAACCCGTGGTCAAGAGCCTGGGTGCCCACAACGACTCCCAGCCGTGTAATTACACCACTGTCATTCCCAGAAAAGCAAGGGGTAGGACAGAAAAACCCCAATTATCCGGTCAGGCTGGAATCACCAGGATCCAGCCTCATCAATCAACTCAGACGCACGGGAGACCAAGTCGAGAACCGCATCGGCCAGAAAAGGTGTGACCTCACGGGTGGGATCATCGACCTGGCGGACACGGACCCCTTCGAGCATGCAAGCCAACTTGAAGGTGCTCATCACCGCATACCAGCCGAGGGCCTCAGGTGTCCGTCCGGTCCGGATCGACCAGCGACCAACCAGCTCAGCACGACTGGGAAGATCCGCGTCCTCTGGTCGCCAACCGCTCAGCAGGTAGCCGAGGTCCATCAGCGGATCACCAACGGTGGCGTTCTCCCAGTCCAGCACCGCTGCCAAGCGGGTCGGCCGCTGCCTCGTGAACAACATGTTGTGGCGGTTGAAGTCACCGTGCATGATCCCCGCCTGCATCACCGTTGGCCGGTTCACCTCCAACCAGTCCCCGACCAGGTCGATCCCGGGAAGATCCCGCCTCCGGTAGCCGTCCAGCTGACCACGCCACCGCCCCACCTGGCGTTCCAGGAAGCCGTCGGGCCTGCCGAGGTCAGAGACACCAGCGGCCTCCACATCGACAAGGGCCAGGTCTGCCAGAGCATCAACCATCTGTTCCACCACCAGACGGCCCGCTGATCGACCACCGACCTCCTCCGACGGCGGATCAGCTAGCACCAGACCATCAACGAACTCCATAACGTAGAAGACCGCCCCGGTGACCTCTGTGTCCATACACAGGGCCAACGGCTTCGCATGGGGCACTCCAGACCCGTCAAGTGCGCCCTGGAACCGATACTCACGGACCATGATCGCGTTGGCCCCCTCAACCGAGAGGGGGACCGCAGAGGGCCGTCGCAACGCCCATGTCGAACCACCCCGGCGGACAATGAACACCTCGTTGGACTCACCGGCGGCCACCCGCTCGAAACTGATGTCAGACCCAGTTCCAAGGCCCTCATCGTCGAACCACCGCCTGAGCGACCCGGCACGGACAAGGCCCTGATACGGGTCAACCGAGCCGCCGCTGGTCACACCACCACCCCTCTCCGGGACACTCGCATGCCGGAACCGTAGTTTCCGGGGCCATTGGCCCGCTGTTGGCTCCGACACACGGGTTCAAATAGCGTCGCCGACAACAACAACCCAGGAGCATGAGATGCCGATCAACCCGGACGCAGCAGGAACCACAGGTGAACCATCCGAGTTCTCCTGGACCTCAGCCGAAAGCCTGCTCTACTCGCTCGGTGTCGGCGCCGGGATAACGGACCCCACCGGGTTCGAGTTGGAGTTCACAACCGAGAACAGCAGCAACGCCACCCAGGCGGCCCTACCAACCCAGGTAGTCGTCATGGGTGGCGGCAACAGGCCCGGCTTCGGCGACTTCAACCTGGCAGCACTGCTGCACGCCGAACAGCACATCACCCTGCACCAACCGCTGGCAGCCGAAGGAACCGCTGTATCGACGGGCAGAGTCGCAGAAATCTACGACAAGGGCAAGGCTGCGCTCGTCTACATCGAAGCCGACGTGGCCGACACCGACGGAAACCCGCTCTGGTCTGTCAGATCGGGTCTGTTCATCGGCGGCGAGGGAGGCTGGGGAGGCGACCGCGGTCCGGCAAACACCTGGGAATTACCTGACAGGCCCGCCGACAAGGTCATCTCCTACGAGACACGCACTGACCAGGCTCTCCTCTACCGCCTCAACGGCGACAGAAACCCGCTCCACTCCGACCCCACCTTCGCTGCTCTGGCCGGTTTCGATAAGCCGATCCTCCACGGCCTGTGCACGTACGGATTTTCCGGCCGCGCCCTCCTCCACGGTGCCTGTGACTCCGACCCGACCCGTTTCACGAGCATGGGCGGCCGCTTCAAGTCGCCCGTGATGCCCGGTGAGACCCTGGACGTCCACATATGGGCGGACGGCAACGACGTCCTCTTCCAGACAAGGGTCGCAGACCGGGTCGTGTTCGACAACGGGACAATGACCCGGAGTTGACCTGCACCACCGGCGGTGCCCGACCTTCACTGCACCTACCGGAACGAGCGGAGTCCTGATCTCCCCGCTACCTTCTGAGGCAGGTTGGGTACACGTCCGACCGCCAGAAGATCCGGAGAAGCCAATGGCGCAGAGCACCCGCGAGAGATACCGGGTAGACCCGGTACGTACCCGCAGGCGCGCCTGGCCGTTCCCGCTCAACATCTACCAGAGCGCCGTCGGCCGCAAGTGGGTCATGGCCCTGACCGGCATCGGCCTCGTCGGCTTCGCCCTCATCCACATGGTCGGCAACCTGCACGTGTACGAAGGCCCGGCACGTATGTACGAGTACGCAGAAACCCTCCGCACCATCGGAGGCGGCCTCGTCCCCAAGAGCTTCGTCCTCTGGCTGATGCGCCTCGGCCTGACCGGAATGTTCGCCCTGCACCTACATGCCGCCATCACACTCAAGGACATGAGCCGCCACTCCAGTGACGACGCCGGCCTCATGAGCGGAGCCAAGAAGTACGCCGGTGGCCGTGACCACATAGCCGCCACCTACGCCAGCCGCACGATGCGCTGGACCGGCCCGATCATCGCCCTCTACCTGCTGTTCCACCTGGCGGACCTGACCTGGGGATGGTGGCTCGGCCCCGACTTCGTCCGGGGCGATCCGTACCACAACGTGGCCACATCGCTCTCGAGCCTCCCGGTGGCAATCCTCTACGTGGTGGCCAACGTCGCTCTCGCCCTCCACATTTTCCACGGTGCCTGGTCCATCTTCCAGAGCCTCGGGATCAACAACCCCCGCTACAACCACCTTCGACGAGCCCTGGCAGCCGGCATCGCCGGGCTGATCCTGATCGGCAACCTGTCCTTCCCGATACTCGCCCAGACCGGCCTAATCAGCGAAGACAACCGGGCCTGCCCGGTCAACGACAGCGACGGCCTTGTCTGCCTCGCCGAAGAGGCAGAAGGACACTGATGGAACCCGGCGCAGCTCCCCAACCGAACTCGACGGTTCTGGACTCGAAGGTTCCCGACGGACCCATCGCCGATCTGTGGGAGAACCACAAGTTCTCGATGAACCTGGTAAACCCCTCGAACAAGCGGAAATTCGAGGTCATAGTCGTCGGCACCGGCCTCGCCGGAGCGTCAGCGGCGGCAACCCTCGGCGAGCTCGGCTACAGAGTCAAGGCATTCACCTTCCACGACAGCCCGCGCCGGGCCCACAGCATCGCCGCTCAGGGAGGCATCAATGCAGCCAAGAACTACCCGAACGACGGCGACTCCGTGCACCGCCTCTTCTACGACACCGTCAAGGGCGGCGACTACCGCTCACGTGAAGCCAACGTCCACCGCCTCGCAGAGGTATCGGTAAACATCATCGACCAGGCCACAGCCCAGGGGGTTCCGTTCGCCCGCGACTATGGCGGCCTGCTGGACAACCGCTCCTTCGGGGGTGCCCAGGTCTCACGGACCTTCTACGCACGCGGCCAGACCGGCCAGCAACTCCTGCTGGGTGCCTACTCGGCCCTCATGCGGCAGGTCGCTGCCGGCACAGTCGAACTCCACAACAGGTCCGAACTCCTCGATGTCGTGCTCAAGGACGGTCGGGCATGCGGAATCGTCACCCGCGATCTGGTCTCAGGAGAGGTAACCCCACACTCCGCACATGCCGTGGTTCTAGCAACCGGCGGATATGGGAACGTCTACTTCCTGTCCACGAACGCGATGATGTGCAACGTCACAGCAGCCTGGAGGGCCCACCGACGTGGAGCCCTGTTCGCCAACCCCTGCTACACGCAGATCCACCCGACCTGCATTCCCGCCAGCGACGACTTCCAGTCCAAGCTGACCCTGATGTCCGAATCGCTGCGCAACGACGGTCGAATCTGGGTTCCGTCCGGTGCCGGAGACGCCCGGTCAGCAGCCGACATCCCCGAGGCCGAACGCGACTACTACCTCGAGCGCAAGTACCCGGCGTTCGGAAACCTCGTACCCAGAGATGTCGCATCGCGCAACGCCAAGACCGTCGTCGACGCCGGACACGGTGTAGGCCCGCTCAACAACGGAGTCTTCCTCGACTTTGCAGTAGCCATCGAGCGCGACGGGCACGACGCCATCGCCGCCCGCTACGGAAACCTCTTCGACATGTACCAGCGCATCACGGGCGAGAACCCGTACACGAGCCCGATGCGCATCTACCCCGCCAGCCACTACACGATGGGTGGGCTCTGGGTCGACTACCACCTGATGACCAACGTGCCAGGCCTTTACGCCGTCGGCGAGGCCAACTTCAGCGACCACGGAGCAAACCGCCTGGGTGCCAGCGCTCTGATGCAGGGCCTGGCAGACGGCTACTTCGTACTTCCCTACACGATCGGCGACGACCTGGCCGGCCTGCTGGGAGACCCCGTTGTACCCACAAACGACCCGGTGTTCACAGCAGCGGTCGCTGGTGTCGAGGACGAAACAAGCAGGTGGCTGTCAACCAACGGGAGTAGGTCGGTAGACCACTTCCACCGCGAGCTGGGTCGCATCGTGTGGGACAACATCGGAATGGCCAGGACCGAAACCGGCCTCAGGAGCGCCCTGTCAGACATACCTGCACTCCGCGATGAGTTCCACAACGACGTCCGGGTCCTCGGTAGCGCCGACACCCTCAACCAGTCTCTCGAAAAGGCAGGCAGGGTCGCCGACTTCTTCGACCTTGCCGAGTTGATGGCCCGTGACGCACTTGAACGCGAGGAGTCGTGCGGCGGGCACTTCAGGGAAGAGCACCAGACCGCCGAGGGTGAGGCCCAGCGCGACGACGACAACTTCTCCCACGTTGCCGCCTGGGAGTGGAACGGCTCCGACACCCCACAGACCCGCCACATCGAGGAGCTCACATTCGACAACGTTGCGCTCTCACAGCGCTCGTACAAGTAGGAGCCAGCCGTGAGCGACATCATCTCCGTCACCGTCAAGGTCTGGCGGCAAGACGGCCCCGACTCCTCGGGCGGCTTCGAGACCCACCCGCAGCAGATAAGCACTGACGCATCGTTCCTCGAGATGCTCGACCTCCTCAACGAACAGCTCAACGACCGCGGCGAGGAACCGATCGTCTTCGAGTCCGACTGCCGGGAAGGCATCTGCGGAACCTGCGGTGTGATGATCAACGGTCGTGCCCACGGCCCACAGAAGGCCACGGCAACCTGCCAGCTCCACATGCGCGAGTTCGCGGACGGCGACGAGATCGTCATCGAGCCCTTCCGTGCAGCGGGCTTCCCCGTCATACGCGACCTTGCCGTTGACCGATCACCGCTCGACCACATCATTGAGAGCGGTGGCTACATCTCGGTGGGGTCCGGTGCCGCACCAGACGCCAACCTCACACCAGTCCCCAGGGATGCCGCTGAGCAGGCGTTTGACGCAGCTGCCTGTATCGGTTGCGGTGCATGCGTGGCCGCCTGCCCGAACTCGGCAGCGCAGCTGTTCACCTCAGCCAAGGTCGGCCACATGGCGCTGTTGCCACAGGGCCAGCCCGAGCGCTGGAGTCGCACCGAGTCGATGGTCGAGGTGATGGAGTCCTATTTCGGCTCCTGCACCAACCACGGCGAGTGCCACGAGGCGTGCCCCAAGGAAATCAGCCTCGACTTCATCGCCTACCTGAACCGTGACTACGTGAAGGCCAAGGTCAAGAACCGGGCCCTTTCCGGCCAGCGCTGACCCAGCCCGCGTCACCGCTCATCCTGGCCCGGGCCGGATCGCCGGCACGTCCTTCGCCTCACAGGACGTTCGGCTACGGACATACCGACACTCCGGCCCTCTCTCACCGCCTGTCCCCCGAGAGGGCCAGCAAACCAGACGGTCAGTTCTGTCCCCGGGGACCAGAGAAACCGGAGGCCCCCAGGTCAACCGACTTTGTGCGTCGACAACGCGATTCGAGTGCTGCCTCACCGGAGACGGGTATGCGGATGGGTGTCGGGTGCTCCGGAGGCGAACGCCTTGTGAGCCACAGGAGTACCCGGCGACCAGCCGCTGCGGGAACGGTAGGGACACCAGGTTGACAAGGGGTGGGGTCGGCGCGACAGTGAGGTCAGCACGTTTGGTAGTCACCAACAACAGGAGGACAGACCGTGCGAGAAGGCCGGTACGAGGAACGCAGCCGAGCCCCACCTGGCGGGTGAGCCCGAGGCCCCTGACCGAGCCGGTCCCCTCACGCTCTCGCGACCAATGCCCTGCTGGGCCATGGAGAACGTTGACGCGCGACGACCCGATCAGGGACTCAGAGGAACGGCGCCCTCCCGGTTGGGACGGGCGCCGTTTCGCGAGAAACCTCAACCAGCCAGATGGTCGAGGAGCCTTGGCAGCAGGTCTGGGAGGCAGGCATCGGGGACCTCATGTCCCAGACCGTCGACGAGCCAGAGGTATGCACCGGGTACTCCGTCGGCCAGGGCCAGTGCATGTTCAACTGGAAAGACGGGGTCAGCTGTTCCGTGGACCACGAGTGTGGGAACGTTGATCTTGCCGAGGCTGTCGAGCCGTGACGGCGAGGCCCCCACGGCGGGTCCGTGGCCCGACTCTGGATACCAGCAACGTTCAACTTCGAGTTCGGCCACAGATCTGGAGGCCTCATCGTCAAACGGGTAGCGGTGGCCTGTGAAGAGGCGATCCAGTTCAACGACCCAGGCCACCCGCTCAGCCTTGTCTGCGGGAGGCGGGGCAAAGAGCCTCTCAGCCATCTTGTCGAGCAGCCAGTCGGCCGCCGACGGGAGCCGTTCATCGCCAAGGCCCGGTGACGAACAGAGCAGTGCCAGCGACCGGACCCTATCTGGGCTCGCGAGAGCCAGCACCTGCCCGACCATGCCGCCCATGGATCGACCGATCACGTGGGCAGAGTCAATCGAGAGTCGGTCCATGACAGTAAGGGAATCGGCCGCCAGGTCGTCAAGCGTGTAGCCGACACTGGAGGGAACCTTGGTTGAGAGCCCGCTGTCCCTGTTGTCGAAGCGCACAACCCGGAAACCGGCAGCCACAAGGGGGTTGACCAGCGCCGGGGTCCAACGGGTGCAGTGGGCATCAGCGCCGGAGATGAGCAGAACGGGTTCGGCGTCGTCATCGCCGAACGCCTCGACAAACAGGTCGACTTCGATTCCCCCGAACATGGGATCTGAGGCTAGCCACGAGACAGCTGTGTCGGCCCGTCCATGGCAGTGGCTGACAAGGCACTAGCGTCGAACGGGTGCCAGCACACCTGCATCCGGTCAAGGTTCGCTTCTACGAGCTGGACCCCTACGGACACCTCAACCATTCGGTCTACGTCCAACTCTTCGAGACTGGACGCATCGAATTGCTCGATGCTGTGGGTCTGGGTCTCAGCGACCTCGACGAACGGGGCTATCGGTTCGTGGTCACCAACATTGAGACAGCTTTCGTAAAGTCAGTCGAGGCTGGCGATTCGCTCACGGTCGAGACGGAGGTGGTCGAGACACGGCGAGCGTCATCGATCTGGCGCCAGCGAATACTCCGGGGCGACGACGTGATGGCCACCCAGCAGGTCCGGGCAGCGATTACCAACTCGAACGGAAGGCCAACCAGGGCCCCGGTGGAGTTGGCCGACGCGCTCGCTCCGTTCACGGCGGATTCCGACACGTGACCAGATGCCGCCGTACGGCGGTGCACGTACTCCGCGGGTTGTGCATGGGGGCCGCCGATGTGGTCCCGGGGGTGTCGGGTGGGACAATCGCCCTTCTTCTCGGTATCTACGACCGTCTCATTGATTCGGTCAGGAACGGATCAGGGTCGCTGGGACTTCTCCTCCGTGGCGACCTAAGGGGTTCCCTGACCCGTGCGGCAACGGTCGAATGGGCGTTCCTGCTTCCTCTGCTGACTGGGATAGGCATAGCGGTGACGCTGCTTGCCGGCCCGATCGAAGCCGGCCTGTCCGACCACCCTGAATCCATGGCTGGGCTGTTTCTCGGGCTGGTACTGGCCTCGATCCTGATTGCCTGGCGTATTCCCAGCTCCTGGTCCGGGGGGCGGGTAGGCCTGACGGCCGTGGTTGCCGTCGTCTTGTTCGTGGCGCTCGGCTGGCAGGCCGGCCCGGTGGCAGATCCGTCGGCCGCAGTCCTTTTCGCTTCCGGAGCAGTCGCCATCTGCGCCATGATCCTCCCCGGAATCTCAGGCTCATTCCTCCTGTTGATGCTCGGCATGTACAGCCATGTGCTGGGAGCGGTAGATGACAGGGTGCTTGGTGATCTTGCCCTGTTAGGCCTGGGTGCCGTCGCCGGCCTGGCGCTCTTTTCAACCCTGCTGGGACGCATGTTGGAGCGCCACCACGATCTCGTCCTGGCAGCCCTGATCGGCCTGATGATCGGCTCACTACGGGTCCTCTGGCCCTGGCCCAACGGCGTAGGTGTGATCGGCAGGGACAGCACCGAGGTGGCCCCGGGTGCATCTCTGGAATGGCCGGCCGCATCGGAGATTGCGGCGCCGCTGCTGCTGGCAACGGCCGCCATTGTCGTCGTACTCGGCCTCGACACCCTGTCACGAAGGAACCTCAGGCCTGGACCCGGGATGATCCGGTGACCACTGTGGCCCACCTGTCGCCTGAGTGGATAGCAGCCCTTGACGAGGCCGCCTCGCGACACCCCGAACTTCCAGCGGGGATCGGGGACTTGCCGATAACCATCGGATACCTGATCGCTGACGGCCCCTCCTGGTACATCGTGATCGGTACCGACCAGATACGCGTGCTCCCCGGAAGCGTGTCGTCCCCGGATGTGTCATTCAGCACCGATGCCGTGACAGCCGCAGAGATCTACGAGGGCCGTACCGATCCTCTGAGGGCAGTTGTCGACGGGAACCTGGAGATAGGCGGTGACCCACGGCTGCTCATGGCCAACCGTGGTGTGCTCGAAGCCATGGGCGATCTGTTTGCCGCTGTCCGCGAAGTCCTCGGGTACAGCCGCTGATCCTCGGCTCTCAGATGAGGCCGAGACCTCTGACCATGTCGCGTTCCTCGGCAAGTTCGGCCACAGAGGCATCGATACGGGCCTTCGAGAAGTCGTCGATCTCGAGGCCCTGAACCACCGACCATTCCCCTCCCGAACAGGTCACCGGGAACGAGGAGATCAACCCCTCGGGAACGCCGTAGCTGCCGTCGGATGGAACGCCCATCGATACCCAGTCATCATCTGGTGTTCCCAGCATCCAGTCGTGAACATGGTCGATTGCGGCATTGGCGGCTGAAGCGGCGCTTGAGGCACCGCGTGCCTCGATAATCGCTGCACCACGCTTCTGGACGGTCGGGATGAACTCTCCCTCCAGCCACGCCTGATCGTCTATCGCCACGGCAGCCGAGGAACCGGCCACCTCGCAGCGGAACAGGTCGGGATACTGGGTTGCCGAATGGTTCCCCCAGATGGTCATACGGGAGACGTCGTTCACAGACACACCCAGCTTTCCGGCAGCCTGGGTTAGAGCCCTGTTGTGGTCGAGCCTGGTCATCGCCGTGAACCGGTCGTCTGGGACGTCGGGTGCGTTGTTCATTGCGATCAGGCAGTTCGTGTTGGCCGGGTTGCCGACGACGAGTACCCGGAGACTGTCGGCAGCGTTCCCGTTGAGGGCCTGGCCCTGAACCGTGAAGATGGCCCCGTTGGCCTCAAGCAGGTCCTGGCGCTCCATGCCCTTCGTGCGCGGCCTGGAGCCGACGAGAATTGCCACCTCGGCGCTGGTGAATGCGGTATCGGCCTCGTCGCTCAGGTTGATGTCGGACAGCAGTGGAAAGGCGCAGTCGTCGAGTTCCATGGCCACGCCCTCAAGTGCTCCCATGGCTGGAGGGATTTCGAGGAGGCTCAGCGAGACCGGCTGGTCGGGCCCCAGCAGTTGTCCGCTGGCGATGCGAAAGACGAGGCTGTAGCCGATCTGGCCGGCTGCACCTGTGACAGATACACGAACTGGTGGGGGTGACACGGGGACTCCTAGGTGGCCAGCGGGTTACTCCGAGGGTACCGAGGCTCTCGAGCGGTAGCGCCTCTGATCTATGTGGCCAACGGCTCAGACCGGTGGGCTGTTCACCGGGTCAGGCTTCCATCAGGCGGGTGTTTCCCAGCCATGATTCGTACAGGGCCGCATAGGTGCCGCCGGCTGCAGCCAGTTCGACGTGAGAACCGTTCTCGACGATCCGGCCGCGGTCGAATACGAGCACCAGGTCGGATCGCTCTGCGGTCGAGAGCCTGTGGGCGACGCTGACGGTGGTGCGTCCCTCAGCCAGATGCTCAAGTGCCCTCTCGAGTGTCTGCTCGGTGTCGGGGTCGACAGCGGATGTCGCCTCGTCAAGGATCAGCAGACCCGGATCTGCCAGCTGGGCCCTCAGCAGGGCAACCAGCTGCCGTTCGCCGACCGACAGCGACGACCCTCTCTCGCCGACCCGGGTATCCAGACCTGCGGGAAGGCCCGCCACCCATGTACCGAGCCCAAGCTCGTCCACAGCAGCCTGCACATCGGCTTCGGTCGAGTCCCTGCGGCCGAACCTGATGTTGGCACCGACCGTTGTGTCAAAGAGAAAGCCGTCCTGGGGGACCATCCGGACCGACCGCCGACGGTCGTCGGCTGAAACCTTTCTCAGGTCGACACCACCAAGCGTGACCTGTCCGGCCGTGGGGTCGGCCAGGCGGGCCAGAAGCATCGCAAACGTGGTCTTCCCGGAGCCGGTCTCGCCGACCACGGCCACCGACGAGCCGGCGTCCAGCTCCACACTGACGCCGTGCAGGACCCGGTCGCTGCCCCTGTAGGAGAACTCAACACCCCGGGCCGCCACCGCCAGTGCACCCTGGGGAAGTGGCCTGGCCACTCCCGAAGACGGTTCGGCGAGCTCCACCTCGGTGTCCAGCACGTTCAGGATCTTCCACCACCCTGCCAGGGCGGTCTGGGTCTGGTCGAGGGTCTCGCCGAGCGAGGTGATCGGCATCACGAGCATGTTGACGAGGAACACGAACGCCACCAACTCACCGGAGGTGACGCCCCAGCCTGTCCCCCAGTGGACACCGGCACCGATCACGGCGGCGACAGCGGCAACCCCGAAGATGTCGGTGCTGGGCAGCACAAGCGAGAAGTACCTGGCTGCACGCATCTGTTGTCTGTACTGCCTGTCCACGACCCGGTGGAGGCGACGCCGGACCGCCTCTCGCTGGCCGTACGTCCTTACCACCTCGATGCCGTGTACGGCCTCGGCCAGTGCACCCATTGTCTCGCCAACCCGTGTGCGGAGCAGGTCGTAGGCACGCAGCTGGCGCTTTTGCATATCGCGTAGGACGGGCAGGAGTGGGAGGTGTACGAACACAGTGACGAGGGTCAGTTGCCAGGAGTAGACAGCCATTACGACAACCACTCCGATGATCTGCACAGAGTTCACGATCCAGGAAATGGCCCCCCACTGTGCAAACTTGGCGAGCGCCTCGACGTCGCTTGTGACCCGGGCCGTCAGGACTCCGGTCTTCGTGGACGTGTGCTCAGCAAGGCTGAGCCGGTGGAGATGCGCGAATGTCCGCAGTCGGAGTCCCAGCAGCACGGCCTCGGCAACCCCGACGAGTCGCTTGTAGACCGCCTGGGACAGAAAAATTGAAGCGACAGTAAGGGCCAGCGCACCTCCTGCTGCTGCCATGACGAGACCGAAACGCACGGCTCCACCGACGAATCCCCGGTCCAGCACGAACTGGATCACCAGCGGAACAACGAGCCTGCCTCCGGCCACCGAGAGGGTCATCAGCGCGGAGAGCGACAGGCCTGCACGGAGTTCCGGTGAGGCTGCCAGACCCCTCCGCAACACCGACAGAGCACCGGCTCCGTCGATGTCGTCGAGGGCCCGTGGTTCTGGTTCCCCGCCAGGTCCGAGGACATCGTGACCATCGAAGCTGCTCACTCGGTGGCCTCCTCATAGGCACGAGCCAGCGCCGCGTACCCGGGCACGCCGAGCAGTTCCTCGTGGGTCCCGTCGGCGGCGATACGACCCTCGTTCATGAACAGAACGCGATCGGCCAGGCGGATGGTGGCGAGGCGATGGGCAACCACCATGAGGGTCCTCCCACTATGGGCCCGCAGATTCTCGAGAATGGCTGCCTCGACGACCGGGTCCACAGCCGATGTGGCATCGTCGAGCAGCAGCAGGCGGGGACGGCGCAGCAGGGCCCTGGCAATGGCCAACCGCTGTCGCTGGCCGCCTGAGAGCGTCACACCCCTCTCACCCATGACGGTGTCGGGGCCATCTGACAGTTCGGCAACGAAACTGTCGGCTGCAACGAGGCCCAACACCCTGTGCAGTTCACCTTCGGATACCTCCGCATCAAGCGCCAGGTTTGCCCGCAGCGTGTCGGCGAACATGAAGGTCTCCTGCAGGACCGGTGCCACCAGACGAACTACCCCGTCGGAGCCCAGATCGGAGAAGTTGGCGCCTCCTATGGCTATACACCCACTGTCGGGCGGCATCATCCCCGACATGAGTCCGACGAGAGTGCTCTTGCCACAGCCGGTGGCCCCCACGAGGGCGACCACCTCGCCCGGTTCGATCTGAAAGGAGAGGTCGTTGAGCACCGTCGTGCCGTCCGGGTAGGCGAACGAGACCCCCTCAAGAACGACACCTACCGAATCTGGAACTGTGACCGACGCCGGCTCAGGGTCAGGACGGTGCTCCGGTTCCACAGCCAGAACCGAGTCAATCCGGTCCATCGCGACTACCGACCTTGGCATCTCCTGGAACAGGAACCCCAGAATCTGGACTGGCAGCCAGAGAATGCCGAACAGGGTCATTGCCTGCACCACCTCACCGACCGTTACGGCACTGCGACCCACGAGCCAGACGCCGATGAGAAGGAGCACGAGTACCCCGATGCCTGGCAGGGAGTAGAGGATGGGCTCGAACCGGGACCTGATTGCCCCCACCTCGAGGCGTTCGCTCCGCAACTGCTCGGAGGCCAGGGTCAGGCGCTCAACCTCGTCTGATTCCCGTCCGAGCGTCTTGACGACGAGAACTCCCTCGAGGCTCTCGTGTGCCACCGACGAGACCTCTCCGACCATTGCCTGGGCCCGCGCCGCAGGGGCCTCGACCGCCCTCGTGTAGATCTGGTTGATGATTGCCAGGGCAGGGAACAACAAGAGGGCAACCAGGGCGAAGAGCGGATGGACCACAAGGAGGCTCACCACCGCCAGGACGACAAGAACCACAACTGTCACGGCAAACGCCAGCGGCATGAGCATCGAGGATGCAGCCTCGATGTCGGCATCAGCATGGGCCAGGAGTTCACCTGCCGGCCGCGTCCGGAAAAAGTCAAGAGGAACGTCCAGGTAGCGGTCGACAATCGACCGGCGCCATGTCCGTTGGGTAAGCATCGCCCCCATGAAGTTGAAAAACCGCCTGACCATCACCGAGAGGCCCCGGATCAGCCCGACCACCGCGATTACCGCCATCGCCGCCCAGATACCACGGCCACTGACGCTCCCGGGTTCATCGAGGCCGGGAATAATTACCTCGTCTGTGACCCGACCCATCACGATTGTGAAACCGACAACCGTCGTCGCAAACATCGTTCCACCGGTGATACCGCAGGTGTGGGCCCACGGATGGGCACGCAGCGACCGCCTTACAAGGCTCCAGCCGCGGCGGTAGATGCCTGAACCTGTGGTGGAGGCACGCTGTTGGGGGCCGCCCGTGGCCGTGGCGCCGCCGGCCGATGCGTCAGATGACAGGGGAACTACCGGTTAGGAGCGATCTGACCTGTGGGAGCGACCGCTTCAAAGCCGGTCGACGATCGCCTGCGCAAACTCAGAGCACTTCACCTCGGTCGCACCGTCCATCTGCCTGGCGAAGTCGTATGTGACCACCTTGTCGCCGATGGTGGCCTCGAGGGCGGTCACGATGTCGTCGGCCGCCTCCTGCCATCCGATGTGTTCGAACATCAGGACGCCTGAGAGCAGCACCGACGAGGGGTTCACCTTGTCCGTACCGGCGTACTTGGGCGCGGTTCCGTGTGTGGCCTCGAAGATGCCGTGCCCGGTTACGTAGTTGGCGTTACCACCGGGGGCGATTCCGATGCCACCGACCTGGGCAGCCAGGGCGTCGGACAGGTAGTCGCCGTTCAGGTTCATGGTTCCGATCACATCGAACTCGGCGGGCCGGGTGAGCACCTGCTGGAGGGCGATGTCGGCGATTGCGTCCTGGACAAGAATCTTGTCGCCGGGGTCACCGCCGCAGTCGGCCCATCCGACGGCCACGTCGCTGAACTCCTCGCGAACCAGGTCGTAGCCCCACTTCTGGAAGGCGCCCTCGGTGAACTTCATGATGTTGCCCTTGTGCACCCAGTGGACGCGCTTTCTACCCTTGGCTACGGCGTACTCGATGGCAGCCCGCTGGAGTCTCTGCGACCCGGTCTTGGAGATGGGCTTGATGCCGATTCCGGAGTCCTCACGGATCTTCCAGCCGAAGGCGTCCTCGAGGAGGGTCCGGAGCTTGAGTGCCTCTGGCGACATCGCCTCGACCTCGAGGCCCGCATAGATGTCCTCGGTGTTCTCACGGAAGATGACCATGTCGACCAGTTCGGGTGACTTGACCGGCGACGGCACACCCTTGAACCAGCGGACCGGCCGGAGGCACACGTACAGGTCCAGGATCTGGCGGATCGCCACGTTGAGGCTGCGGAAGCCTCCACCTATTGGCGTTGTGAGCGGGCCCTTGATTCCAATCAGGCACTCCTGGAACGCCTCAATGGTCTCCTGGGGGAGCCAGTCGCCGACCTCGTTGTAGGCCTTTTCGCCCGCAAGCACCTCGCGCCAGTCAACACTGTGGCCGTGCCTGGCAGCAGCAGCGTCCAGAACCAGCCTGGCTGCCGGCCAGATGTCGGCACCGGTGCCATCGCCCTCAATGAAGGGAATGACCGGTACTTCGGGGACGACGAGCGTGCCGTCCGGACTCATCTTGATGTTTTCACCCATGCTCCGACCCTATCCACAAGCAGGTCGAGTCCCAGCCCCGGGATCAGAGCCCGAACTGCTGCACCGGTCGGTCAGGCTGTTGCACGTTCGGCGGCCTCGACGGTGTTTCTCAGGAGCATTGCGACGGTCGTGGGGCCCACCCCGCCGAGGCGGGGGGTGATCCAGGAGGCGACCTCACCGACAGACTCGTCGACATCGGCCAGGAGACGCTTTCCCTCCCATGAGATGCCTCCGCTGACTACAACGGCACCTGGCCGGACCATTTCCGGTGTAACGAATGAGGGAATGCCAACGGCGGCGACGACTATGTCAGCGGTCCGGGTCAGGTCGGCAAGGTTGGGAACCGCTGAGTGGACGACGGTCACGGCAGCATTGGCACCGGGTGCCTTAGTGGTCAACAGCAGCGAAAGCGGTCTACCCAGGGTCGGTCCCCGGCCGATGACAACGACGTGCTTCCCGGACACCTCGATTCCGTAGTGCACGAACATTGCCCGGATACCTGCCGGTGTGCACGGCACAGGCCCGTCTTCCTGGAGTACCAGCTTGCCCAGGTTCATCGGGTGAAGGCCGTCTGCGTCCTTTGCCGGGTCCATCGCCGAGAGCGCTGCGTTGAAGTCGAAGCCGGCTGCTACCGGGTGCTGGATGATGTAGCCGTGGACACCGGGGTCGGAGTTGAACTGTGCAACCGCCTGGTCGAGTGCTGCCGGCGTTGCATCAGCGTCAACGTGGATGTTGTGGGAGGCCATACCCACGGCCTCGCAGGTCTCGTGCTTCTTGCGCACATAGCCGGCGCTGGCACCATCGTCTCCCACCAGGATGGTCCCGAGGCCTGGAGTGGTTCCTGCATCCTTCAGCCGCTCGACGCGAATACGGACATCTTCGAGCACGGCTTCTGCAACGGGGCCACCGGCCAGGAGTTCTGCTGACATGGGGCCGAAGGCTACTGGTACGTCAGTGTCTGAAGTGCCTCTCACCGGTGAAGACCATGGCGATTCCGGCCTCGTCGGCTGCGGCAATCACCTCGTCGTCGCGCACAGACCCACCGGGTTGTATGACGGCCGTCGCCCCAGCTTCAGCAGCCGCCTCGAGACCGTCGCGGAACGGGAAGAAGGCATCGCTGGCACACGCTCCACCAGCTGCCCTTCCGTCGGCCTTCTGTGCGGCGATCCGACCCGCATCACGCCTGTTCTGCTGGCCGGCGCCTATCCCCACAGCGCAGAGGTCCTTCACGAGAACGATCGTGTTCGAGGAGACGCGCGCAGCCACACGCCACGCAAACTCAAGGTCGGACCATTCGGCTTCGGTGGGCGACCTTCGGGTCGGCACGTTCCACTCTGAGCGATCCAGCGAGACCACATCGGTGGTCTGCACGAGCAGGCCGCCATCGACGCTGCGGACCTCGTGAGCGGACCAGTTGGGTGCCGGTGCCTCCAGGATCCGGAGGTTCTTTCGTGCCTGGAGGTGGGCCAGGGCATCAGGTTCGTAGAACGGTGCCACGACCACCTCGGTGAACACCTCTGACATCGGCTCTGCCATGGCCAGCGTGACGGTGCGGTTGACTGCCACGATCCCCCCGAATGCGGACACGGGATCGCATTCGTGGGCGGCCACGTACGCCTCGGCTATGTCTGCACCGACCGCCGCCCCACACGGGTTGGCGTGCTTTATGACAACGGCGGTCGGCTCCCCGCCGAGGCTGTGCACGAGCCGCCATGCGGCCTCGGTGTCGAGGACGTTCAGGTATGACATGGCCTTGCCACCGTGGACAACGGTGCCATCCCACCACCCAGACCGCCCTGCCTGCAGGTAGCGGGCGCCAACCTGGTGTGGGTTCTCCCCATATCTGAGGTCCTGGACCCGCTCCAGGGCGAGGTGGATCGATTCAGGAAGGACATCAGCTGCGTCCTCGTCGAACCAACCGACGATCGCCGCGTCATAAGCGGCCGTGTGTGCAAACGCAGCCCGTGCCAGACGACGACGGGTGTTGTCAGAGAAGGTGCCATCGGTCCGGAGTTCGGCCAGCACCGGCCCGTAGTCGTCGGGATCTACCACCACGCCGACGTGGGCATGGTTCTTGGCAGCTGCACGAACCATTGTCGGGCCGCCGATGTCGATCAGCTCTATGGACGGGTCGGAGGTGAACGGGTACAGGTTGGCCACCACAAGGTCGATCGGCCTGATACCGCGACCGTCCAGGTCGGCCATGTGGTCAGGGTTGGAACGGTCCGCGAGGATCCCGCCGTGGATAACGGGGTGGAGGGTCTTAACCCGACCGCCGAGCATCTCGGGTGCCTGGGTGATCTGGGCGACCTCAGTTACGGGAACCCCTTCGTCGGCCAGGAGACGTGCTGTACCTCCGCTCGACACCAGATCCCAGCCGAGTTCGACGAGGGCACGGCCCAGGTCGACTATTCCGGTCTTGTCATAGACAGACAGCAGGGCCCGTGGGCTCATGCGGGTTCTCCCATCAGGACCGCCCTGTTCTCCATCACGGCGCGGATCGTCTCGGGGTAGAGGTGTCGTTCGACGGCTTTGATCCGCTCGTGGAGGCTGGCTTCGTCGTCATCGGGCAGTACGGGTACAGCCTCCTGGGCGAGGATCGGTCCAGAATCGACCTCGAGGGTCGCGATGTGCACCGTGCAGCCCGTGACCTTGACACCGTGGGCCATGGCATCGGCCACGGCGTGCCATCCGGGAAAGGAAGGCAGCAGAGCCGGGTGGGTGTTGAGGATGCGACCGGCGAACCTGTCGTAGGCGGGCTGGGCAAGAATTGTGCCGAAGCCGGCCATGGCAACGAGGTCTGCCCCGACCTCGGCAAGGGTGTCCACCAACTCGACGGTGTAGGTGTCGCGGTCGAAGTCGTCTCCGAACGAGTCACGTTCAACGACCCTTGTCGGTATTCCCAGGGAGGTAGCCAGGTCAAGCGCCCTGCATGGCCTGTCGGTAACCATCAGGTGCACGGGGAGGCCGGCATCCACGATGGCCTCGAGGATCGAACCGGTTCCGGATGCCAACACGGCCAGACGCATGGTTGCGACCGTACCAGCGGCCTGTGGTTCCAGAACCTGCTTAGAGCCCTGCCACGATTCGGGCCATCAACTCGCCTGCCTCGGTCGGGTTCAGCCCGACCTGCACCCCGGCGCTCCGGAGCGCATCCATCTTGGCTGCGGCGGTCCCCCTGCCACCGGAGACGATGGCCCCGGCATGGCCCATCTTCTTGCCTGGAGGTGCGGTTACGCCGGCCACGTAGCTCGCCACGGGCTTGGTCATGTGGTCCCGGATGAAGGCTGCGGCCTCCTCTTCGGCGGACCCGCCGATCTCACCGATCATCATCACGGCCTTCGTCTCGGGATCTTCCTCGAAGGCTGCGAGGCAGTCGATGAACGATGTGCCTGGTACCGGATCTCCACCGATTCCGACACAGGTTGTGCAGCCGATTCCCTTCTGCTTGAGCTCGTATAGCGCCTGGTAGGTGAGGGTTCCTGAGCGGCTCACGATTCCGACGGGTCCGCCGGGGAGTGCGATGTGGCCGGCTGTAATGCCGATGTTGCATCGGCCGGGCGAGATGATCCCGGGGCAGTTGGGTCCCAGCAGTTGGACGTCGGGGAAGTCGCGCCGCAAGTGGTTGTAGAACCGGGCCTCGTCGTGGGCCGGCACTCCCTCGGTAACCGACACGATGAACTTCACACCGCCCTCGGCGGCCTCGATAACCGCGTCGTGAACACCGGGCGCCGGTATGAAGATGCACGAGGCGGTTGCGCCGGTCTCGGCGACGGCCTCGGCGACGGAGGCGAAAATGGGGATCCCGTCGACGTCCTCGCCGGCCTTTCGGGGGTTGGTACCTGCCACGACCTGGGTTCCGTAGTCACGGTTCAAGAGGCCGTAGTAGCGACCCTGGCTACCGGTAAGCCCCTGGTAGACGACGCGTGTGGTCTCATCGACGAAGATGCTCATCTCAGGCCCCTGTTCCCTCGGTAGCAGTCAGACCCACGGCACGTTCGGCAGCCTCGAGCATGGTGGGGGCCATCTGGAGTGAGCCGGAGAAATGGGGCTCGAGAATCAGCCGGCCCTCGTCGGCGTTGGTTCCGTCCAACCGGATCACTATGGGAGAGTTGATGGTCACCCGTTCGAGGGCCTCGACGATCCCGTTGGCGACCACCTCGCCCCTGGTGATTCCACCGAAGATGTTGATGAAGATGGATCGCACCGCCGGATCGTTGTTGATGACCTCAAGGGCCCCGGCCATGGTGTCGACGTCGGCACCACCACCGATGTCCAGGAAATTGGCAGCGGCACCACCTACCTGGCTGATGACGTCGACGGTGGACATGGCCAGGCCGGCACCGTTGGCGATCACGCCAACCGAGCCGTCCAGACCCACGTACTGGAGCCCGATCTTGTGTGCAGCTGTCTCACGTTCGTCGCGGCTCTGGGTCTCGTCGAATGCTGCGTAGTCCTCGTGGCGGAACACCGAGTTGGCATCAAGCGTGACCTTGGCATCGAGAACGTGGACCTGGCCCTCTGGCGTGAGGATCAACGGGTTGATCTCGACCATGTCGGCGTCACCTTCGACGTATGCGGTGTAGAGCTTCAACAAGATGTCGACCGTTCCGTCAACGGCGACATCAGGAAGTCCGGCTGCAGCAACCCAGCTGCGACACTCGGACTCGCTCAGACCGTCGACGGGATCGATCCAGACCTTGGCGATTGCATCGGGGTTCTCCTCTGCAACCGTCTCGATCTCGACTCCACCCTCGACTGAGAGCATTCCCAGGTGCTTCTTTTCGGACCGGTCGAGCGTGAAGCTGGCGTAGTACTCCTCGGCGATATCGGAGGCCTTCTCGATCCAGACCCGGCCGACTACGTGACCCTTTATGTCGAGACCCAGAATGGCCGAGGCGTGGGTTCGGACATCGTCGACGGTGGCTGCGAACTTGACGCCTCCGGCCTTGCCTCGCCCACCGGCGTGGACCTGGGCCTTGACCATGACCGGGGTGCCGAGCCTCTCGGCTGCGGCCACCGCCTCGTCGACGGTGAACGCGATCTCGCCGGGTGAGACCGGCATGCCGTAGCCAGCGAAGAACTGCTTGCCCTGATACTCGAAAAGATCCACCTCGGCGGCCTCCTGTACCCGTCGTGACACCTACCCGCCGGCCGGCTCCACCGGCTACCGAGGTTTCCGGCGATACTAGACAGGTGGTGTGGCTGTACCACCCGTTGGGACCATGTCCATGATCTCCACGACGACTGACCGGAGCTGACCGTGACCGACCGCCTCTACCTGCGAGACGCCGACCTCCGAGCATTTGATGCCACGGTGGTCTCAGTCGATGACGAGATGGTCGAGCTGGACCGCACTGCGTTCTACGCCACCAGCGGTGGCCAGCCCCACGACACGGGACACCTCACATGGGAGACGGGCGCAGCGTCGGTCGTCGATGTCCGTTCAGCCGGTAACCGGGTACTGCACCACCTCGCCGGACCGGTTCCGGCAGTCGGCACGATCGTCGCCGGCGAGGTGGATGACGAGCGCCGGCGGCAGTTGATGAGGACCCACACAGCTATGCACGTTCTCTGCGGTGTGATCTGGCGTGAGTGGCACCGTCCGGTTACCGGCGGAAACATGCAGCCGCTTCAGGCCCGAATGGACTTCGAGTTGACCGAGTTGCCTCCAGATTTCAAGAATCGCGTCAGCGAGTTGTGCAACGCCGAGTTGGCAGCCGACCGCCCTATCGAGGTGTCGTTCCTCGCCAGGGACGAGGCGGTGCTCGACAATGACCTGATTCGGACAAAGGTGAACCTGATCCCCGAGTCGGTAACCGAGATCAGAGTGGTCGACATTGTCGGTCTGGACCGTCAGGCAGACGGTGGGACCCATGTCTCGTCGACAGGTCAGGTGGGCCGCATTGAGGTCGTCAAGACCGAGTCAAAGGGCAAGGGGTTCAAGAGGGTCCGCGTCCAGGTGCACGACGCCTGACGGCATCTGGCCGGTTGACATTCCAAGAACGCCCTCAGGCGATGTCGAAGCCGGCCTCGTCGATTGCTGCAACCACTGCGGCGTCGTCGCCACCGGTGACGGTGACGGTTTTTGCTTCGAGGTCGATTGCGAGGTCCGTAACCCCCTCGACGGGTGCCACCTGGCCTGTGATCGCCTGGACGCAGTGGTCGCAACTCATGTCTGGAACCGAGTAGACGCGGGTCGTTGTCATGTGGTCACCGTTTCCTGTGTAGGTGTTGTTGATCGACTCTGCGCAGGGCTGCGGTAACCCGCAAAGCGCATGAGACGGAGACTGTTGGTGACCACGAACAGCGATGACACGCCCATTGCCCCGGCGGCGATCATCGGGTTCAAGATGCCGCTGGCGGCCAGTGGAATAGCTGCGGCGTTGTAGGCGAAAGCCCAGAAGAGGTTTCCCTTGATCGTGCCGAGCGTTCGACGTGACAGCGCGATCGCGTCGGCTACGGCCCTCAGGTCACCGGTGACGATGGTCAGGTCCGAGGCCTCCATCGCCACATCTGTTCCGGTACCCACGGCTATGCCGAGGTCTGCCTGAGCCAGCGCGGGTGCATCGTTGATGCCATCACCGACCATCGCCACCCTGTGACCCTCGGCCTGCAGTCGTCGCACCTCGGCCGCCTTGTCATCGGGCATCACCTCGGCGATCACGTGATCGACTCCTACGGCTGCCCCTACGAACTCGGCTGTCCGCAGGTTGTCGCCTGTCAGCAGGGTCACGCTGAGACCCTGGTCGTGGAAGGCAGCAACGGCGGCAACGGAGGTCTCCTTGAGCCGGTCAGAAACCATGAGGATCGCCTCGGCCTGGGGTCCCCGTCCGGCGAAGACGACGGTGGCACCGGTCGCCTCGGCTGTGACGGCCAGGTCCTCGACCCGGGCGGGAACGGTGTCGAACAGCCGGCGCCGCCCCACCCGTACCTCGGTACCGTCGACCGTTCCGGTCACGCCTACTCCGGGTGTGTTCGAGAAGCCGGCGACGTTTCCGTGTTCCTTCACGGCGCTGCTCACGGCCTGTGCGATCGGGTGCTCGGAGCGGGCCTCAAGGGAGGCCGCCATCCTGAGGATCTCGCCGGATTCAACATCCGGGGCCTGAACCTCAGTCAGCTCCATACGTCCCTCGGTGAGCGTGCCGGTCTTGTCGACTACAACGACATCAACTGCCCGAGTGTCCTCGAGCACCTCACCGCCCTTGATGATCACGCCCAGCTGGGCACCCCTGCCCGTCCCGACCATGATCCCCATGGGGGTGGCCAGTCCCAGTGCGCACGGGCAGGCGATGATCAGGACTGCTACCGCTGCTGTGAAGGCAGCGTCGGCCGAGTTCCCCATCAGGAACCAGACTCCGAGCGTTACCACCGCCGTTGCAATGGCGAATGGAACGAACACGGCTGATACGCGGTCTGCGAGGCGCTGCACCTCGGCCCTGCTTCCCTGGGCCTCGTCGACGAGCCTGATGATCTGGGCCAGCACGGTGCCTGCACCCACCCGCGTGGCCTCCACGACCAGGGAGCCGTTGGTATTGATCGTGGCGCCAATGACCTCGTCGCCGATGGCGACATCGACGGGGACGGGTTCGCCTGTGACCATTGACGCATTGACCGCTGACTGGCCGTCGACCACCACCCCGTCCGTCGCGATCTTCTCGCCTGGCCGGACCACGAAACGCATGCCGACCACCAGGTCGTCGAGGGCCACCTCGGTTCCGTCTTCGAGTCGTGCCGTGCGGGCACCGAGGTCAGCCAGGGCGCGAATGGCGTCGCCTGACCGCCGTTTTGCGCGGACCTCGAACCACTTCCCCAGCAGGATGAGTGCCACGATCACCATGCCGGTCTCGTAGTAGACGTGGCCACCTTCGATGTCGCCGACCAGGACCACCGTCGACCACAACCATGCTGACAGGGTTCCCATGGAGACGAGGGTGTCCATCGTGGTTGCACCGTGTCTCAGGTTCATCCAGGCCGCCCGGTGGAAGGTCCATCCGGACCAGAAGACGACGGGTGTCGCCAGGATCGCCACCAGCCATTCCCAACCCCCGAACTGCAGTGGTGGCACCATCGAGAGGAGCACCACCGGTACAGCCAGGGCTGCAGCCACGATGAAGCGGCGCAACAGGTCGGCGGCACGTTGCTCCTCGGAGTCGTCCGGGCTTTCGGTGTCGACAACCCCGTAGCCAAGGCCCTCGATGGTTGACCGGAACTCGGTGTCGCCCACCCCGGCGCCGTGTAGCACGGTCGCCCTACCGGTCGCGAAGTTGACCTGTGCCTCGTCGACGCCGTTCAACTTTCCAAGTGCACGCTGGATCCTGCTGGCACAGGCCGCACATGTCATCCCCTCGATCGCCAGGTCGGCACGGGCCGTGTGTGCGGGTTCCTCCAACTGGTGGTCAACCGTTTCGATGCTCATGCGACCATTCTAAACCTTCCAGTCAACTGGAATGTCAAGGTCTGGAAAGATATTCCCGCAGGCCGCCAAGTCAGGCCGACGAGGAAGCGATTACCTGACACCGGTTGGGATCGGTGCACGATGATGGGTCAAGGGACGCAGCACGGCCGGCCAGAGCCGACAGGTCCTCCCTGGCCTGTTGAAGTCGGAGGATCTGCTCATCCAGGTCCGCCATATGGCGCTCCAACAGGGCAGCCGTGTGGCTGCACGACGTCGAGCCCGTGTCCTTCAACTCCAGGACCGACGAGATCTCGGCGAGGGACAGCCCCGTTGCCTGCGCATCGCGCACGAACCTCAGACGCTCTACAGCGTCGACGCCGTAGTCCCGGTAGCCGGACTGTGTCCGCGCCGGGTCGGCGATCAGACCGATCGACTCGTAGTAGCGAACGGTCTTTGTAGTCACACCGGCCAAATCAGCCAACTCCCCGATCTTCACAGGCACACCGTACCTGGGCGAGCTTCCTGTCAACTGGAAGGTCTCGACCCCTCTACCTGATCACCGGAAGATCCAGGAACAGCGCCTGCAGCAACAGTGGCTCATTCGGGTTGCGGGTCAGCTCGGCTGTAGCCCCTGTAATCCGCTCTGTCGCCTCGAGACCAGCAGCGCTCCCGGCACTCGGGTCACAGGCTGTGGCCCAATCCAGATAGCGGCGGCTCAGGGTCGCCAACCCGAACCGGAGCTCGTCGTCACGCAACCTCCGCACCTCACGTCGTTGACGTTCAACAAGCTGACGTCGCCCCGACCCTCTGGTCCCGAGCGCCTTCTCACGCTCGTCAAGGTCCTCCAGTTCAATCTTGTGACGACTTGCCAACGGGGCCTGGGAACCGTCGATCATCTCCTGAATCTCGGCCACGACCACCGCCACAGCAGCTCCGGTTCCATCGAGACGGTCTGGCACCGACCTCCATGCGTCCCTTCGCCCCATGAATGCCGGGTCCTCGGCGAGAAGACGGGCCCGATCCAACCGCCCGGACGCAGCCACGGCCAGGGCATCGGCCAGGTCCTCATCGACCGAGTCGGCAACCAGGGCCTGGGCAACCACCTCGTCTGTCAGTGGCGGAAAGTCAACCCGGACACATCGCGAGGCGACGGTGACGTGCTCCTCGGGAACCTCCTCGGCCAACAAGACGAAGACCGTGGAGGCCGGTGGTTCCTCAATGGTCTTCAACAGGCCGGCTGCGGCCTCTGGCTCCGCCGTCTCGAACCGGTCGACAACGATCACCTTTCGTTCCGCCTCCACCGGCGACCTCGACCCCTCGCGCGTAATCGCAGCCGTTTCAGCAACAAGCAGTGCCCTGCCTTCAGGCTGTACCAGGACCAGGTCGGGGTGAAGGCCCTCGACCGCGAGACGCCTGTGCCGATCTGCACCGGTGCCACCCGGACCGTCGGTGTCACCTGCGAACAGGGCGCCGGCAAACGCCCTGGCCGCCTCCATGCGACCCGTTCCGGGCGGGCCCACGAACATGTACGCATGCACCGGGGCGGAAGCGGCATCCCGGAGCAGGCCGACCGCCTCGGGCTGACCGATGACCGTCGCCCAGAGCTCGTCTCTGTTCACGCTCCGGCCAGACGGTCGGCAACAGCGACCGACACACGACCCGCCACCTCCTCGACAGAACCGTTGCCGTTGACCACCACCAGCCGGCCCGGGTCAGAGGCGGCCATGTCCCGGTAGGCCGCAACTACCCGGTCCCTGAAGTCGTCACCCGCCTGCTCAATACGGTCCAGGACCACACCGAGGCGTTCACGCGCCGTGACGTCGTCGACATCGATCACCACCACCAGGTCGGCGGCCAACCCATCGGTTGCAAACGCCGAAACGGCGGCTACCTCAGCAGCTCCGAGCCCGCGCCCGTAGCCCTGATAGGCGACCGAGGACTCGATGAAGCGGTCTGTAACCACGTCGCGCCCTGAATCGAGCGCCGGCCTGACCACCTCGGCCACGTGCTGGGCCCTCGCCGCTGCGATAAGAAGAGCCTCGGCGCGATCGACCGGACGCTCGCCGTCGGGATCCAGAACCATCGACCTGATCATCTCGCCCAGAGGCGTACCACCGGGTTCCCGGGTGAGCACGGCACCGAGACGATCGGCCAGCAGACGCGCCTGGGTGGACTTGCCGGTTCCGTCAGCACCCTCCACGGCGATGAGGCGGCCCTTCACCGGCCTCCCTCCCGACCGGATGAGGCAATCCGGGTTATGCCCGAGCGGAGGGAAACGACCGAGACCGCTCCAGACGCCAGGATGATCAGGGCGGCGAGCCACAACGTCAGGCGGACACCGGGAACGTCGACTCCGAATCCGAGGAGGTCGACGTGGCGATCCCACAGGACGCTCGAGAGGCGGTCAAGGCCGTCTTCAATCAGGGGCCCGACAACCAGCGCCAGCAGCACGCATGCCCGTACAAGCAGGTAGAGCGTTGAGAAGATGCGACCACGCAGGTGATCCTCGACGTTCTCATGCAGCAGCGTGAAGCCGAGCACGTAGACAGCACCCGCACACACGCCGATACCGAACACCATCGAGATCGAGATGTGAACCTGGCTGATGGATGCCGCCGCCGCCAGGAAGCCACCTGCGCCGAAAAGCGACCAGGTGAAGAGACGAGGCCTGTCTACCCGGCGTTGTGCCCAGGACAGGAGCATCACCCCCACGGCCACACCGACCCCGAGGGCCGAAATCAACACACCAAGACCGGACTTGCCGGCACCCAGGACCTCGTCGGCGTAGATCGCCCCAAGCGGAACGAGCATGCCGCCACCGATGAGGCCGGTGGCCAGGCCCATGTTGACAGTGCGAACCACCGGGTTGACGAAGATGAACTGCCAGCCCTCGCGCAGTTCTGCGATCGGGTCGGCCAACCTGGCCTTCCGCAACTTGGCCGCGTCCCTCTCTGACTTCGGGCGGCGGGGAAGGGCCAGCGTCCAAATAAGGAACCCGGCCACGGCGAACGACAGTGCGTTGAAGTAGAACGCCAGGCCCATGTCGTCGAGCCTCAGGTTGTCGGCCCATGAGGAGCTGAACAGGGCAGTGGAGAGCCGACCGAACAGCGCCATCAGAGCTGCCCCAACCGGAAAGGTCCCGTAGGCGGCCACCAGAGAGAGGGAGTTGGCCCGCGCCAGGTACTCGGCCGGTACCAGGTTCGGCACCGATGCCTCCTTGGCCGGCGACCAGAGCATTGTGAAGGCCTCGAGCACGAGGGACGCCAGGAACAGGCCCCACAGCTCCTCGACGAACGGAAGGCTCAGCATCACAAGAGCCCTGCCGATGTCGCAGGTAACCATGACCCGCTTGCGGTCCCAGCGGTCGACGAGCACTCCGGCGATGGGGCCGAAGAAGAAGCCAGGGCCTATCCGGGCTGCCAGAACCAGACTCAGTGCGGCACCCTCGGATCCGGAGCCAAGACGGATTGCAAGGATGCTTATCGCCAACAGCCCGAGCCAGTCACCGGTAGCCGAGATGACCTGGGCAAACCAGAGTCGCGTGAACTCAGGGGAGCCGAACATGCGAATGTGCAGGTCGGGTCTGCCGGTGTCAGATCGAGGCCCGTCATCGAGATGCAGGAGGCTCACGAACTCGTCGCCCGGGGTCGAATTGTCCCCCGGGTGAGGCGGTTCTCCACCCGTTACTTCGGTCACCCTCCCACTCTAGGAGAGCCTGCGAGGAGCGGGCCGTGCATCACCGACACCTCGTCCACCTGGCCCACCGGTCGATCACTTCTTCCTGGAGGAGCGCTTCTTCTTCCCGGGAGGACCCTTGGCCCGGCGCTCAGCCAGGAGCTCAGCGGCCCGCTCGTCTGTCAGTTCCTCGACCGAATCCCCGCGACCTAGCGAAGCGTTGTATTCGCCATCGGTCACATATGGTCCCCAGTTGCCGTCCTTGAGGATGATCGTCTTCCCGCTCTCGGGATCTGCGCCCAACTCGCGAAGCGGCGGCTTTGCCGTCGACCTTCCCCGACGTTTCGGTTGTGCAAGAACGGTCAGGCACTCCTCGAGGGTGACCGTAAGCAGCTGCTCCTCGGTGGCCAGGCTGCGGCTGTCGCTCCCCTTCTTCAGGTATGGGCCGAAGCGACCGTTCTGAACGGTTATCTCGACACCATCAGCCGGGTCGACTCCCACAGTCCTCGGCAGGCTCAGAAGTTCGAGTGCATCCTGCAGGGTGAGCCTCTCAAGGGTCATGGTCTGGAACAACGAGGCCGTCCTGGGCCTTGGCCGCGCATCTGCGGTGGCAATCTCGTCGACCTCTTCCAGCATTGCGCCGACATTGTCGAATCCGGCGACGGCCAACACCAGATCGTCAAGGTTCCTGATCCGTTCGGAGTTGTCGTCACCACCGGTCCTTAACTCAGCTAGGTAACCAGAGTCGTCGAGAGCAATGCGGAGCACCGTTGCCGGTCCTTCTGTACTACGGGACACAAGGACTTCGCGTAGTTCCAGAAAGGAGCGAATACCGGCCAGCGGCCTACCGGTCACCCCGGCCTCCTCGGCATGACCGAGGGCATCAAGGAACCCGTCGCCGTCCTGTGCAGCAAACTCGTTAATCCGCTCCATGGCACCTTTGCCGACACCCCTTCGAGGGGTGTTGATGACCCGTCTGAACGCAGCCTCGTCATCGGACCCCGCTGCAAGGCGCAGGTATGACACGGCCACCTTCATTTCGGTACGGCGCAACGGCAGCGCCATCAACGCGGTCATCTCCGGACTCAGCCTTGTCTGCTCAGGAGGCCTGCCCAGGGAAACATACGGCCCGAAGCGACCCGACCTGGCAATAACTGGAAGGCCCGTCTCGGGATCGTCGCCGAGCACCCTCTCAACCGGGGTGTCGAGGAACTCAAATGCGCGTTCCACGGTCAACTCGTCGGGCGCCAGGTCATCGGGGATCGACGCTGTCCTGTCACCAACCTGTACATAGGGGCCGAACTTGCCGAACCGTGCAACCACCTCCTCGCCATCGGAGGTCACCCCTAGCGGAACAGTACTCACAGCCCTGGCGTCGATATCGCCGAGACGTCCTGTGACCTTCTCGAGCAGGCCAATATCGTCAGATGACCCGAAGTAGAAACTCCTCAGCCACGGAACCTTCTCAGCCGACCCATCGGCGATCCCGTCAAGGTCAGACTCCATCGAGGCGGTGAAGTCGTAGTCGACGAGCCGAGGAAAGTGGGATTCCAGCAGGGTGGTTACAGCAAATGCGCTGAGGGTTGGAACCAGCGCCGAACCCTTCTTCCAGACGTAGTCGCGTCCCTGGATGGTCTCCATTATCGAGGCATAGGTCGACGGCCTGCCGACACCGAGCTCCTCGAGTCGCTTTACCAGCGATGCCTCGGTGAAACGGGACGGTGGCTGGGTGGTGTGACCCTCGGGTGTCGCCTCGACCACCACAACAGGGTCCCCGACGTCGACGGCGGGGAGGATCCCGCCATCCCCATCACCGTCAGTGTTCCGGTCGTCAGAATCGTCGGCGTACACGCGGCGAAAACCCTGATGGCTGATAACCGTCCCGCTGGTGGCGAACGTGACCCCGCTCGTGGAACTGGGGCCGGCCGAGGTCCCGACCACGCGTATCTGAACGGTCTCGCCCACGGCATCGGTCATCTGCGATGCAAGCGTGCGCTGCCAGATCATCTCGTAGGCGCGGGCCTCAGATCGCGGCAGCTCTCGGGCAACCTCGTCGGGATGCCTGAACCGGTCTCCAGCAGGCCTGATCGCCTCATGCGCCTCCTGTGCGTTTCGAACCTTCTTCTGGAAGGTCCGGGGGGATTCCGGTAGGTGGTCGTCGCCGAACAGTTCGCTGATCTGAGCGCGGGCAGCCCTTACGGCCGTGTCCGACAGCGTGGTGCTGTCGGTCCTCATGTAGGTGATGTAGCCCTTCTGGTAGAGGCCCTGGGCTGCGTGCATCGCCATCGCCGCCGACATCCTCAAACGCCTACCAGCCTCCTGTTGGTAGGTGGAGGTGATGAACGGTGCCGCCGGTCGACGCCGGTATGGCTTGGCCTCAACTGACCCGACCTCGAGCGACCGCTCAACGAGCCCGTCCGCAAGGTTGAGCGCGGCCGCCTCGTCGAGGACAACAGCCCCCTCCCGGCTGAGGGCTCCATCGTCGTCGAAGTCCCGGCCTGTGGCCACGCGGGCTCCGTCGACCTCGATCAGCGACGAGGCGAACGTCTCGGAAGCATCTGTTGACATCTGAACCTTCAGGTCCCAGTAGCCAGCTGCCTGGAATGCCATACGTTCCCGCTCACGTTCCACGACGATCCTGGTTGCCACGCTCTGGACCCGGCCTGCCGACAGTCCCTTGGAGATCATCTTCCAGAGAACCGGTGAGAGCTCGTAGCCGTAGAGACGGTCAAGGATCCTCCGGGTCTCCTGCGCGTTGACGAGCCCCTCGTCTATGTCGCGGGTCTGGCTCAGAGCGTCGGTTATGGCCTTGTTGGTGATCTCGTGAAAGACCATGCGGTGTACCGGCACCTTCGGCTTTAGGACCTCGAGCAGGTGCCAGGCGATCGCCTCACCCTCACGGTCCTCATCAGTTGCAAGGTAGAGCTGGTCCGCTCCCTTCAGCAGCGACCTCAGCCTCGTGATCTGCTCCTTCTTGTCGCGCGACACGATGTAGAGCGGCTCGAAGTCGTTCTCGACGTCGATGCCGAGCTTCGCCCACTTCTTGTCTCGGTGGCTGGCCGGGATGTCAGCCGCCCGCATCGGCAGGTCGCGGACATGGCCGATCGACGACTCAACCCTGAAACCATCACCCAGATAGCCGGCGATGGTCTTTGCCTTGGCGGGTGACTCGACGATTACCAAGGAGTAGGACATCAGAGATCCCGATCGATGCTGACGGAGTCCACAGGTGTTGCGACGGGTGGTTCATTGGAACCCGGGCCGGCCGGTTGGGGCCCCGCCGGTCTGGCGCCGTAGAGGATCGCCGATCCGAGCAGGGCAGCCACAGCAGAAGCTACGAGGATGCCGATCTTGGCCTCGTCCTGCAGGACCGGAGTGTCAAAGGCGAGGCCGGTGATGAACAGCGAGACAGTAAAACCGATCCCGGCCATCGCCGAGATACCGACCACGTGCCTCGTTGTCGCCCCGGCGGGCAGGGAGCAGAGACCCAGGCGCACGGCCAGAAGGGTGAACGCTGACACCCCCACGAGTTTCCCGAGCACAAGGCCGAGGGCCACGCCGATGCTGATTCCAGAAGACACTGCGGTGCCCACAGAGTCGCCGCTGATCACGATGCCGGCGTTTGCAAGGGCGAAGACGGGGAGAATCAGAAAGGCGCTGACAGGGTGGAGCAGGTTCTCCAACCGCTCCGTGACCGGAACGGTCTCGCTGAGGTGGAACTTCGCCAGCTTGACGGTTGCGACGTCGCCCTCACCGGCTATTACAGGGCCGACCGATTCAGAGGCATGATCACCCTGCAGCAGAGGCACGGCCGGCGCCAGAAGACCCATGATCACCCCGGCGATCGTGGTGTGCACGCCGGACATGAACACTGAATACCACAGGACGATTCCCAGAGCGACGTACAGCGGTGCGTACCGGATCCTGGAGCGGGCCATCGCGATCACGCCGATGATGGAGACACCGCCGAGGAAGAGCCACCCTGGTTCCAGATTCGACGTGTAGAAGAGTGCTATTACGAGGATTGCGCCGATGTCGTCGACGATCGCGAGGGTGAGGAGGAACACCTTCAGGGTTGTCGGCACCCGGTTCCCGAGAAGCGACACGACACCGACAGCGAACGCGATGTCGGTGGCCATCGGGATTCCCCAACCGGCCGATGCCTCACCGTCACCGGCAAACGCCAGGTAGATGAGTGCAGGCACGACCATTCCACCGAGAGCAGCCAGAGCCGGAAGAAGGGCTGCGCGAAAGCGACGCAGCTCTCCTGTTACAAGCTCGCGTTTGATCTCGAGGCCCACCACAAAGAAGAAGATGACCATCAGGACGTCGTTCACGAACTGACCGAGGGTGAGCGGGTGGCCGTTGTGCTCCAGCGCCACCAGGTCGCCGATCCCCATGTGGATCTCGGTGTGCCACAGGTCGTGGTAGGACGCAGACCATGGGGAGTTGGCCCAAAAGAGGGCCACCATGGTGGCAACGATCAACAGAACTCCGCCGGCCGCCTCGATACCGAGGAACCGCATCATGGGACGTCCCACGGCACGTGCCAGGGGTCTGTCGCTCCCAAGCCATGTGTGTTGGGGGTGGGGTGGGGTGCCTGTCATGGTGAGAACCTGCTCAGGATCTGAGCGGCAGAAACCGTAGTGGTCGTCGGGTGACTTCACACCCATCCACTTGGATCGGCGCCCTGAGGCCGGTGAAGGACCCGCCTGCGGTCAGTTCCCAAAGTGAACGATAAGGCGGACGGCTGTCCCGTTGCCATGGGACTCCACAATCGTCTCGTCGGTCAGGTGATGCATCAGCGAGACGCCCAGGCCGGACTCGTAGCGGAGCCGGTCCGGTGAATCGACATCGGGCAGGGGCGAGAGGGAGTTCGGGTCGAATCCGGGTCCACTGTCCGCGACCTCCACCTCGATCTGGCTGGCCGAGAGGTCGCAGCGGATAACCACACGGTCCTCTACGCCTGACAGGCCGTGGGCCTCCATGGCGTTGGTGGCGGCCTCGGACACCGCTAGGCGAAGATCGGAGACCCGCTCGGGTATCAGGTTCGCTCCGGTAGACGCTGTCGCCCCCACAACCGACCGGACCATCTGCAGGTACTCGGGCACTGCGGGCACACGGAGTTCCACAATGCCCGTCATGATCAGACCTGAACCGGGGTGCCGACAGCCGAGTCGACGTCGACATGGAACGTGAAGACGCGATCCAGGTCACACATCTCAAAGACACGCAGGACCCGCTGCTCACTACAGACCAGCAGCAGGTGGCCATCATGGGACCTCACCCGTCGCAGGGCACCAATGACCGAACCGAGGCCTGCGGAGTCGATGAAGTCCACCCCTGACAGGTCGATCACCAGGTTGTTGTGTCCGTCGGCGACCGCTGCCACCACGGCCTGGCGCAACATGGGGGAAGTCCCAAGATCGAGTTCGCCGGTCATCGCCAACACAACCCACTGGTTCCTCAGGGAGCGACGGATTTCGGAGAACAACGGACCTCCAGTGGGCTAGATGGCCAGAGCCCACGCTAGACGACAACCGGTTGCCTCCAGCGACCGGCGCCAACAGGCTCATCCGGCCTCGCGGCGCATGGTGACTGTGGTGGTCAGGGTCACCGGCAAGATCGAGAAGCAGGGGCCTGTCACCCCGGCGGGATGCTTCAAGGGCGATCGCAGCAGATACGACCGTGGTTCCAGCGCCACCCTTCAGAGACCAACAGACGACCCACCATGACGCCTCCCGACGTGCGCAATCACAGTGGGGGAAGCCGGGATTTCCAGATGGGGGTCGTGCCGGCCCGCTACCCGACACCTTCGACGGACCCAACGGAGGACATGGTAAGGCTGCCGACCTGTCGCCCATTCCGCCCCGGAATCGGCGAGGTCCACCACAAGGTCCTAGGATCACTGCCGTGGAGGCGGCATTCTTCGACCTCGACAAGACGATCATCGCCCGGGCCTCGATGGCCGCCTATGTCCCTGCGCTACGGCGAGCCGGATACCTCAATGCCCCCATGGCTGCACGAGCCGCATGGGGGCAGTTCCTGTTCCGCTTCTTCGGCGCCGATGAGGACAGGATGGACAAGGCCAGACGTACAGCGCTGAAGCTGGCCGCCGGATGGGAACAGGACGGCCTGAGGCGCCTGGCCCGTGAGCATCTCACCGAGTTGATCGAGCCGATCGTGTACGACGAGGCACTCGACCTTCTGGAACACCACAGATCCGAGGGACGCATGCTCGTGCTGGTCTCGGCCGCTCCCATCGAGATCGTCGAACCCATGGCAGCCCACCTGCAGATGGAAAAGGCCATCGCCACAACCCCCCTGATCGACTCCGGCGGCTGCTACACGGGCGGGGTGGAGTTCTACGCCCACGGTCCCGACAAGGCAGAGGCGATAACAAGGCTGGCTGAAGAGGACGGCCTGGATCTCGCCGGGTCCTGGGCCTACTCGGACTCGATCACCGACCTTCCGATGCTGGAGTCGGTCGGCCACCCGGTTGTGGTCAACCCCGACCGCGATCTCAGACGTGAGGCGGCAAGGCGCGAGTGGCCGGTTCTGGAGTTCGAGAACCCGGTTGCCCTGGGCGACCGAATCCCAATCAACCGGAACTGGATCGTCGCAACGGCCCTCACGTTTGCCGTCTTCTTCGGGGTGATCTCGACGATCAGGCGGTTCCGACGCCGCGCCTGACCAGGTGGTAAACCCGTCAGATTGAGCGGACCTTGCGCACGGCCACGGCCACAAGTGCCGCCAGGGCTGCGAGCATCACGAACTTCTTCATACCAGTGATGATAGGTGCAGACGGCACCCCTTTGGCCAGCCGTCCACCAGTTTGCGTTCCAACTGTGTGCAAACCGCTCCGCGGCCCGTACTGTCAGCGCCGGAGGTGTCTGAGTACCTGGTGGGCTCCCCCGCCTTCAAAGCGGGTGGGACGGGCGATCCCCGTCCGGCGGGTTCGATTCCCGTCCACCTCCGCCACGCCTCCGCCAGGGGAGGTACGAGCCGCTGACCGGAGCGACCGGTCAGACTGCGAGCAGGTCGCGTGCCCCCGTGTCGCTGCTCGGGTGACGCAACTTGGACATCGCCCGGGCCTCGATCTGGCGAATCCGCTCCCTGGTCAACTCGAAGTGGTCACCCACCTCTTCGAGGGTGCGGGGTTCACCGCGGTCAAGTCCGAAGCGCAATTTCAGGATCTCACGTTCACGGGTGTCAAGGGGTGCCAGAAGACGGCTGATCTCCTCAGGCAGGAGCGCCGTGGCGGCTACCTCGAAAGGCGAGTCGGCCGACCTGTCCTCGACCACGTCGCCGAGTTCGGCATCGCCGTCCTCGCGCAATGGCTCACTCAGGGAAAGGGGCTCGGCTGCGAAACGAAGGGCTTCGGTGACCTTGTCCTCGGTCATCTCAACCTCAACGGCGAGTTCTGCGATCGTGGCCGGACGACCGAAGCGGAGTTCCAGGCGGGAGCGGGCCTTCTGCAGGCGGGCGAGGGTGTCGCCTGCGTGGACCGGCAACCGGATGGTGCGACCGGTGTTGGCGATGCCCCGGGTGATGGCCTGGCGGATCCACCAGGTTGCGTAGGTCGAGAACTTGAAGCCCTTGCGCCAGTCGAACTTCTCGACGGCATGCATGAGGCCCAGGTTGCCCTCCTGGATGAGGTCGAGGAGCGGAAGTCCCGAGGCCTGGTACTTCTTTGCGATTGATACCACCAACCGCAGGTTCGACTGCACGAAGGTTCGGACCGCCTCGTCGCCCCGGCGGAGGTTACGGCGCATCTCACGCCTTCTTGCCGGTGTGAGGCTGTCGCCGGCCTTGTCGAGTTCCTGCCTCGCGGCGGCACCCTTTTCGATCTGCTGGGCGAGCCGCACCTCGCCCTCCTTGGTAAGGAGGGGGTATTGACCTATGTCGGTGAGATACAGCCTGACGAGGTCTTCCTCGTCCCGTTCTACCCGCTCCTTGGCCACCTTGCGTCTCCTCCTGCCGGGGGAACACCACCAGCGGCTACGCCATTTCGCCGCCTCGGATGTTCACCGAGTTCTGATCGCCTTGTTGTTCCGGGGAGGTTACGCAACAGCAGTCCTGCCCGCCCCGGTAGCGGGTCACCCTATCGACCGGTTCGTGCGGCACCACGCGATTTTGTGACGGCCGTCACGGCCAGTCGGGCGGGGGTCAACCGCGGTACCTGTTGACGATCGGAAGGCGCCTGTCCCTGCCGAAGCCCTTGCGGCTGACCCTGGTTCCGGGTGGCGTCTGGCGTCGCTTGAACTCAGCCAGGTCAACGAGCCGGGTGATCCGGTCGACCATCTCGACGTCGAATCCATCGGCCACCAAGTCGGCCCTAGTCCGGTCACCTTCTATGTAGGCCTCGAGGAGGGGGTCGAGTACCTCGTAGGGAGGAAGGCTCTGGTCGTCGCGCTGGTCGGGTCGCAGTTCGGCTGAGGGTGGCTTTGACATGATGTTCTCGGAGATGACCGGGCCACCGGGCTGGTTGTTTCGCCACCTCGCCAACTCGTAGACGGTGAGCTTGTAGATGTCCTTGATCACGGCGAAGGCTCCGGCTGTGTCGCCGTAGAGGGTCGAGTAGCCGACCGCCGATTCGCTCTTGTTCCCTGTGGTGAGCACCAGCCAACCCGAGGCGTTGGCATGCGCCATGAGCAGAACCCCCCTGATACGGGCCTGGAGGTTCTCGTCGGTCGACCCGACCGGCACCTCACCGAGGGACCCGTCGAGGAGGGTAAGAAGTGTGGCGTGGGCGGCCTCGATGTGAACAGTTCGATGGTCGATTCCGAGGGTGGTCGCAAGGTCCGTGGCATCGGCAGTCGAATGCCCGCTCGAGTATCGGGACGGCATGAGTACGGCATGTACGTGAGCTGGTCCGAGGGCATCGGCTGCGATAGCTGCTACCAGGGCCGAGTCGATGCCGCCTGACAGGCCAATGCATACGTCGGTGAAACCGCTCTTGGTCACGTAGTCGCGGGTGGCGGTCACGAGCACCGCGTACAGCTCAGCGGACGGGTTGAGTGGGTCGACAGGTGGGGCCACGACGTGGTCGGTTCGGTCGACCGGCCCAGAGACCATGATGGTCGGCAGGTCGGCCCCAGATTCTGGAGAGTCGTCGACCTCGATGTCGACGACCACGACAGCCTCTTCGAACCTGGGGGCTCTGGCGACTATGAGGCCTGCCGGGTCGGCGACCATGGATCCCCCGTCGAACACCAGCTCATCCTGGCCTCCGACCAGGTTCACGTACACAACGGGTACCCCGGACGAGGTTGCCGTAGCTGCCACCACCGCCTCGCGCTCGGCCAGCATGCCGCGGTGGTACGGAGAGCCGTTGATGGCGACCAGCAGCTCCGCTCCACCTTCCACAAGGCTGCCCACGGGGCTGTCGGCGACCCAGAGATCCTCACAGACCACGAAGCCGACCCGGATGCCTCCGATCTCGTAGAGCCGTAGCGGCTCGATACCGGGCACGAAGTGGCGCGCCTCGTCGAACACGTCGTAGTTCGGTAGCGCCCGCTTGTGGTAGACGCCGACCACCCTGCCGTCGTGGCACACCGCTGCAGCGTTCTGCACGCCGTCTGCAGCCGAGTCCTCTGGGGCGCCGTCTGGAAAGCCGATTACCAGGGCACAGCTGCCGCTGGACGCAGCCACCGCCTCGACAGCAGCACGACAGTCGGAGACGAAACCGGGCTTGAGAACCAGGTCTTCGAGGGGGTAGCCGGCAACGGTCATTTCAGGGAAGACGGCCAGATCACAACCTTCAACCTGATCGAGCACGCCGCGTATGCGCTCGACGTTTCCGTCCAGGTCGCCGACGACCGAGTTGGTCTGGACCATGGCGACGCGCACCCGGCTCATGGGTGCAGCGTACCGAAGAAGCCGTAAAACGGCCGAGGCCCCCGGCGGGGGAACCGGGAGCCTGGCAGAAAACTGTTCCTGTGGGGGTCAGGCGCCGTGGCCTTCGCTCCCGTGGTCCATGCCGCCGGGGTTCATCCCGCCCATTCCGCCGGGACGCATCCCACCCATACCGGCCTTGTGGCCTCCGCCCATTCCGCCGGGACGCATTCCGCCCATGGATCCCGGTGTCATTCCCTCGGGCATCTCACCGTTCATTCGTGCCGTTATCCGCTCGCGCAGGCCTGACAGCATCTCATCGGCCCTTGCCTGGTCAATCTTTCCATCTTCTACAGCCGTGCCGATGTGTTCACCGGCGAACTCAAGCTGCTGTGCGATGAGGCCATCAAGGTCGTCGCCAGCCAGTTCGGCGATGGTGGCTCCCTCCTTCAGCTGGGTCTTCAGACCCTCGCTGTCCAGCCCCAGAAACTCGGCTGTGGCCGCCAGGCGCTCGTCGTGGCCGGCCGCACCGGAAGCCATAGCCCCATCATGCCCGGCGCCACCATGGTCGCATGACCCGGAAGCCATAGCCCCGTCATGCCCGGCGCCACCATGGTCGCCTGACCCGGTAACCACGGCCACATCGTGTTGATCATGGGCCGCCGGAACCTCTGTATCTACTTCGGTCTGGGCGCTGGCCACCGTTACGAGCGACACGACCATCGAGGCGACCGCAATGACCACCGAGCCGATCACCAGACCAGCAGTCGTTCCTCCACTCAGGTCTATCTTCTTCATCTGCGGACTCTCCTGTCCTCGGGTACAGGTGAATGATCGTCAGACGAGATGATCCCCTTGAGATGGCCCTGTTAGGGGTATGTGATCAACCTCCGGTCGGGCCGGAGACGCGAAAGGGGGCCCGCCCCTTCTCTCGAATGCAGTGCAGCTATCCGGCAAGTGCCTCACAGCACGTGTTGGTGATCAGGCGGGTGACCACATAGGGGTCCATGTTGGCGTTGGGCCTGCGGTCCTCGATGTAGCCCTTCTGGTCGAGGGCCACCTGCCAGGGGATTCGGACGGAGGCACCACGGTCGGACACGCCGTAGTTGTACTGGTCGAAGCGCTGGGTCTCGTGCTCGCCGGTGAGGCGCTCTTCGGAACCGTGGCCATACCCCGCCATGTGTTCGGCGACCTTTCCGGCGGCACCGAGGGACTCGCATGCCGTGATGATCGGGTCATAGCCCTCTCGCATGGCCCTGGTGGAGAAATTGGTGTGTGCTCCGGCACCATTCCAGTCGCCCTTGATGGGCTTGGCGTCAATCGAGGCGTCAACCCCGAACTCCTCGGCGATGCGGTAGAGCAGGTAGCGGGCCATCCAGATCTGGTCGCTGACGCTCACCGTGTCGGAGGGTCCTATCTGGAACTCCCACTGGCCGAGCATCACCTCGGCGTTGGTGCCGGAGATCTCGAGGCCGGCATCGATGCAGGCCTGGGTGTGAGCCTCGACAATCTCGCGACCGGCTATCTCGATGGCGCCCACACCGCAGTAGTAGGGGCCCTGTGGGGCCGGGTAGCCCTCGACCGGCCATCCCAGAGGGCGCCCCTCCTGGAAGAAGGTGTACTCCTGTTCAATACCGAACATCGGCTCCTGGTCGCTGTACCTCTCGAGCGACTCGACACAGGCGGCGCGTGTGTTGGTGGGGTGGGGTGTCATCTCGCCGTCGGGCAGGCAGACATCGCACAGCACCAGCACGTCGTCGCCACCGCGGATGGGGTCAGGGCATGAGAACACCGGTCGGAGGACACAGTCGGAGTTGTCGCCCGGGGCCTGGTTGGTGCTTGAGCCGTCGAACCCCCAGATCGGATAGTCGGCGGTTCCGTCGGCGAGGATCTTGGTCTTGGAACGAACGTACGGCAACGGTGTCGTGCCATCGATCCAGATGTATTCAGCCCTTATGGCCATTGGTTGCACTCTCCAGATAGGCCGCCCTGTGGGACGGCAGGGTTGGTGGAACGGTTCATCCGGCAGGATACGCCGGGCCGCCATCACGATGCCGCTATGGGGTTTCGGTGCTGTTGCCCAACTGTGAACGGCGTATGAACGACCTCGATCTCGCTGGCGGTTCGCTGACGGGTCCTCCATGCTTGTGGTGTGGATGAGACAGGGAACGTCAGGCAGTCGGGCCAGCAGGACTACGTGCTGCGCACGGTGGAAGAACGCGGTGTCCGTCTGGTCCGCCTCTGGTTCACCGACGTGCTGGGACGCCACAAGTCTGTGGCGATCTCCCCGGCCGAGCTGGCAACGGTGTTCGAGGAGGGCCTGCAGTTCGACGGATCAGCCATCGACGGTTTCAGCCGGATACAGGAGAGCGACGTGCTGGCACGTCCCGATGCCAGCACGTTCGAGCTTCTCCCCTGGGCGGCACCCGACGAACCGTCTGGCACCGTGTTCTGTGACATCACCAACCTGGACGGATCGCCGTTCGAGGGTGACCCGAGGCAGGTCCTGCGACGCAACCTGGACCGGGCCCACGCCGCCGGCTTCGAGATGTTCTGTGCACCCGAGGTCGAATTCTTCTATCTCGCCCAGAACACCGGGCAACCGGTGCTCCTGGACCAAGCCTCGTACTTCGACCTCACCACTGCCGATGTCTCGTCGGACCTGCGCAAGCGCACCCTCCACATGCTCGAGGCTCTCTCCATCCCTGTCGAGTACTCGTTCCACGAGGACGCTCCCAGCCAGCACGAGATCGACCTGCAGTACACCGACGCCCTGACGATGGCTGATTCTGTGATGACGCTCCGCCTGGCCGTCAAGAAGATCGCCATGGAGGGCGGTGTCTACGCCACGTTCATGCCGAAGCCCCTGAACGGCATTCAGGGTTCGGGAATGCACACGCACCTTTCCCTGTTCCGCGACGGCGCCAACGCCTTCTTCGGCGGCGATGACGAGCACGGCCTCTCGACCACCGCACGGTCCTTCATAGCCGGCCTGCTCCACCACTCCCGGGAGATAACGGCGGTAACCAACCAGCTGGTCAATTCTTACAAGCGGATCAACGAAGGATACGAAGCTCCCCGCTACGTGTCCTGGGCACGCAACAACCGTTCAGCGCTGGTCCGGGTGCCGGTCACCAGGACCGGCAGGCCCGACTCGACGCGGGTCGAGTACCGGGCCCTTGATCCGGCCTGCAATCCGTACCTGGCGTTCTCGGTGCTGCTTGCGGCTGGGCTGCGCGGCGTCGAGGAGGGGTACAATCTTCCCCCGGAGGCTGCGGTGAGCCTCGACGAGTTGAGCCGCAGCGAGCAACATGACCTCGGGGTGGCGAGCCTCCCCACCAACCTTTCCGAGGCCCTTGACGAGATGGAGGAGTCCGAGTTGGTACGAGACGCCCTCGGCGACCACATCTTCGAGTGGTTCCTGCGCAACAAACGCGCCGAGTGGTCCGACTACCAGCGCCAGGTGACTCCGTTCGAGTTGGAGCAGTACCTGCCCAACTGGTGACGGTTGGAATGGCAGCCTCATGAACCCCCTCCTCGTCTTCCCCGACCCGCCGCCACCCGAGCTGGCCCAGTGTCTAGACCTGGGCGCCTGGACCTGGAAGGCCGTCGATGACCCCGATAGCGCCATCGCTGACGAACCCGACGAAGGCTGGGCCGGAGCTGTCGTATCAGCCGACTCCGACCCTGACGGGGCAGTCCGGCTGTGTCGACGCCTACGCCAGGGTGAGATGCCCCTTGAGCCGCTGTTGCTGCTGATCGATAGCACCCATCTCGTCGACCTGGAGTCACGCTTCGACCTGTTCGACGACTTCTGTCTGATGCCGGTGAGACCCGCTGAACTCCAGGCCCGCCTGCAACATCTGTTCTGGAGTTCAGGCCGTGGAATCCGCCCCGAACTGGTGGAGTACGGGCCGCTGGCACTGAACATCGAGACCTACCAGGCGGCTGTCGACGGCGAGCCGCTTGACCTCACCTACATGGAGTACGAGCTGCTCAAGTTCCTGGCATCAAGCCCCGGGAAGGTGTTTACACGCGAGACGCTACTGAGCAGGGTCTGGGGGTACGACTACTACGGGGGGGCACGCACGGTCGACGTTCACATTCGTCGGCTTCGGGCGAAGTTGGGTGAGGAACATGCCGGGCTGATCCACACGGTCAGATCGGTCGGCTACCGGTTCGGCCAGTCCCGGTGGGGAATCTGAGCCTGTAGTCAGTCAGCCACGGGACCGGTCAGCGGGCCTGCCCAGGGGTTTGCGTCGCTCACCTCGAGGAGTTCTGAGCCCTCGTGGTCGGTGTCGACACCTCGCTTCAACAGCCTGCCGAGAAAGGCCGCTCCGGCTGCACCGCTCACAAGCACCCCTACCGGAATGACGATGACCAGCACGATGATCATTACCACTGCTCCTGCCATCCACCCAGTCTGCCACGCCGAGTCGTGATGCGGGTAGGTCGGTCAGCTACCTGTCGGCCAGTCGGCTGGGGTTCCCCGGTGTATCCAGGTGGCGGCGGCGACTGCCGCGAAGACTGCATCGGAACCGTTGCGGGGCTGCTCATCGTCGTCCCGTTCAATCGTTACGTCGATGCGGGGGGTTTCCCCCGCCCTCACAATCCCAAACGACCTCACGGTGAGGTCAGACACGATGCCGGCATCATCGACGGCCAACGACTCCGAGGTGACCCAGCTCCATGCCATGTGGGCTGCACCGATGCAGTAGGAGCACAGCACGGTCTTGTCCAACGGATCTCCGCAGCGGACCGTGACGCTGATCAGGTCGTCGGTGACCTCAGCCTCGGCAACAGCACCATCGGGTGAGACGACCGGCCCCGCGGACCCACGTGCTCCAGCCAACAACACGACGGCCTCTGCCCATCCGGCGGCACGAATCGCTGCAGAGGTGGGTGGTCCGGCCACATCAACCTCCTCGACTGTCAGATTCGGTGCCACGGCTCTGACAGCCTCGACGATTCCGGGGGTTCTCACGACCCTCATGATGCCCGTGCCGTCAGCCATGGCGCCGCCGGCGACAGGTGGCCTCTTGGGCCCCAGATGGACAGTGTCCTCGCGTGACATCAGGGCCAGGACCGCCCGGCCGTGCTCGTCGGCCAGTTCCCTCGCCACCCCTCCGACAGGCGAGGTGACCTTGCCTCCGAAGGCGCCACCGTTGGCCAGTGGACTGGACGGCTCGCCCCCGGGCTCGCACCATGCCGAGTCGGTCTCAAGGTAGGCAGGTTCGACCCAGGTCGTGCGAAGTACCGCGTCCCAGGAACCCGGGGGTGCATCAAGAGGTGGCACCGAGTCAACCGTGGTTCGCCGACCCTGGACCTTCCCGACCAGCTGGCGGGCCTCATGGAGCGTCTCGGCGACCACCCACCGGCCTGATCGGTCGGGGACCGCAACCAGGGCGCCGGCAGGTGCCGTGTCGGCGGCGAAACCTCCCTTCCCAAGTGCAACCTCGCTGCCGACAGCCTGCACGGACCGACCCTCGATGGTCGCCCTTTCAGCGGCCCGGTCGTTGAGGCGCGGAGCCTCGTCATCACCGAATGTGTCCCATGCCTCGATCACGGTCTGCCATCCCGTACATCGGCAGAGGTGTGCGGCCAGTGACCTGGTAACCCGATCGGTATCGGTGGTCTCCGCTGAGCGGAGTCCGGAGAACCTCATGATGATCCCGGGTGTGCAGAACCCGCACTGGCTGCCACCGGTCCGGGTGAATGCGTCGGCCCATCTGGTCCTCTCGTCGACCTCGAGGCCGTCAAGGGTTGTCACGGTCCGGCCAGCCACGCGCCGGGCGGGTGTCACGCACGAGACCCTGGGCTGCCCGTCGACCAGCACGGTGCAGCAGCCGCATTGTCCCTGTGGGCTACAGCCGTCCTTGGGTGAGGTCACCCCCAGCTGGCCACGGAGGACATCGAGCAGCGACCGTCCGTCATCGGGAACCACCACCTCAGAGCCGTCTACCGTGACCACATACCCGTCAGATCCGCTACCGGGCTGCGGCCCGTCCTTTTTCTCCATGGCGTGAGTGTGCCCCAGAGTTCGACTGCGGACGAACCGGTACCCTCCGGTACGTGACCTTTTCACCACGGCTGCTGAGCCGTCGACAGGCGCTTTCAGGCATTGTCGGTGTGTCCGGGGGCCTCCTGCTCCTCGGGTGCGGCAGCGAAGAGTCGGTGGCTCCATCTCCGACAGCACCGAGCGGCGGCATGTCGCTGGGGGCCCGGTTCGCCGATGGGTTTCAGGCGCCAACCGTAATTACAGCCGGAACTCCTCAGAGGGCCCCATATGTGCTGATCGGTGCCGACGGCTGGCCCGCCACCGAGGTTCCAGACCAGATCGAGTTAACCGTGACCAGCGGCGACAAGGTGGTCTATGCCGGCACCGTCGGTCGTCATGGCGAACCGAACGCCATTCCCTACTTTCCCCTGGTGTTCACCCCTCCTGCAACCGGCGACTACTCGGTCCGGGGAACCGGCCTGCCGGGGCGCCACCGGTTACGCGTAACCGACGCCGACAGGTTGGGCCTCATTCAGGTCGGTGACCCGATGCGGCCCGTCGATTCGCCGACCCTCGCCGACCCTCACGGTGTCAGTCCGATCTGCACGAGACCAAATGGCCCGTGCCCACTTCACCAGGTGACCGTCACCGAGGCAATTGTCCGTCCCGGACCGACAGCAGTGCTCATCTCCACGCCAAGGTTCTGCCAGACCGACGTGTGCGGTCCGGCACTGGAGGTCCTGATTGCGGCGGCCGGCGACCTCGAACCCTCATGGTCTGTGGTGCACGCCGAGGTCTACGTGGCACCAGAGGACAACGACTTCGGCCTCACCCCCACCGTTACCGCCTACGACCTCTCGTTTGAACCGAGCCTCGTGGTGGCGGATGCCGACGGGATCGTGACGGCGATTCTGCACTTCACGATGGACACAACCGAGGTGCGCTCAGCTCTCGACTCTGCAACCTGACGGTGCCCACCGCGGTGGGCAGATTCGGTCTAGGAGGAGTTCTTTCCGCAGCCACAGCCACTCTGCGTGTTCGGGTTGTCGATGGAGAACCCGGCTTCGGCGAGGTCGGCGGTGTAGTCGAGGGTTGCACCCACAAGCAGTTCGGCGCTGGACGGGTCGACCACGACCCTTACGCCGCCGAAGACCGCCTCGACATCGTCTGGGGCGGTATCGGTGTCGAAGTACATCTCATAACTGTTCCCCGAACAGCCGCCGGGCCGCACCGTTACCCGCAGGGCCATGTCGGCTTCTTCCTCGGCGGCAATCAACTCGCCGACCTTTGTGGTTGCCGTCTTGGTGAGGGTGATCATCATGTCCCCGTTCGCGATCAGTTGGACTCAGGTTGATCAGGCTACCAATAACCTCAGTCCAAATAAAAGGCCCCGGAAGGGGACCGGCGGTGTCGGCGTAGGATCGGGGTATGCGTGACACTCGCGCCGGTGAACACCTTCCGGGAAAGCGTCCGAGCGCCGCAGAACTGTCCTCGGAACAGGTCCTCGAACTTCTACGCGGGGTGATCGACCCGGAGTTGGGTTCCAACATCGTCGAACTTGGCATGGCGAAGGACGTCATTGTCGAACCCGACGGCCTGGTCGACGTGACCATCGCCCTCACAACATCGGGTTGCCCGCTACGGGCCCAGATCCAGCGTGACGTCAGGGCCCGCATCGAAGGGCTTCCCGGCGTGACGAAGGTCCACATCACCTGGACCGAACTCACCGCTGAGGAAAAGGCGGCGACCATGGCGAAGGCCCGCTGGAACGTCAGCCAGGACGCCCCCGAGACCGAGATCCCTGCGACCACGAGGGTGCTGATGGTCGCCTCGGGCAAGGGCGGGGTCGGCAAGTCGTCGGTTACCGTGAACCTGGCCGCTGCCATGGCACGGCGGGGTTTCACGGTCGGCGTCATGGATGCCGACATCTGGGGCTTCTCCATTCCACGAATGCTCGGCATCGAGGGCCGCCTGGGTGGCTCGCCTGAGGTCGGCAAGATCGACCCGATCCAGATGCCCGTCGGCGAGGGACTCCTGAAGGTCGTATCCATGGGCTTCCTGGTTGAGCGCGAGGAGACGGCCCTCATGTGGCGGGGCCTGATGCTGAACCGGGCGGTGCAGCACTTCTGCGAGGACGTGGCCTGGGGCCCAATGGACTACCTGCTCATCGACATGCCGCCTGGTACCGGCGATGTGCAGATGGGCCTGGCCCGGATGCTTCCCCGGTCCGAGATGATCATCGTCACCACACCTGCACTTGCCGCACAGAAGGTCGCCGTACGGGTAGCCGGCATGGGCAGGAACAACTTCCTGCGGATCGTCGGCGTGATCGAGAACATGGGTGCCTTCGTCGCTCCCGACGGACAGGAGCACCTGCTCTTCGGCAAGGGGGGTGGCCGGGCGCTGGCCGACGACATCGGTGCCCCGCTGCTCGGCAGCATCCCATTGGACGTGGCAGTCGCCCAAGGCGGTGACACCGGGCAACCCGTGGCCCTGGGCACCGGCCCCGCTGCCGATGCCTACACGGCCGTCGTCGACCTGATCATTACCGAGGCGGCGCCACCGATCGAGATGGCGGGCTGCAGCACACGCCTACTTGCCGTCGCGGAACAGGCGCTCGACGAAGCGGACCTCTGACCCGCAGAGGCCACCGACCCAGCTACGGACCTACCCGTCGTCTGTTGGCCCGAGTTCTCCGATTCCGGGATCGACCTCGGTTGACTGTGCCTCGACGATGTTGCCTCCGCCTCTGTAGCCAAAGTGCCACGAGACGGGTTGCTCGGAAGCGGCCCGGCTGCTAAGGCCTCTCGACACCACACCGCGGATCAGTGCCCTGGTGGGGGGAAACAGCAGGGAAAGGCCGAGTGCGTCGGTAGCGAATCCGGGGGTGAGCATCAGGACTCCGGCGAACAGCACCAGGAGGCCGTCGACCAGTTCACGTCCAGGTACCCGACCGAGGGCCAGTTCTGACTGAGCCCTGGCGAGGATGCCCATTCCCTCGCGTTTAACCATCGCAGCACCGACGACGCTCACGAGAATCAGCAGGGCAACCGTGTTGAGACCACCTACGACATCGGCTACCTGAACGATCAGGTAGATCTCGGCAATCGGCACGACTATGAACACGAGGAGCAGGATCAAGAACACGTACACAATGCTACGAGGCCCACCACCACCCAGGCACGCGGCTCTCGTGGGGGCGCAGAGGCTCTCACGGTCGTATCCTCGCCACATCATGGCCTCCCCTGATGAGACCCGCTCCGACGCCCCGCCTACGCCGGAACCGCGGCCCCCGTCGGTCGACAGGCTGGCGCGGGCCATCGCCGACGTGGATCTGCCCCACCCCCTCCTCGTCGATGCGGCACGCTCCGCCGTCGCCTCCGGCAACCCTGCGACTGCCGAGCAGAGGGCACGGAACATCGCCGGTACGCAGGCTCGAAGCCTCCTCACCAGCGTGGTAAACGCCACCGGTGTGCTCCTACACACGAACATGGGCCGCTCGCCCTGGATGAACCTTCCCGGTAATGGGTCTGACCGCTACTCCAGCCTGGAGCTGGACCTGGACTCGGGCGAACGCGGCTCCCGCCAGGACCGGGCACCGCGTCTGCTGGCCCGGATGTGTGGCGCTGAGTCGGCGATGGTCGTGAACAACTGCGCCGCCGGCGTTCTCCTGGCCCTTGCCGCTCTGGCCGATGGTCGGGGGGTGGTCGTATCACGCGGCGAACTGGTCGAGATCGGGGGCGGGTTCCGCATCCCCGAGGTGATGTCGCAGTCCGGGGCCGATCTGGTCGAGGTCGGCACGACCAACCGCACGCGCCTGGTCGACTACGAGGCTGCGGTCAACGGCAACGACGTGGCCCTGGCGCTGAGCGTGCACCGCTCCAACTACCGGATCACAGGGTTCACCGAGAGCGTGGCCGCCTGTGACCTGACGGGTCTGGGCGTTCCGGTTCTGGCCGACCTCGGATCGGGGCTGGTCGATTCGGCCTGCCAGTGGCTCGATGACGGCCCACCGTCGTGGCTGGAGGGCGAACCGGCCGTGCGACAGACGCTGGAGGCCGGTGTCGACCTTGTGACCTTCTCGGGCGACAAGCTTCTGGGTGGCCCCCAGGCCGGCATCATCGCCGGCCGGGCCGATCTGGTAGCCAGGTGTGCGGCTCATCCGCTGGCCAGGGCGCTGCGACCGGGAAGCCTCGTGCTGGGCTCCCTCCAGGAGTTGGCCCTCGCCTATCTGTCCCGTGACGGGCGGTCCATTCCGTTCTGGCGGATGGCGGTACTTCCGGTAGGGGAACTGCGCCGCAGGGCGTCGGCGATCTCGGTGGATCTTGCCGCCGACACCATGGCTGTGCCCGGTGGTGGCACCCTTCCCGGCGTTGAGATCCCCTCAGCCGGCCTGATGATCCCGGGCGACCGTGTCGCCGAGCTGCGGGCCGGCACGCCTCCTGTCATCGCTCGGGTGCACGACGGATCTACCGTGATCGACCTACGCACTGTGCACCCCCACGATGACGACGTGGTTCGGGCAGCGGTCAACCGCCTTACCTGAGCAGACGATGCACGTTGTCGCCACAGCCGGTCATGTGGATCACGGCAAGTCGACCCTGGTACAGGCTTTAACGGGAACCGACCCGGACCGGTTCGCCGAGGAGAAGGCCCGCGGCCTCACAATCGATCTGGGTTTCGCGATGACCACACTTCCCTCGGGCGCGACCCTCTCGCTGGTTGACGTGCCGGGGCATGTCAGGTTCATCAAGAACATGCTGGCCGGGGTGGGAGCGGTCGACGCCTGCCTTTTCGTAGTTGCCGCCACCGAGGGCTGGAAACCCCAGTCCGAGGAGCACCTGCGCATCCTGGAACTGCTGGGAATACGCCACGGCATCGTCGCCCTGACAAAGGTCGGTGCAGCGGAACCCGATCTGGTCGACCTGGCACGCATGGAGATCGAGGAACAGGTTGAGGGCACCTTTCTGGAGGGGGCCCCGGTGATCGGAGTCGATTCTCCCACCGGGGTGGGAATCGATGAGCTCAGGGCAGCTGTTGACGAGATGCTCGCCGCCACGCCAACTTCGACCGACCTTGACCGGCCACGCCTCTGGGTGGACAGGGCGTTTGCATCCAAAGGTGCTGGAACGGTCGTGACCGGAACCCTCACCGGTGGGCGGTTGCGGGTGGGCGACGAACTGAAGTTGAATCCGGGGCGTCGAACGGTCAGGGTCAGGACGCTCCAGAATCACCACGCTGAGCACGGGGAGCTACCACCCGGAACCAGGTGTGCGATCAACCTCGTGGGGGTATCCCATGATCAGGTGGAGCGCGGCGATGTTCTGACCCGACCGGACCAGTGGCACCTGACGACCGTGGTGGATGCCTCACTGCAGGTTCTCGACCACCTTGACCACCCTGTCTCCCGTCGGGGCGCCCACGTCGTCTACCTGGGGGCCGGGGAGCATCCGTGCAGGCTGAGGGTACTCGGCCCCGACGTGATCGAACCAGGATCAAACGGGTCCGTCCGCCTGTTCCTGCCCGAGGCCCTACCTCTGCTCCCAGGGGACAGGTTCGTGCTTCGGGAGAGTGGCCGGGCAGAAACAGTGGGCGGCGGCGAGGTCCTGGATGTCGACCCACGGGAGCGGGCCTCAAGGGCGCAGCCTGACAGGTCGGTCGACCGGGTGGTCGCCGAGCGGGGTTGGGTATCCGCCGATGAACTTGTGCGCCTCACGGCCACGAGACGGGAGCCGAACGTGGCGACCTGGGTGGTAGACCCAGTCGCCCTCAACGACACGCTGGAGTGGCTGCGGGGAGCAGTCGAGGGATCTGGACCGCTGGGTCTTGACCTGGCGACCCTGGACGAGCATCAGCGGGCAGCCATCGACCTGCTGGCCGATGTGGTGATCGATGGTGGACGTCTTGTTGCCACTGGAGCCACCGACCCCCTTGCCGACCATCCCTTCCCCCTCCTTCTCGCTGCCACACCATTCGCTCCGCCGCTACCCGACGGTGTCGACCGGGCAGAACTTCGGGAGATGGTTCGTCGGGGCGTCGTGGTGGAACAGGACGGCCTTTTCTTTGCTGCCTCGGCGATCGACGCTGCCGCGGATCTGGCTGCACACCTCCTCATGGATTCGCCAGATGGATTCACCGTGTCAGCCTTCAGGGAGGCTGCAGGCAATACCCGCAGACATGCCATGCCGCTGTTGGCCAGACTGGATGGAACCGGGGTGACCAGACGACGTGGTGATGTGAGGATTGCCGGACCACGCCTACCTCAGGTGGACGAGGACCCTGCGTAGGGGCTGTCAGGCTGACAGACCCAACAGCGCCCGCCGCTCGCGTTCGTTGGTCCCGCCCCAGATGCCATGGACCTCACGAATTCGAACGGCGTAGTCGAGGCAGTTGTTCATGACCGGGCACCTCGAGCAGACGGCCTTGGCCCGAACCTCGCGTCTCTGCTTTTCGTCGCGTCGTTCACCGCGCACGGGTGGAAAGAACTCGCCGGAATGCGGGCCGCGGCAGGCAGCCTTCGCCTCCCACTGACGACAGGTCGACTCCACAGCCATTCGTCACCCCCTGATAGGTGCAACCGAACTTAGAACGCCCCGTCTGTCGCCACAAGAGGGCATGTACGAACGGGCGGGAAGGGCGCCCAACGATCGCTCTCCAGGCGGTGGCTCAGCTTCTGACTGCGTGTTCTCTGTGGTCGCGAGCCGCCCCGACCTCGGGCTCCACCTCCAGCCACAGGCCTTCGACAGCCACGACCCTTATCGGTTCTCCTGGCTGAATTGGTGTGGCCCGGTTGGTCCGGGCCTTCCAGACAGCCCCGCGGACCTCGACGGTTCCGTTGGGCGAAAGGTCGTCAACCGCCGTACCGGCCTCGCCGATGATCCATTCACGACCGATGGTCGGCGTCGAGAACCGGGTCCGCACCATGGTCGGCATTCCGCCTGCAAGGCCCAGGGCCGTACCGACGACCCCGGTTGCAAGCGCGATCCAGCCGACCTGTGTGCCATCGAACAGGAACAACGAACCGACCACCAGGCTGACCGTGCCGATAATGGTCCAGGCGCGGGGTACTCCGGCCTGGATATCGATGGCGTAGCCGATCATGGCAAACACCAGGACGCCAACTGCCCAGGCCCTTCCGGGAAGAACCGCCAGACCGTACGAGGCCAACAGCAGCGACGCTGCGCCGATGACCCCGGCGATGCCTACGCCGGCTGTGAAGAACTCGAAGACCAGCAGGCCCATTCCGACCAGCAGCAGAAGGTAGGCGACAGGCGGGCTGGCAACCGTGTGGAACACCTGGTCGGCGATGCTGAGTTGCCGGAAGCGGGTCCGGGTGACCGGCTCGACCATCGGCTTGTCGCCGGAGTCGTCCACGAGCACCTCGAAGCCGTCGAGCCCGACCAGGTGCTCAAGAAGTACCGGGGCCGATCGGGCGAGACCCCGGCCGACGGCATCGTCGTAGCCGACCATCGACCCAACCAGGTCGGAATCGGACGGCAGGCCGAAAGGTGTGCCGAACCTGCTCACAGAAAGGGACGACTCACCCAGGTTTCCGATGGCTGACCCCGGTGAGATACCGATGTCGTCACCGAGTGCAACCAGTTGGGCTGCACGACCGGTTACCTCGGCTCCGGCGGGTCCGATCCAAAACGACACGGGGATCGGCGAACTCACCACCAGGTCGGCAAGAGCGGAAAGGTCGTCGTCGTCGACCACGGCCCCGTTGCTGTCGATCTGGAAAACCACGGCAACCATCGTTGCCGGATCGACGCCTCGCAGGGTCTCGGCCATCATCTCCGTCAGCACAGGATCCAAAAGACCGTTCACCTCTACAACGTCGACCGTGCCGGGATCGTGGCCGTCAGATTCGTGTTCGTCGCCGTGGGCTGCAGCTGATCCGGCCAGCAGGAACAGGCCGGCCAGCACAACGAGAACAGCAGCCGAGAACCTGCGCATTGTGGAAACCCGGGCCTCAGGTGGCTTCAGGTTCACCGAGAGCCAGCACTGCCTCTTCAACGGACTCCATTACGGGCACGATCCGGTCAAAGCCGGTCGTGTGGAGAAGCCTCGTGAGCGCAGGCCTGTTGCACGCCACGGCGACGTCACCGTCATTCTCACGCGCCCGCCTGATTCCGCCGATCAGCGCACCGAGCCCTGCCGAATCCATGAAGGGAACGTCTGACAGGTCGACGAGAACGTACTTCTCCTCGCCGAGTTCGGTGAGCGCCTCGCGGAACTGGGCGACGGTGTACGCATCGAGTTCTCCGGCGGGGCGACAGAGCACATATCCGTCATGATGTTCGACCGTGATATCCAGCACCACCGACTCCTTGTCGCCTCGGGTGTACCCGTAGTCGGATCGTAGACCGACAGAGCACCCTTGGACTACCGCCGGCGCGAAACATCAACGTGCCATCAGTCACCAGGGGTCTACGCAGGCCGATACGATCGCCGCCGTGTCGACAGTCCTGGTAGCTACAGCAGCCGATCACGTGCACGACGAACTGGAGGCCTCGTTGGGGGGCCAGAGCAGCATTCTCCGCGTTACGGGTGGCAGCGAGGTCCTCGATGCCGTCCGCGAACACCAACCCGACCTGGTCGTCCTCGACCTCCAGATCGGGAACATGGGCGGGATAGCGGCCTGCCTGGACCTGAGACTGGAACAGCGGGCCGGGCGTATTCCGATACAGCGGGTGGTCATGCTCCTGGACCGCCAGGCCGACACGTATCTGGCCGGTCAGGCCGAGGCCGATGCATGGATCGTCAAGCCGCTCAACCCGATGGAGTTGCGCCAGACGGCATCGGCCGTAATGGCCGGCGACCCGACCTGACCGACCGACGATCGACAACCGGACCGTATTTCGGCCCGCCAGATAAGGCCTGACGGCGGTACCCTTCTCGGCCTACACGGGTAGTGGCGCAGGTTGGTAGCGCGCCTCGTTCGGGACGAGGAGGTCGTGGGTTCAAATCCCGCCTACCCGACCATGGGGTCTCGGCAGGTT
>MPLX02140710.1_pt1 | contig 99637 bp, 92 predicted proteins | sample 1617341 | NCBI WGS metagenome assembly MPLX02 (sample SAMN05944804, study PRJNA350692) | marine metagenome | biome: marine; feature: ODZ; material: water; isolation source: 120 m water sample filtered on 0.2 um supor filter | place: Pacific Ocean | collected 2012-04-08 | depth 120m m | reverse complement strand
CTTCGCGCGAGGCGCGACGCCAATAGAGCGCGCCATAGACCGGCGGCGCCAACTGGATGATGTAGCCATAGGCGCCGAGCAGGAGTTGGATCAACCCCTCGCCACCGAAGATGGCGAGGTAGTAAGCGGCACCGCCGACCGGTGCTAGGTGCTGGTCGTTCGGTGCGGCGGCAAGAACGTGCGCCGTGTGTCCTGACGGCCGTGGCTATCATGGCGCTGGCCGTGCGTCAGCTGGGACCGTTGTGATGCTGTCGAGTTGGTGTGGTGCCGAGCATTGCCGAGTAGGCAGGCGTCTTAGCCAATGGCGAGACCGCCGGGGCGCTCGTCGCCAACCTGTTCTCCGCCCTAGTGGTTGCCGCTGTGGTGCTTAAGGCTGACGTTGAGACGTTAGGCCGCTGCGACGACCTTGCCGCGATAGGCGAGAGCGCAGTGGTCAAGGCAATAGGGCCGGCCGGGAATACGCTGGGCACCGCAGAAACGGAAGTCGTTGTCACCCGGGTGACCGATCGGCCAACGGCACATTTTCTCGTTTAGGTCGAGCGTGCCCATCGTCCGCGGCTTCGCTTCAGGCTTGAGCTTGGTGGTCTTGGCACGATGGGCCAGGCCGAGACGATTGGCCTTGCCGATGACGGCGTTACGGGTGGCTCCGATGCGTTCGCCGATCTCGCGTGCACTGGCTCCTGCGACCCACATGGTGCGTAACGTCTCGACCGTCTGGTCTGTCCAAGCCATGCTTCCTCGGTTCCCTTATTATGATTACTTTGAGCCACAGATTTAGTCGAAATTCCGGCAGTGATCCACTACATTTCGTGGTTATCCACAGAATTTACAAGTTTTACACAGTTTATCCACCGCGCCATCAACATTGGCGCCGGCTGCGCGGTCCCGCGGTCGCCTTGCAGCACCGTCCGCAGACTGCTAACCACATAGGCTCTGTTATCCCGGATCGCAAGAGTGAGGCCTGTGGTGTCGCCCAATACCCCTTTGCTCGGAGTTTCCGGTAGCCGCTGGCGGCTCAGCACGCCGTCGTTAGTGCTCGACCTTGATGCCATGGAATCCAATCTGGAGTTGATGGCGACCCATTGCCGCGCTACCGGTCAGGCGCTCCGGCCTCATGCCAAAAGCCATAAATGCACATCCATTGCCAGGGCGCAGATTGCTGCGGGCGCTGTCGGCGTTTGCTGTGCCACGATCCGCGAAGCCGAGGTGATGGTAGCCGCCGGCGTGCCAGTGCTAATTACCTCGCCGCCGACGGGCGAGGCCAAGGTGGCGCGGCTGATGGTGCTGCACGGCACGACAGAGACTCTCAAGGTCGCCACCGATACGCTCGCCCACGTTGCGGCGCTGTCGGCGGCGACCGCGGCCGCCGGCATTGATCGGCCGCTCGCCGTGGTGATAGATTTCGACGTCGGTACGCACCGCACAGGTGCGGCCACGGCGACCGATGTGGTGGTGCTCGCACAAGCTATCGAAGGCGCGCCCGGGCTTAAATTTGCTGGTGTCCAGGCCTATTACGGCCACCTGCAGCACATTAAGGACTATGTCGAGCGCACTGTGGCCGTGGCGGCTGAGAACATGCGTCTCGGTGAGACAATAGACGCGCTCAGGGCGGCAGGCTTCGCCGTGCCCTTGGTCACGGGCGGTGGCACCGGGAGCTACGACATGGACTATCGCCACGGCTTGTTCAACGAGCTGCAGGCGGGCTCCTACATTTTTACCGACGTGCAATACAACGCTGTGGCCTTGCGCGAGGACGAGGCGCGGCCTTTTGCTCCATCGCTTTTTGTGCAGGCCAGCGTGGTCAACGATGTGCACGACAGCCACGCTATCATCGACGCCGGCCTGAAGAGCTTTGCCACCGACGGTCCCGAGCCCGAGTTCGCCGTGCGCACACCGCTCGGCGCGAGCTATAAGTTCTTCGGCGACGAGCACGGTGCGGTGGTCTATGGCGAGGCCAACGAGCGCCTGGAGGTTGGCGCCCAGCTGGCTTGCCTGGTGCCGCATTGCGATCCCACCGTGAACCTCTACGATACCTATCATTGTGTACGCGGCGATACCCTCGTCGATATCTGGCCGATCGAGGCGCGCGGCAACCCATGAAACAGGCCGGCGCCACGGTGAAGTTCGGCATTGGCCAACCGCTCAGGCGCAAGGAGGATCCGCGACTTCTGACTGGTCGCGGTCGCTTTATCGCGGACTGTCATGAGACTGGTGAGGCGCATGCCTGGTTTGTCCGCTCGGTGCACGGCCACGGGCATATTCGCGCCATCAAGGCGGCGGCAGCGGCTGCTATGCCAGGGGTACTCGCGGTGGTCACAGCGGCCGACGTCGCGGAGGCGCTTGGGCCCATGACGATCGCGTTTACCCCGCCGTCCCGCCCCGGCGCTGAGACGCGCCTGCCTGATGCGCCTGTGCTGGCCAGCGACAAGGTTCGTTTCGTCGGCGACAACTTGGCCATGGTGGTCGCGGAGACGGCCGCGGCGGCGCGCGACGCGGCGGAAGCCGTCACTGTCGAAATCGAGCCCCTGCCCGCGGTGATCACACCTGCCGCCGCCTTGGCTGCGGGAGCGCCACAGCTGTGGCCGGAGATTCCCGGTAATCTAGCCTTCGACTGGGAGTTGGGCGATGCCGTTGGGGTCGAGGCGGCCTTTGCCGGTGCCCACCATCGCGTCAGCATCGAGGCAGTCAATAATCGCGTGGTCATCGGTGCCATGGAGACGCGCGGCGCGTTTGCGCGCTACGACGCCGCGAGCGGGCGCTTCGAGATCACCATGCCGTCGCAGATGCCGCATTCCCTACGCGACGAACTGGCCCAGATGTTCGCCCTGCCCAAAAACCGCTTCCGCGTGCTGATCAATGATGTTGGCGGCGGCTTCGGTGTCAAGAACTCGCTCTACCCCGAATATCCGTTGCTGCTGTGGGCGGCGCGCGAGCTCGGCCGTTCCATCTCCTGGGTCGGCGAGCGGGAGGATGCCTTCCTTACTGACTTCCAGGGCCGTGGCCGCGTCACGCGGGCCGAGCTCGCGCTCGGCGAGGATCTCGACTTTCTTGCCCTGCGCGTCGACGTGCTGGCCGATCTCGGCGCCCACGCCTCGGGGCGTGGCACCATGCCGCCGGTGGTCAATATGCCGGCGCTCAACGGCGTCTACCGTACCCCTGCCATTTATGCCCGGGTGCGCGGTGCCTTTACCAATACCGTGCCGACAGAGGTCTATCGCGGCGCCGGCCGGCCGGAGGTCCTGCATCTGGTTGAGCGCCTAGTCGACGTTGCGGCTTTCGACCTTGGCGTCGACCGCATCGACCTCAGGCGTCGCAACACCCTGCGACCGGACGAGCTGCCCTTCGCGACCCCGCTCGGCCTCAACTATGATGCCGGGCGCTACGAAGAGACCCTCGATGCCTGTCTCGCGCGCGCCGACTGGGCGGGCTACGAGGCACGTTGCGCGGCATCAGCCGAGCGGGGGCTGCTGCGCGGCTTCGGCATCGCTAACTATGTTGAACGTTGTGGCCACGGCGTTTCGGAAAGCACGGAGTTGCGCATTGAGAGGGATGGTAGTGCCACGGTGCTCAGCGGCAGCCAGTCCAACGGCCAGGGGCACGAGACGGCCTTCGCCCAGTTCGCCGGCGACATGCTCGGCATTGATCCGATGCGCGTGCGCGTCATCCAGGGCGATACCGACCAGGTCAGGGAAGGTAAGGGCACGGGCGGCTCATGGTCTATTCCGCTCGGGGCTGCCTGCCTGACCTTTGCCAGTCGCGACATGGTGAACCTGGCCATGCCGCTCGCAGCGGACGCGCTGGAGGTGGTGGCGAGCGATCTCGAGTTTGCCGGCGGCCGCTTCGTCATTGCCGGTACCGACAGGGCACTCGACTGGGAGGGCGTGGCCGAGGTTGCCGCGGCACGATCTGTCACACTCATGACCATCGGTCGTTTCACGCCGGAAAATCACACCTATCCTAACGGCTGTCATTGTTGTGAGGTCGAGGTAGATCCGGAAACGGGACTGCTCGAGATCGTCGCCTATACCGTCGCTCATGATTTCGGACGCACGCTGAACCCGCTCATGCTGGCAGGCCAGGTGCATGGCGGCGTTGTCCAGGGGCTTGGCCAAGCCGGATTCGAGCATGTAGTCTACGATGAGACCGGCCAGTTTCTCTCTGGCTCTCTGCTCGATTATTGCCTGCCACGGGCAGACCAGCTGCCACTCATCGACTTCTTATCGCTGGAAACCCCGTCACCGTCGAATCCGGCCGGCTTCAAGGGCTGTGGCGAGGCCGGGGCTGCCGGTAGTCCGCCAGCGCTTGCCAATGCTGTGATGGATGCGTTCAGACCGCTCGGCGTGCGCCATATCGATATGCCCTACACCCCTCAGAGGGTCTGGCGGGCCATTCAGAATGCGAGGAATTCACAATGACCATCGAAGGAGTGGAAGCCCTGTGCTTCGATGTGTTTGGAACTGTCGTCGATTGGCGCTCGAGCGTTATCCGCGAAGGCCGCGCGCTCGGCGTGGAGAAGGGCATCGACATCGATTGGGTGGCTTTTGCTGACGCCTGGCGGGCGGGCTACCAGCCGGCCATGGAAGAAGTTAGGAGCGGCGGCCAGGGCTGGGTCATCCTCGACGAGTTGCATCGCAACATCCTCGACCGTCTGATAGATAAATTCGGGATAGAAGACCTTGGTGAGGACGAAAAAGTCCATCTCAATAAGGTGTGGCACCGACTCGATCCCTGGCCCGATTCTGTGGCCGGTCTGACGCGGCTGCGCACACACTATACGTTGGCGACGCTGTCGAACGGCAATGTGGCGCTGCTGGTGAATATGGCAAAGCGTGCCGGCTTGCCTTGGGACGCAGTGCTCGGCGCTGAGGTGGCGCGGGCCTACAAGCCCGTGCCCGACTCCTATAAGACCACCGTTGCCATGCTCGGCCTCGCGCCCGAACAGGCGATGATGGTGGCGGCGCATAATGATGATCTTGAGTTTGCTGCGAAGACCGGTATGCGCACGGCTTTCGTGAGCCGACCTACGGAGTACGGGTCCAATCAGATGATCGATTTTGAAGCGGAAGGCGACTGGGATGTCGTGGCGGTGAACTTCATCGATCTTGCCACGAAGCTGGGAGTTTGATCGATGCCGCCGCGTTTCAACAAGGAACTCGATTTCGAGTATGGCGCCGTTGCCGAGGTCAGCCCGCTGCTTCGCCGTGTTGTCGCGCCTAACCCGAGCGCCTTCACCTTCCACGGTACAGGCACGTATATTGTCGGGCGCGGCAGCGTTGCGGTGATCGACCCTGGCCCGGCCGATGAGAGCCATGTCGAGGCGTTGAAGACGGCGTTGGCAGACGAGGTGGTGAGCCATATCGTCGTCACCCACACCCATATCGACCACTCGCCGGCGGCTGCCGCGCTGAAGGTCCATACGGGTGCTGCCACATGGGGGTACGGCCCGCATGGTTCCGGCAGCAACATCGTGGTTGAAGCTGGCGGTGACATAGATTTTGTGCCCGACAACGGAGTGGTAGACGGCCAGGTCATTGCCGGCGAGGGTTGGACGCTGGAGGCGGTGTACACGCCGGGCCACACCTCCAACCATCTTTGCTTCGCCTTGAATGAGGAGGAAGCGCTGTTCTCAGGCGACCACGTGATGGGTTGGTCGACGACGGTGGTCTCGCCGCCGGACGGTGATATGGCCGCCTATATCGCTTCGCTGCGCAAGGTTGCCGCCCGGCCCGAGCAGCGCTACTACCCGACCCACGGTGCGCCGGTCGAAAATGCTTCGTCTTTCGTCGGCAAGCTCGTCGCTCACCGCCAGCAGCGCGAGCGCCAGATTGCAACCTGTCTGGAAGAGGGTGTGACGCGTATTCCCCACATGGTCTCGCGCCTCTATGCCAATATCGATTCGCGCCTGCACGGCGCTGCTGGTCGCTCGGTGCTCGCTCACCTAGTACATATGGTGGCGACGGGTCGCGCCGCCTGCGATGGTGCGCCGGACATCGATACGGAGTACCGGAGCGCCTGACGAAGGGTGCATTGCCCGAGGCCACCCTCGTTGCGATAGTCTGGGTGTTGTTGCCGGTTGCGGTGCTAGCTACGGCGCTCACAGTCCGGTCGGGGAGGTCCGTCATTGCCTGCACGCTGTGGCTGACAGGCTTCGACAACATGCCCACCTTTTTGTAGAGGCAAACCTTCGCGATTTGCCTCTGGCCGCATGTGCTCTATGATCCGCGCCCGCCGCCGCTTACCCGTGGCGACACTTGTTTTTCCCCAGATTTCGGCCCGGCTATGCATGCCTATCGTACCCATACCTGCGGCGAGTTGACACTTGTTGACGTCAGCACCCAAGTTCGTGTTTCCGGCTGGGTGCACAGCAAGCGCGACCACGGCAATCTGCTGTTCCTCGATTTGCGTGACCATTACGGCATCACCCAATGCGTGGTTGACCAGAGCAGCGAGCACTTTCCGGTCGTCGAAGCGACCCGCCCAGAAAGCGTGATCACGGTCAGTGGCTCGGTGCTGGCGCGGAGCACCGAAACGGTGAACCCCAAGCTCGCTACCGGTGAGGTCGAGGTACGCATCGAGAGCTTCGAGGTCCAGTCCCACGCCGAGGTGCTGCCCATGCAGGTGGCGGGCGAGCAGGAGTTTTCCGAGGAGATGCGCTTGCGTTACCGCTTCCTCGACCTGCGCCGTGAAGCGATGCAGCGAAATATTGCCTTGCGCGGTGCTATCGTTGCCAGCATCCGCAAGCGCATGATCGCCTCGGGTTTCAGCGAATACCAGACGCCGATCCTGACCTCCTCGTCGCCCGAGGGCGCGCGTGACTTCCTGGTGCCGAGCCGTCTGCATCCGGGCAAGTTTTACGCACTGCCCCAGGCGCCGCAGCAGTTCAAGCAGTTGCTCATGGTCGCCGGCTTCGACCGCTATTTCCAGATCGCACCGTGCTTTCGCGATGAGGACGCTCGTGCCGACCGCAGCCCTGGCGAGTTCTATCAGCTTGATATGGAGATGGCCTTCGTCACCCAAGAGGACGTCTTCAATGCCATCGAGCCGGTTCTCCACGGCGTCTTCGAGCAGTTCACCGACCGGGAGGTGACACCCTTGCCCTTTCCACGCATCTCTTTCGCACAAGCAATGTTGGAATACGGCACCGACAAGCCTGACCTGCGCAATCCCTTGCGCATCGCAGACGTGACCGACGCCTTCGCCATGGAGGGTGTGACCTTCAAGGCCTTCCAGGGCGCCATCGAAAAGGGCGCTGTAGTGCGCGCCATTCCGGCGCCCCGTGCCGCGGCGCGTCCGCGCAGCTTCTTCGATAAGCTCAACGACTGGGCCCGTGGTGAAGGTACTCCGGGCCTCGGTTACATCACCTTCGGTGAGGGGGGCGAGGGCAAGGGCCCGATTGCCAAGTTTGTGCCCGAAAATGCCCAGGCGGCGATCTGCGAGACGGCGGGCGTCGGTGCTGGCGATGCGGTCTTCTTTGTCTGCATGAAGCCGAATGAGGCGGCGCTCTTCGCCGGGCGCGTGCGCATGCGGCTCGGCGAGCAGCTCGACCTCGTCGAGAAGGATGTCTTTCGTTTCTGCTGGACCGTCGACTTTCCGATGTTCGAGCGCGATGAGGCGAGCGGCAGGATCGAGTTCAGCCACAATCCGTTCTCCATGCCCCAGGGTGGCATGGAAGCGCTGGAGAACGAGGACCCGCTCGATATTCTCGCTTGGCAGTATGACATTGTATGTAACGGTGTTGAGCTAAGCTCCGGCGCCATCCGCAACCATCGCCCCGATGTCATGATCAAGGCCTTCGGCATGGCTGGCTATCCGCCCGAGGAAGTCGAAGCACGCTTCGGTGGGATGCTGCGCGCCTTCCGCTTCGGCGCCCCACCCCATGGCGGTATCGCGCCTGGCATCGACCGCATCGTTATGCTGCTGGCTGACGAGCCCAATATCCGCGAGGTCATCGTCTTTCCCATGAACGGCCAGGCCGAAGATCTGCTGATGGGCGCGCCGGGTGAGGTTGACGACAAGCACCTCAAGGAGTTGCACATCCGACTGCAGCTACCGCCTAAGCCGGAGAAAGGCTAGGCTGTCTGCAAAGGCCGGATGGGGACAGTGGGCGCTTCCGTGGTAGCATGATACTCGGTCAGAAATTCTTTGCCGTGGCTGGCGAATGCGTCGGTGACGATGGTGTGGTAATGGGCATTGACCACGGCTTTGCCGGTGGCCGCGCCTTGTGCGAACCATGCCTCCGCTAACGCCTTGCCGCGATAGGTCCAGATGCGCCCTGGCAGTCCCGGCGCGACGGCACCATCGACCCGGATGCGGTCGTAATTTGCCTCACGGATGTCCAATAGCGCGAGCTGCGCCCCGGTCACGGGAAAAACCACGCCATTGACAGTGCTGCCCTGTGCCGGGCGGATGTTCACTGCAGTAACGAAGATGTCGAGGCGCTCGCCATCGTCGTCCACGAAATATGGTCGTCCAGGTAGGTCGTGGCTGTTGTCGCGGGCGATGTTCCAGAGCCTGCGATGGTCATGCAGGTGGCAGGGATAGGCTTCGCTCGCCGCGAAAGGTGGCCGCGAGAGAAATTGTGCAAGCGCCTCAAGGCCGACCAGCGAGCCGAAGCCGAACACATATTCGCCGCTCACCGACGCAGGATTTCCTCGATCCAGCGCGCCCAGGCGATCAGCCGGCCGTCATCGCCGACGCGTGCGACGAGCTGCACGCCGAGTGGCATTCCTGTGGGGCCGTTGCCAGCGGGCAAAGTCAGGCAGGGCACGTGCAGGGCCGTCCAGGCGCGGTTGAACATGGGATCACCGGTGGAGTCCTGCGAGGGTGCCTCGCCAGGCGCCGCAGGTGTCAGCAGCAAGTCGTAATCGCCGAACAGATGGTGCGCTTCGATGTGACAGCGGGTGAAGATGCCCATCGCGGCATCAAGACTTTCGAGGGGCATGTTGGCACCCTCGTCAAGCATCTTCGCCAATCCCGGGCTCAGCTGGTCGCGATCACTGCTGTGCTCGCGCCTGAGCATCACGGCGGCCTGCGCCTTCATGATGATATTCTGCGCTTCCGCGAGCTCCGCGAATGCGCCTTCCATGACCACCTCGCCTGCCGGTGCGCCAGCCGCGCTAAGGCGGGCCACGAGTTCCTCCAGCAGCGCTGTGGTCGAAGACTCCACTTTGTCCCAGTCAGGGGTCCGACAAAGCGCCACCGTGGGCGGTGGCAGGAAGCCTGTTGGCGTTTGACCGAGGGCCCCATGTGCATCGGCGATGGTCCGCGCCACAAGGGCCGCATCGGCAACGCTGCGCGCGAACGTGCCGAGCGTATCGAGATCCCGCGACAGGGGCTTAACGCCGTCCAAATTGATGGCACCGAAGCTTGGCTTGAAGCCAACCGTGCCACAGAATGCGGCCGGGCGGATCACTGAGCCCGCGGTCTGGCTGCCGAGCGTGGCGCCGACCATGCTCAAGGCGACGGCAACGGCGGAGCCCGATGACGAGCCGCCCGGCGTTCTCTCCACATTGTGCGGGTTGCGCGTCACCGGTGGCTTGAAAGTAGCAAACTCCGTGGTCACGGTCTTGCCGAGAATGACCGCGCCCGCGGCGCGTAGGCGCGCGACACAAGTTGCGTCCGCGTTCGGCCTGTTGCCGTCATAGATCGGTGAGCCGTAGCCGGTTGGCATGTCAGCAGTGTCGATAAGATCCTTGATGCCGATAGGCACCCCGTGCAGTGAGCCTGCCGGCCTCTCTGCCCCATCGCAGGCCTCTGCCTGCGCCAGTGCCGCCTCCACATCGAGATGGCGCCAAGCGTGCACCCTGGGCTCGTGCTCGGCGATGTGCGCCAAACACGAATCCACCAATGCCCGCGATGTCAGCTCGCCAGTGGCGATGCGTCGCGCCGCATCTTCAACACCTAGCTGCCACAACGCCTCGTTTATGCCACACCTCAAGCGTTTAGTTGTAATCAGCTTCACATGTCACCGACCCGCTTGCGGGTGTCAAGGGCGGGCTTTATGACGTGGGTCTATCGGGTCGCCGAAGGGAGGATGACCATGCGCTACGAGGTGATATCGGCAGATTGCCACATCGACCTGATCTGGCTGCCGCCAGATCTGTTCACGGCCAATGCCAGTGCTGCCCTGCGCGATCGCATGCCCTACGTTACCGATGGGCTCGGTGGCCCGAAATGGGTGAGCCGTGGCGGCGCTGAATTCGGCTTGCAGAACGGCATGGGCTCGGCCGGGCGCAAATATGTCCCAGGACAGATCCATCGCTCCGACCGTATGGCTGAGACCGGCCTTTATGATGACGGGGTCAAGGGTATCCGGCGCCTGACGGATCCCGATCTCCGCCTTGCGGACCAGGACCGCGATGGCGTGCAGGGCGAGGTACTCTACGGTATTCTCGGTGCTGCACAGCGCCTCGGCGACGCCGAGGCGGCACGTGAGATGATGCGCATCTACAACGAATGGCTGGCCGGGTTCTGCCGCAGCCATCCTGACCGCTATGCGGGCGTTGCCACAATTCCCGGCGATGATATGGCGGCGGCACTGGCCGAGATCGCACGCGTAGTTGAGCGCGGTGGTGTGCGCGGGTTGGAAGTGGCGCTCACTTTCGACATGATCCCCCTGTTCGACCCCCATTGGGTGCCCTTATGGAAGGCGGCCAGCGAATCGGATCTGCCCATGCATTTCCACACTATCGGCAGTCAACCGCCGGATTTCACCGCCATGCCACCGCTACAGGCACGCCAAGCCTTCGCCGTGTTTATCACCGGTTTCCAGATGGGTATGTCGAAGGTGCTCATGGAGCTCGTCTTCGGCGGTGTGCTCGAGGACAATCCAAATCTCAAGGTGGTGATCGCTGAAAGCGGTATCGGCTGGATTCCCTATGTACTCGATCATATGGACCTTGAGTGGGAGGACCAGTTCAAGGATCTTACCCTGACCATGAAACCGTCGAACTATTGGCGGCGACAATGCTTTGCTACCTATCAGACCGATAGGGTCGGCGTGCTATTGCTCGACGAGTTGGGCGAGGACAACATTATGTGGGGCTCGGATTTCCCCCACCCAGACGGTGTCTGGCCAGATTCCCGGGATTTTATTCAACGGGAACTCGGCCAACTGTCGCAGGCCGCCCGCCACAAGGTGATCTGCGACAACGCTGCCCGGCTGTATGGTTTCGGTTACTGAACCGCAGAATCGTCCTCCGGCTCCTCGACTACGATGACACCGACCATCAGCGGGTGCACGCCGCAGACGTAGGGGATCGCTATCTCCTCATTGAAGCGATGCACTGCGCTGTTGTTGGGCATTAGAACGCCGGTATTGAACTCGCGCTCCATGCCTATGGCGGAATGCTCGATATGATGGATATTGGTAAAACGGACGCAGTCGCCGGGTGCGAGGTAGATATCGCCGGGCACGAACTCAAAGGTGATATTGACTTGGTGAATCGCGTTGCAGTCCACGGCTTGGGCCGCGGAGGCGCTAACAAAGATGGCCATCAGAGCCAATAACGGCAAGCGGGCAGCGTATTTTAGGGTCATCGCAATAGTGCCTTTCGTGGGGTGGGGACGCAAATCTGTATCGGTTGAGTTACAGCCGGCAACTACCTTCCTTAAAACGGATTAGCGTGCCGTAGGCAACACTTCCGCAATAACTGTGATCATTTCGGCGACTGTGGCACCATGGTGAAACAGCCGCAAGGCACCGCCATTGGGGCCAACCAGATAAGTGGCGGCAGTGTGATCGACGAAATAGGTCTCATCATCTTCGGGGGGCTCGCCGTCCTCGTCGAACGGCGGCGGGTAGTAGCGCCTGTGCCGCACGCTGTAGCTTTCTGACATCGCGGCGATCTGTTCGGACGTGCCGGTCAAGCCGATGAAGCGGGAATGGAAGGCAGGCAGATAAGCCGCCAGCACTTCGGGCGTGTCACGTTCGGGATCGAGTGTCACGAAGAGGGGTTGCACCACTGCGGCTCGGTCACCGAGTGCGTCCAGCGCACCGGCCATTATTGCGAGATCGGTCGGACAGACGTCGGGACAATGGCTGTAGCCGAAGAAGACCAGCAAGAAGGAGCCCAGAAAATCCTCGTCTGTCACCGCCTTTCCGGTGTGGTCGGTCAGCGCGAACGGCGCCCGGTCCACGGCGTGCGCCGCCGGCAATGACAGCAGAAGAGCGAGGCAAAGCGATGATAACGCTATGGTAAGGCGCATTCGCGCGCTCCCGGTCGGGAAATGACAAAGTCGGACGAACGTCGTTCTGGCGCCCGGTTGAGTCAAGTCCTGACGCATGCGTTTGGGGCTTTCGCGACACCTCGCAGCTGAAGTAGGGTGACATTTTCCTCCGGCGGATGATCGCCCGTGCCCATGCGCTTTTCTGCCCTCCTTGTCTCGCTTTCTCTGTTTTGGCTACCGGCGGCGTTTGCTGATATGAACGAGCCTCTGGCGACGCGGCTCGTGCCCGAGGTCGTTGAGATATTGTTTCCGACGGCGGACGTTCTCGGCCCGGTCGAGGGCACGCCGCCCCTGGCGACCGTTTTTCGTGGCGGCGAGACGCTGGGCTACCTGTTCTCGACCCACGAAATGGTCAATCCCGCTGGTTATGCGGGTCTCTCCTTCGACATCATCGTCGCGCTTGACGTTGATGGCATCATCCGTGGCCATCTGGTGCTGGAGGAACATGAGCCGCTGATTGACGAAGGTATGGTCAGCATCGAGGAACTCAACGGCTTTCTCACGGGCAATCACGGCATCGACATTCGTACCCGCCATCGCTTGGTGCCGACCGGTGCCGACGGTGTTTCGGGCGCCACCATCAGTGCTGCCGCCATGTCGAATGCAATCATGGATTCGGCCATCTTTGCCGGCTACCGTGCTGCGATCCTGGACGATAGCGGCACCGGCCTCTCACTCGACCGCTTTGCCTATGAGCCGCATAACTGGGCAGAGTTGATCGCAGACGGCTCGATCACCCGCCTCACCTTGAGCCGCCGTGAGGTGCGCTCCATCCTGGGCGAGGTTGTGCCGCCGGGCGGCGATGACGAGATATTTCTCACGCTTTATGTGGCGCTCGCCACCGCACCCGGGATCGGCCGAAATTTGTTCGGGTTGCGCATCTTTCGCTCGGTGGTGAAGACGAGCCAGGCAGGCGATCATCAGCTGCTGGTAGCCTCGGTCGGTCCCTACCGCTGGATTCCGCGCAACCCCTACATGGTTGCTATATTCGACCGCATACGCGTGCGTCAGGGCGAGACCGTGGTACCGCTGTTGCCGGAGAACTTTTACCGCACGCGCGGGCTCAAGATCGAGGGGCATCCTCAGTTCGATTATGCCGCGCGCTTTCATCTGCCCGCAGCCCTCGGATTTGATGCCACCGCGCCCTGGACGTTAGAACTCGACGTTCGGGGCGAGGGCGACGACGCGGCAAGCGCCAACTTCCCGCTGCCGTATCGCATTCCCTTGCGCCACGTGGTTGGCGCAAAGGCAGCCTTGGAGGATGCCGGCTTTCTGATTCCCCGCTATGTTGCTTTCGGCCTCTGGCGGGAAAGCACCTTGCGGCCCTGGCAACGCGCCTGGCTCGACAAGGACGATATACTCGTCGGCATTCTGACGCTGTTGCTGATCGTGACAGGCGTGATGCTCTTCCAGCATCGACTGGTGCGCTCACGCCGTGCGCATCGCTGGCTGCGAACCACCATTCTCCTGGCGGCCTTGGTTTGGCTGGGCTGGATGACGGGCACCCAACTCACTGTCATCACGGTGCTGACTTGGCTGCGCATGGCCTTTGAGAGGCTCGATTTGAGCCCCGTCCTGATGGATCCGCCGATGCTGCTGCTCAGCGTATTTGTGCTGTTGACGCTGGTTCTATGGGGGCGCGGGGTGTTCTGCGGCTGGCTTTGTCCCTTCGGCGCTTTGCAGGAACTGTCCAACAAGGCCGCCCGCGCCATCGGCCTGCGCCAGATTACATTGCCCGAGCGACTGCATGCGCAGCTTTGGCGCGTCAAATATGTTTTCGCCCTGGGACTCCTCGCAGCCGCGGCGATCTCGCTGCAAGCGGCCGACACGGCGGCAGAAGTGGAACCGTTCAAGACCGCGATAAGCCTGCATTTCCAACGTTCCTGGCCGTTCCTGGCCTATGCCTTGGCGATACTGGCTGTGGGTTTGGTGATCGAGCGCGCCTTCTGCCGCTACCTCTGCCCCCTCGGCGGGTTGCTGGTTCTGGCTGGCCGTCTGCATGTCTTCACCTGGCTCAAGCGCCGTCCCGAATGCGGCTCACCCTGTCAGCTCTGTACCGTTAGCTGTCCAATCGACGCCATCGACAAGACCGGCAACATCAAAATGAGCGAGTGCCTGCAATGCCTGGACTGTCAGGTCGAATATTACGACGAGTATCGCTGCCCCCCGTTGGTCGCCCAGCGAAAGCAGCGCGAAGATCTCGCCATCGCTGCCGAGTAGGCGCGCTTCTCGTCTTTGCGCTGGCATCGACGACGGCGCTTGCCGAGGGTGAGGCACCTTTGCAGGAGCGCCTGACTTCGGCACTGGTGGCCGAACTCTTCCCCGCTGCCGACGGCATAGGCATGGTGGCTGGCGACCCGCCCGTGGCGACTGTTCTGGCAAAGGGTGAGGTGGCAGGCTATCTGTTTTCTACCCTGGAGACCGTCCGGCCGGCCGGCTACGCCGGCAATCCCTTCGATATTGTTGTGGCACTCGGTGCCGGCGGTATCATCCGCGGTCACCATGTGCTGGCCCAAAAGGAGCCGCTGCTGCAACGCGGCGTCATCGAGCCGCCCGGTTTTCGCGCCTTCCTCAGCGAGCTGCACGGCAGCGACGTGCGTACGGCCCGCCGCTTCGTGCCGAGTTCGATAGACTCGGTTTCCGGCGCAACGATCAGCGGTATTGCCATGGCCAATGCCATGCTCGATTCAGCGCTGCGTGTGGGTATGATTGTGGGTCTGCGCGAGGTTGGCGGCGACGGGTTGTCGCTCAATCGTTTTGATTTTGAGCCCATGACCTGGCCGGATCTGGTCAGGAACGCATCGGTTCAAGAACTCCACGTTGACACCGGCGGCGGCAGCTCTGCCACGCTCTATGCTGCGCTGGCCACGCCGCCTGCGGTGGGCCGCAACCTGTTCGGCGAGCGCGCCTACCGGTCCATGCGCGACGCCGCGGGTCCGGAGGACAATCAGATCCTTGTCGCCTCGGTCGGCGCCATCGGCTGGATCCCGGAAAACCCCTGGCTCGTGCCACTATTCGAGCGTCTGCGTCTGGTCCAAGAAGGCAAGACATTCGTCTTGCGGCCCGAGAGATTCTATCGCGCCTGGCGCCTTGCAATGACCGATCATCCGGCTTTCGATGAGGCTGGGCGGTTCCACATCACTGCCGACAGCGGCTTCGATCCACTGGCGCCGTGGAGCTTGGAATTGACCATGCCCGATGCGATCGTCGCCCTGCCCTATCGAATTCCGGTGCAGCATGTGCTGGGTGATGACGCGGCGCTGGAGGATGCCGGTTTTAAGACACCCACTTACGTTGCTTTTGGGCTTTGGCGTGAAAGCACCCTGGCACCCTGGCAACGCGCCTGGCTCGATAAGGATCGGGTTCTTGCCGGTGTTGTCGTGCTGCTGCTGGTCGTGACCGGGGTGATGCTTCTCCAGCACCGCCTGACACACTCGCGGCGCCGCCACCAGCTGCTGCGGCTTGGCGTTCTCGGCGTGACTTTGGTGGGACTGGGCTGGTTCGCCGGGGCTCAGCTTACTATTCTAACGGTGCTGAGTTGGCTACAGGTTGCCTTCGGCGGACTCGACTGGCGCGGCATGTTGATGGATGCACCACTAGTGTTGCTGAGCGTCTATGTATTAGTCACGCTGGTGCTTTGGGGGCGCGGTGTCTTCTGCGGCTGGCTCTGCCCTTTCGGTGCCCTGCAGGAGCTGTCCAACCGCATCGCACGATTTCTGCACGTACCGCAACTCGCTTTGCCAGAGCACTTGCAGGCGCGCCTTTGGCGAGTCAAATATGGGGTGTTGTTCGTAGTATTGGCGACCGCCCTGGTTTCGCGTGAAGCGGCCAATACGGCGGCCGAGGTGGAGCCTTTCAAAACCGCTATCAGCCTCCAGTTCCAACGCACCTGGCCCTATGTGGCCTATGCCGTGGGATTGCTCGCTGTGGGCTTGGTCTATGAGCGCGCTTTCTGCCGCTTTTTCTGTCCGCTCGGTGCGCTGCTGGCCCTGGCCGGGCGCTGGCACGTTTTTAACTGGCTCAAGCGCCGGCCCGAATGTGGCTCGCCCTGCCAGATCTGCAGCAGTTCCTGTCCCGTTGCCGCCATCCCCGACAGCGGCAAAATCAATATGAGCGAATGCCTGCAATATCTCGACTGTCAGGTCGAATATTATGACGATCGCCGCTGCCCGCCGCTGGTGGCCGAACGCAAGCGAAAGGATGCCTTTGAGGTGTCATGACCGATCACAAGGCCTTGCAAGATGACCTAGTTGCCTGCGCCTCCTCCGCGCCATTCCCAGCGACCGAGAGAACATCGGCGGGCGCGCCGAGGACGGTGGTCCGGGCCGTGGCATCCAGTACCCCTTCGGACCGCGTTGCGCGAGGGTGAATATCACGCGCCCTGGGACAAAGCGGCACTGGATCAGTGGAAGATGATGATCTGCACCCTGATGCGCTATCATGCCGCTGATCCTGGGGCCAGGCTCTGGCAGATCCCGACCGAGTTTATTCGAAACCTCGACTATGGCGAAGGCTGCCAATACTCTGCTCTTCGAGCAAGGTGTTGCCTGCGTCAAGTGGATGCGGGCGACCTGGGATGAAATTGGCGACGACGCAGGTGTATGATGAGCTTTTCCGGATACAAGACACTTAAATTCGCCCGCGACGGCCGCGTGCTGCGTGTGACCATCGATGGTAACGGTCCCCTGAACCCGGTCGACGACGCCCTGCACAGTGAGTTGGCGCGGGTCTTCACCGAGATACAGGGTGATGCCGAGAGCGACGTGGTGGTGCTAACTGGCGCCGGGCGCGCCTTTTGCGCTGGTGGTGACATGGACTGGTTCCAGGCGATGATCGATGAGCCGGCAAAGTTTTGCGGTATCGTGCCCGACGCAAAGCGCATCATCTTCGGCATGCTAGAGCTGGAAAAACCTATCGTTTGCCGCCTCAATGGTGCGGCGGCGGGGCTAGGCGCTAGCGTCGCGCTGCTCTGCGATATCATCGTCGCCGATGAGACGGCAAAGATCGGTGATCCGCACGTTGCCATGGGGTTGGTTGCGGGCGATGGCGGCGCCATCATCTGGCCGCAGCTCGTCGGCTATGCACGCGCCAAGGAAATGCTTCTAACCGGCGAGATGATGAGCGCGCGCGATGCCGCTGCCTGGGGTCTGATTAACTACGCCGTGCCTGCGGCCGAGCTCGATGCCAAGACCGACAATATCATTGCTAAGCTCGTCAATGGCGCGACCTGGGCAGTGCGCTGGACTAAGACAGCGATCAATATTCCCCTGCGCACGCTTGCAGCCAACATCACCGATGCGGCGGTAGCCTACGAGATTCTGTCACAGGCGCATCCCGACCACCAGGAGGCTGTCGCCGCGTTCCGCGATAAGCGGCGCCCCAATTTTGCCGAGGGTTGAGTCGTAAAAATCACCGATGTCAGCGCTGACAGCGCGCCACCGGGATGTCGCCATCAATCTCGCGCAAGCGCCTAATCCGTCCCATCAGCACTGTGCCCAGGAACAGCTGCCGGGAGCGCGAGGTTCTCCAGCCATCAAATGGGGTTTTTCTCTAAGCCTTTGTATTGAGTCTGCGGGCGCCGTATTGCTCAGACGGCGGCCGACTCGGGCGGGCTTGAATCCCCGTCGTCGCGGGGCTGTGCACTAGCGGTACCGCGGCTACGACCGCGACGACGGCCGCTACGCTCGGGCTTAGCTTCGCTGGTGGCGTTACTTTTGTCATCTCCTGCTGACGCACCCACAACAGCCTCGTCAGACGCCGTCTCTGCGAGCGGCGTTTCGGCAGGCGCTTCCGTCTCCGTCCGATTGCCGTCACGATGATTGTCGCGCCCGCGGGCCTTGGCAGCATTGGCTTCGGCCTGCGCCGCCACCTGAGCATTGCTTATGCGTTGGTAGTGCTCGGCATGCTGAAGATAGCCTTCCGCCGCCACACGGTCACCGCTGACCACGGCTTCGCGAGCCAGGCCTTCGTACCGTTCCTGCACATGGGCAGCACTGCCCTTGATTTTCACATCCGGACCGTTGCTTTCATAGTTAGAGGCGAGGCCATGGGATCGCCGTCCGTTCGAACGGCCACGATGGCGTTTGGAATGGGAACCTTGTCTCATGCGCTCCAAATTTCACGTGATGTTAGAAGACCTTGACCAGCACACGGTTGCGTACATCAGCTACAGACGGTCAAATCCATTAAGACTTGATCGACGTTTTCACCATACAGGCTACTGAGTTCATTTTCTCGTTGACGGCCCATCAGCCATGTCAACGCTTACCGTTGCTTGAAGTGACACTAGCGCGACAGATCGAACTTTCCAAGTTTTTTCGAGAATACTCTAGCCTTTCTCAAACCGCAGGCAACGCTCAATTCCGGTAAGGTCGTAGTGCCGCTCCCGACAATACAGGCCAGCCTGCGCCGCAATCGCCACCACGGGCTCCGCCTGATCGGCTCCGATCTCGAGAAGTGCCTGGCCGCCAGCGTTTAGCAGCCGCGGCAGGCGGGGGATCAGCGCCCGATACGCCGCCAGCCCGTCGATACCGCCGTCTAGTGCCGTCCTCGGCTCGAACTTAGCAACCTCGGGCTCCAGTCTGTCGATAGCGCCGCGCGCTACATAGGGCGGATTGCTGACCACCAGATCGAAGCGGTCTGCCACCCCGTCTCCCCAGTTGCTGGCGACAAATTGCGCGCGTTCGACAAGACCCGCGCGCGCCGCGTTGCGGGTGGCGACCCGCAACGCGGCAGAGCTGGCATCAACGCCGAGTCCCGTAGCACCCACAAAACAGTCGAGTAGCGCCAGCAGCAAACAACCGCTGCCCGTGCCGAGGTCGAGCAGGACCCGCGGAGGCGGTACACCGGCGAGTGCGGCCTCGATAAGCGTTTCGCTGTCGGGTCGCGGAATCAGCGTGTCTCCTGTCACCTCCAGGTCAAGGTTCCAGAACTCACGCCGGCCGAGTATGCGCGCTATTGGCTCGCGGCCGGCGCGGCGGTGCACCAGAGCAGCATAACAAATGTGCTCCGGCCGGCCGACTTCGTATGAAGGGTTGGCGAACAAGTGCTCGGCCGTAAGCCCGGTAGCATGCCCCAACAAGAGTCGTGCCTCGCGTCTGGCATCGCTCTGTGGCACGTGCGACAGCGCTGCGGCGCCCCAGGCGAGTGCCGTGTCTACATCGCTCATGCTAGTTCCGCGAGCTGCGCCGCCTGGTGATCGGCAATCAGGGCGTCGATGAATTCGTCGAGCGAGGCGCCATCCATCATCACCTCGATATCGAACACGCTCTTATTGATGCGGTGGTCGGTGACGCGGCCTTGCGGAAAATTGTAGGTGCGGATGCGCTCGGAGCGATCGCCGCTGCCGACTTGGGCGCGGCGGTCGGCGGCGCGGTCGGCCTCGCGCACCGCTCGCTCCTGCTCATATAGTCGGGCGCGCAGGATGCGCAGTGCTTTGGCCTTGTTCTTGTGCTGAGACTTCTCGTCCTGTTGCGAAACGACGATTCCGCTCGGCATATGGGTAATGCGCACGGCGCTGTCGGTCGTGTTGACCGACTGTCCACCTGGACCGGAGGCACGGAAGACGTCGATACGTAGATCCTTCTCGTCGATGGCGATATCGACCTCTTCGGCTTCCGGGAGCACGGCGACGGTCGCGGCCGAGGTGTGAATGCGCCCCGAGGTCTCCGTCTTTGGCACGCGCTGTACTCGGTGGACACCCGATTCGTATTTTAGCCGAGCAAAAGCGCCGCGTCCTTTGATGACCGCTACCGCCTCCTTGACGCCTCCGATTCCGGTTTCGGACAGCGCCATCATCTCCAGCTTCCAGCCGGCCCGCTCACCATAGCGCTGGTACATACGCACCAGATCGGCGGCGAACAGCGCCGCCTCTTCGCCGCCGGTGCCTGCGCGCACCTCGAGAATGGCACCCTTAGCATCGGCTTCGTCGCGCGGCAGCAACGCGAGCTTGAGACGGTTCTCCAGGGCCGGTATGCGCTCCAGATAGGTCTCGCGCTCGCTGCGGGCAAGCTCACGCATCTCCGCATCCGTCTCCGCGTCGGCCAACATCTCGTTGAGTTCGTCGACCTCCTCGCGCAGCTTACGCAGCGCCACCGCCTGCTCGACCACGCGAGAGAGTTCGGCATATTCCTTAGCCAATGCCACGCGTTCGGCGTTGGAGAGACTGGGCGTGGACATCAACTCGCCAATCTCCGTATGGCGAGCTTCGATGCTTTCGAGCTTGTTGGCAAAGGACATGGTGCGTCAGCTGACGAGAGCCCTCTCGGGCCGCGTCTCTTGCACCTCGATCTCGGCGGCCTTGGCCTCGATCAGTTCCACCAGATGGTCGAGCATTCCGTCAGTGGCGATGCGATGGTCGGTGACGCCACTGATGTAGACCTGGTGTATATCGCGACCGCCGCCGGTAAAGCCGATATCGGTCTCACGCGCTTCGCCGGGGCCGTTCACTACACAGCCGATGATCGACACCGTTATCGGCGCGGTGATATGCGCCAACCGCTCCTCCAGCATAGCCACGGTCTCGATCACCGGGAACTGCTGGCGAGCGCAGGAGGGGCAGGAGACGATGGCGACGCCGCGGTGGCGCAGGCCGAGTGATTTGAGCAGTTCGAAGCCGACCTTGATCTCTTCCACCGGATCGGCTGACAGTGAGACGCGCAAGGTGTCGCCGATGCCAGCCCACAGCAGCATGCCGAGGCCGATTGACGACTTGACCGTACCACCGACCGTGCCGCCGGCTTCGGTAACGCCGATATGCAGGGGGTAGTCGCAGGCATCAGCCAGGCCCTGATAGGCGGCGACGGCGAGAAAGACATCGGATGCTTTGACGCTGATCTTGAACTCGCGGAAGTCGTTGTCCTCGAGAATGGCGGCGTGGGCAAGGGCGCTTTCTACCATCGCCTCGGGGCAGGGCTCGCCGTATTTCTCCAGAAGATTGCGCTCCAATGAGCCGGCGTTGACGCCGATGCGCATTGAACAGCCATGGTCACGCGCCGCTTTCACCACCTCGCGCACCCTTTGCGCCGAGCCGATATTGCCGGGATTGATGCGCAGGCACGCGGCACCTGCCTTGGCTGCCTCAATGGCGCGGCGATGGTGGAAGTGGATATCGGCGACGACCGGAACCTCACTCTGGCGCACGATGTCCGCTAGGGCCGCGGTCGACTCCTCGTCAGGACAGGAGACGCGCACGATATCGGCGCCCGCTGCCGTCAAGGCGTGCACCTGAGCCACCGTTGCCGTCACATCAGCGGTGGGCGTGTTGGTCATCGACTGCACGCTGATCGGCGCGTTGCCGCCGACGAGCATATCGCCGACGTGGATCTGGCGGCTAGCGCGCCGCATAATATCACGATAGGGACGGACGCTCATGGACCGACTCTCATAGGAACTTAGCTTTTGCGTGGACTATAGCCGAGACGAGGTTGCAAAACAGGTCAGTCGGCTGAGGTGAGCAAGGCTTCGACACTGATCGGCACATTACGCCGTACCGCACCCGAGTCACCAAGCGACGGCATCAGCTCACCATCGAGTAGGATTTGCAGACCACCGGCATTGCCCGTGGTCAGTCGGGCTTGGGCACCGTTCGGAACCAGATAGGTGTCGCCCGCTTTGAGAATGCGCGAGAGCAGAAGGTCGTTGCCGTCGCCTTGTACCTGCACCCAAGTATCTGCAGCGGCGCGCAGCACGACCCGCGCACCAGCGTTACCCTGGCCATAAACCTTTGCCGTAGTCTCAGTGACGGGCGCCGCAGGAGGAGGCGGTGTCAAGATCAGGGTCGGCGCATCCGGTACATCGGCCAGAGCACCGGTGATGGGCTGGGCAGTGCCCGGCTCCTCAATCGCATCGGCTGCATCCCGGCCATCGTTGACGGCCTCCGATGCTGGCGTGACCTCAGTCTCCGTGCCTACGGTCGCGGCGGTGATGGCTTCCGTCTCGATCAACGCGGCGTCTTCTTCTGCCAAGGGACCGGAGGGCACTTCCTCGGCCGGCGCTGATGCGAGATCAGCAATGGCTGTGGCCGTGGTTGCCTGCTCGGTGGCCACCGAATCGCTCGGTAGCGCGACACTGGGGTCGACCATTTCCGGCTCTTCTGCACCTTCCACGGTAGCGAATTTGTCGGGCACTTCCGGAACAGTCTTGAGGGACAAGTCATCCAGCGATTGCCAGTAGTACCAACCTCCATAAACCACCACTGCCAATAGCAACGCCACACTGAACAGCCCCAGTTGTGGGCGCCAGCTTTGCGGCGGGACCGCAGGAAATCTCAGTTCCGTGCTAGGGCTGATATCTGTGGTCTCGTCGCGAAAACGATCAACTACAGGTTCTGAGTCAAGCCCCAAATACTCGCTATATGCGCGTAGAAAGCCAACAGCATAGACCCGCCCAGGTAATTGGTTGAACTCGCCGGTCTCAATCGCCTCCAGATAAGGGCGGCGGATCCGCAAGGCCGTCGCAACATCCGCCAGCTCCGTTCCACGGTCCAAGCGTGCATCCCGCAGTTCGGAGCCAATGCCCGCATACGCACCCCCGTCCGGATCGCGGTACCGTGCCAGTTCGATCGGCTCATTTTGCGTCAACGGCTCGCCCTTTCGAACGCTGCTCTTGCAGCCACACCATGCGCAAGTCGTCGGTCAACTTGCCTAGCTCCCCGCATCACCCTTTCTAAAACAAATTTGATCTACCTTCAATTAGGCAAGTGTGATTTGCACGATTTTTTGAACGTTGAGCAGTGAAAACTAGTCATACAATATCGTTAACACTAATGAATTAACCGATCCTGGTATCATGATTCTTGGCAAAGGCCGAGAGGTTGTCGCATAGGTTTACCTTGGCACGCTCGCAGAGCGTGCCAAGACGGTCGGCCGAGGGCGCCACGGCGCCATCGACAAATTGCGGTTTTCAGAGCCGATTAGCGCCATGGCGTCAAGCGGCTGTCCGGCATCCTCGCCGCAAACTGTAAGGGGTACTTCGGCCTCGTGCCAGGCTTGCCATAGATTTCCTATCGAATTAAGTGCCGGTCACGTTAAAATTTCGTAACCCCTTAAGGGTCTAGTGTTTTCATGGCTGTTGGCAAAAAGAAATTACACTAAATTACTAGTTTTAGCAGAAAGTATATCAACTTTAGATTGTAGATTTGGCAGTTGCCAGAGCAAAGCGAATACCTCCAACATAGCGCCTATATGCAAGTCCCGAGGCCGTATCTCGCCCACTCTCAGGGCTATCTCGCGCCCGTGCCGTAGCATGTCGCGAGCGTGGCAAAACTGTCCACGGGTCAAGACCATGAGGTGCCTGGGTATCGTTGAGGCTCAAACAAAGAGCGGCCGCTGGCGGCAACGTGGCCGACTAGGCCTTCGTTGACCTGCAGGCGTGTGTTGTGCACCGCGTTCGGGTTGAGGCCTTGGTTGGCGAACAGCTCCAGGACCTATCCAGTGCGCAAGAGGTAGCAGGAGCAGACTTCAGCCACCATGTTCGCGGTGGATCAGCCGCATCACCGCGTCGAGCTGTGCCTGGACGCCGCCACGGCCGGCCATTACGTGGCGTAGCTGCCGCCGCCGGGGACCGCTGAGCGACGCGCGTATCGGCTCAGGTCGCCGGGTTGCGCCGGGCCAAGGCGCGAGCCGCCTGAGCCACGAGCTCCGCGATGACCTTGGCCAGGGGTTGCTCGCTGCGTACCATGCCGACACTCTGGCCAACCATCACCGAGCCGTTATCCACGTCCCCGTCGATTATCGCCCGGCGCAACGCCCCAACCCAGAAATGCTCAATTTCGAGCTGTGCCGCTTTCTGATCCAACTCACCTGCCTCGACCTTGGCGATGACCGTGCGCTGGACGTCAAGAAAGCGGTCACTTGCCGCGTTGGCCAGGGCGCGCACCGGAACGACCGGAAAGCGTGGGTCGAGCTGGCTCGAGACCTGAGCGTCGCGCGCCTGCGCCCGTAGAAGGCGTTTCTTGAAATCAGGATGGGCAATCGATTCCTCAGCACAAACGAAGCGCGTGCCGAGTTGACAGCCGCTGGCGCCCATCTCGAGATAGGCGGCAACCGCTTCACCATGGCCGATACCGCCGGCCACGAAGACCGGCACGTCGTCGATCTCGGGCAGAATCTCCTGGGCTAGGACGCTGGTCGAGACCGGGCCTATATGGCCGCCCGCCTCCATGCCTTCTATGATCAGGGCATCGGCGCCGGAGCGCATCAGCTTGTGCGCAAACGTAAGGGTCGGCGCGAAACACAGCACCTTTGCACCACCAGCCTTGATGCGGGCGATCTGGGTGGTGCGCGGTAGGCCGCCGGCAAGCACCACATGACCCACGGTTTTGGCCAGACAGACATCGATCAGCGCGTCGAGATCGGGATGCATGGTGATCAGATTGACGCCGAAAGGCTTGTCGGTTAGCGCCGCCGTTGCGGCGATTTCAGTGCACAGCATGTCAGGATCCATGGAGCCGCAGGCGATGATTCCGAAACCGCCCGCATTGGAAATGGCCGACACCAGATTGCGTTCCGAGACCCACGACATAGCGCCACCGAGAATGGCGGTCGGCGTGCCGAGAAAGTCGCAACCGCGTGCCCAAAGACGCTGCAGCGTTTCTTCCCCGGCGGGATCAGTCGGCGTCGAGTCCATAGGCGGCATGCAGAGATCTGAGAGCCAATTCGGTATATTCCTCGGCGATCAGCACGCTGATTTTGATCTCCGAGGTGGAAATCACCTGGATGTTGATGCCTTTTTCCGACAGCGTCTCGAACATGGTCCGTGCGACGCCGGCATGGGTGCGCATGCCGACCCCGATCACCGATACCTTGACTACGTCTGAGTCTGACAGCAGCTCGTTGAAGCCCAGGGCCCCGCGCTCCTCGCCGAGAATTGCCAGCGCCCGTTCCAGGTCGGCTGTGCCGACCGTGAATGTGATATCGGCGCTCTCGCCGTCGTGCGATGCGCTTTGTACGATCATATCGACATTGACACCAGCGCCTGCAAGCGGGCCGAAAACCATGGCCGCCAGACCGGGTCGGTCGGCAATTTCGGTCAGGGTCACCTTAGACTCGTTGCGACTGTATGCGATGCCGCTGATGATGTCCTTTTCCACTATCTGATCCTCGTCCACCAGCAGGGTGCCCGGCAGGTTCTCGGAGCTCGACAGCACCTGCAGCGTAACGCGGTGGCGCATAGCGAGCTCGACGGCTCTCGTCTGCAGCACCTTGGCGCCCAGCGAGGCCATCTCGAGCATCTCCTCATAGGCGATATTATCAAGTTTACGGGCCTTCGTAACGATGCGCGGGTCGCTAGTATACACCCCGTCGACATCGGTGAAGATGTCGCAACGCTCAGCTCCGAGTGCCGCCGCAAGGGCGACGGCAGAGGCGTCCGAGCCGCCGCGACCAAGCGTTGTCAGGCGGTTGCTCGGACCCAGGCCCTGGAAGCCCGCCACCACAGCCACCTCGCCAGAATCGATGTGCGCGCCGATCTCTTCGGTATCGATCTCCTCGATGCGCGCCTTGCCGTGCACGTCGTCAGTGCGGATCGGAATCTGCCAGGCAAGCCAGGAGCGCGCAGGTACGCCGAGCTCCTGCAAGGCCAGCGCCATGAGACCGCAGGTCACCTGCTCGCCGCTGGAAACCACGACATCGTATTCGCGAGCGTCGTGCAACGGTGCCACGTTGGCGCACAGCTCGACTAGCCGATTGGTCTTTCCGGCCATGGCCGAGACAATCACGGCGATACGCTCGCCGCGTTCATAGGCGGTTTTGATACGCGTCGCGGCGTTGCGGATGCGCTCGACATTGCCGACCGACGTGCCGCCGAATTTTTGTACGACTCGTGTCATGATAGCTATTGTCATCTGTGGAATTGCGCCACACTTTGCCTGCGTAGTCGTGTGCAAGCGGCTCTTCATACGTTCCCCCAAGGAACCTAGCAAGCTGGGAAATACGGATGCCGGAGACGACTACCACGCTTGATGCCGACGAGGTCAGCCGCTTTGCCGCCTTGGCCGATAGCTGGTGGGAAGAAGGCGGGCCGATGGCGCTTCTGCACGTGCTCAATCCGCTGCGCATTGCCTTCGTCCGTGATGCCCTGGCAAGCGAGGCTGGGAGACGCCCGCTTGACGGCCTGCGCGTGCTCGATGTGGGCTGTGGCGGAGGGCTGCTCTGCGAGCCCCTGACGCGCCTTGGGGCGGAGGTCACGGGCCTTGATGCAGCTGAGCAAAGCATTGTGGTGGCACGCGCGCATGCCGCCGATGTTGGTCTCGACATTACTTACCGCCATGGAGACGTGACGGATCTTGCGTGCGAGACCTACGACGCTGTGCTAGCCATGGAAGTCATTGAGCATGTCGCCGATCTGCCCGCTTTCGTGGCGGCCGCGGCCGGCTGCGTAGCGCCAGGTGGAGTGCTTGTCCTGGCGACCCTGAATCGCACTCTCAAGGCGCTAGCGCTGGCTGTGGTGGGGGCGGAATATGTGCTCGGGTGGGTGCCCCGCGGCACCCACGACTGGCGCAAGTTCGTCCGCCCATCAGAACTGATCAGCCTGGCCTTGAGCGCCGGTCTGCAGATAGACCGGGTTACCGGGGTCGCCTATAATCCGCTCAGTGGCTCCTGGCGGCTGTCGGGCGACCTCAGCGTCAATTACATGCTAGCGGCTAGGCGCCCGACATCCGCCGCGGCGGCGTAGATCGAGAAGCTCGCCCGCACGGCGGCCATGGCACCCGCCATTTAAGCGTGCGCCGTGGTCAAGATGGGTCAACACAGAATCGAGAGTCCAATTGCCAGGCACGGTGGGGCCGAAGCGCTCGGCAACGAGTGTGTAGGGGATGGCGCTCAGCTATCCTGCCGCGGCAGCCACGGGATCATTGCCACGGAAACGCCTTCTTCCTTAAGCGCTTTGGCCTCGTCGAGCGTGGCATTGCCGTGGATATTGCGTGCTTCGGTCTCGCCGTAATGAATCTTGCGCGCTTCCTCAGGAAAGGCCGAGCCGACATGCTCGCTGTTCTTCTCAACCGCATCGCGGATCTCGCGCAGCTTCGACATGACCTCGGGCTGCGTGTAGGGCGTAGCGCACTCACCCTCCCGGGCGCGGCCGATAGCGGGCGCCATGGGTGCCTTGCTGACCTCGCTTTCGCCGCAGACCGGGCAGACGACTTCGCCCGCCGCCGCCTGCTCGTCGAATGCGGTGCTGTCGCGGAACCAGCCCTCAAAAACGTGCGACTTGGCGCATTTTACGTCATAGACGATCATGCTTCGCCCATAGCTCCATGCCGCAATCACGGCTTTCCTAGCGTTAGATGACATGCCTATGCCCAAAGAACAAGCCGCGCCATCGTTCTGGGTGGTCCGATTCGCGTCTTTGATTGTGCCCGGCGGGCCGGTCTTGGACCTCGCTTGCGGCAGCGGCCGGCACGCGGACGTGTTCCTTGAACGCGGTCATCCGGTCACCGCTGTCGACCGGGATATCTCGCGCCTGATGGCCCCGGCAACGGCCGTTACGGCTGACCTTGAGGCTGATCCCTGGCCTTTCGCCGGGGCGGCGTTTGCCGGTGTTGTCGTGACTAATTATCTGCATAGGCCGTTATTCCCCGAGATCATCGCTGCGCTGGCGCCCGGCGGCGTGCTGATCTACGAGACTTTCGCGGAAGGCAACGAACGCCATGGACGTCCGAGCAATCCGGATTTTCTGTTGCGCCATGGTGAGCTTCTGGAGATCGCTACGATGGGTGGCTTGCGCGTGTTTGCCTATGAAGACCTAGAAGTTAGTGGCCCCCAGCCAGCTTGCGTTCAGCGGCTTTGCGCCTGCCAGATTTCGCGCTAGGGCCGCGCGTGAGTTAGCGAGGGAAGCTCAATGACCCAGCCTGATTTCGATGCCATCGTCGTTGGCGCCGGCTTTGCCGGTCTTTACATGCTGCATCGCCTGCGCAGCCAGGGCTTGCGCGTGCGCGTGATCGAGGCCGCGAGCGACGTCGGTGGTACTTGGTATTGGAACCGTTATCCCGGCGCCCGCTGTGACGTCGAGAGCATGCAGTACTCCTATCAGTTCTCGGACGAATTGCAGCAAGAATGGGACTGGACGGAGCGTTATGCCACCCAGCCCGAAATTTTGCGCTATGCACAGTACGTGGCCGTCCGCTTCGACCTGTGCCGGGATATCACCTTCAAGACGCGGGTCGTGGCGGCGACGTTCGATGAGGCGGCGACGATTTGGCGCCTCGAGACTGACATGGGCGAGACGCTTTCGGCGCGCTTCTGCATCATGGCGACGGGCTGCCTGTCGGTGCCCAGCATTCCCGATATCGAGGGCGTAGACAGCTTTGTTGGGAATACCTACCACACTGGTTTGTGGCCGCACGAAGAGGTAGATTTTTCAGGCCAGCAGGTCGGTGTGATCGGCACTGGCTCGTCAGGGATTCAGGCAATTCCGATCATTGCCGAGGAAGCCGAGCATTTGTTCGTCTTTCAACGGTCCGCGCACTATACGGTCCCGGCACATAATGCGCCGCTGGCTCCCGAAGCCCAGCGCGAAGTCAAAGCCAGATACGGCGAAATTCGGGAGTGTGCACGAAGCCTACCGAGCGGCGTGCTGTTCCCGCTAAACAACACCTCTGCCATGGTGACCAGTGCTGAGGATCGGCAGCAGGAATACGAGAAACGCTGGCGCACCGGCGGTGTCGGTTTCCTCGGTGCCTTCAACGATTTGATGTTTGATGCCGAGGCCAACGAGACAGCGGCTTCGTTCGTGCGCGAAAAGGTGCGCGAGACGCTGCATGATCCTGACGTGGCGGAATTGTTGATGCCGCACGGCGTTATTGGCTGCCGACGGCTTTGTGTTGATACCGGGTTCCACGCCACTTTCAATCGGGACAATGTCACGCTGGTGAATGTTCGTGAGACGCCTATTGAGCGCATCTACACCGATGGTATGGTGGTTGGCACTAAGATCTACGCGCTTGATGCCATCGTCTTTGCAACCGGCTTCGATGCGATGACTGGCGCCTTGCTAAAAATCGATATTCGCGGAAGTGGTGGCTGCAGCTTGCGCGACAAATGGGCCGAGGGACCCCGCGCCTATCTCGGCCTGACGTTGGCGGGTTTTCCCAACCTTTTCACCATCACGGGGCCGGGCAGCCCGTCCGTCTTCACCAACATGATCCCGTCGATAGAGCAGCATGTGGTGTGGATTGCCGATTGCATCGCGCATTTGCGTGAGAACGGTTTTTCCCGTATCGAGGCGACAGAGGATGCTGAGGATGCCTGGATTGCCCATGTAGCCGATGTCGCCAGCCATCATCTGCGCGCCTCTTGCGGCTCCTGGTACCTAGGTGCCAACATCCCCGGCAAGCCGCGCGTCTTCATGCCCTATATCGGCGGCTTTCCCACATACGTGCAGAAATGCGATGAGATCGTCGCCAAGGGCTATGTAGGCTTTGCGTTGAGCGCTTGAGGCGCTATTCGGGCTTGCGGAAGCGCAGCGTCATGCGGTCGGATTCGCCTATTGCCAGGTAGGTCTCGCGGCTTTCGCGGCCTTTGCCGTTGCTTGGTGGCAGACGCCAGACGCGATCTTCCTCGGTTGGCCGATCGAGCGGGTTGGTATTCAGCTCCGAACTCTCCTCCAGGATCAGTCCGGCGGCTTCGAAAGCTGCGACGACACGCGAGGTCTTGAGGTAGCCATTATCGCCGTTCGCCCATTCATCCGACGCGCTTTCCGGCGCTCGATGCTGCACAATGCCGACCACACCGTCCGGCTTGAGCAGGTCCCGCGCTTCTGCCGCTGCGCGATCGAGGGTTGCTGGATCGTAGCGGTTGAGGTGGTGTAGCGAGCGGATGAAGAGCACGTGGTCAAACGTGCCGTAGAGCGTCTCCGGTGCCTCTGTGACGGTGAGCGTGCCGATTGTGGGCGGCGCCTCGGCATAGCCTGCGGACTGGGCCGGGAAAGTCTCGGGCCAAGCCTCCATTTTTTCACGCAGGTCTTCCCAGCGGTCGCCGAAGATGCGCTGGAAAAGCGCGTGGGTGTAGTTGGCGCCGTAGAGCACGCCGTTCTGCCCGAGATAGGGCACCAGGATGCGTGTATACCAGGCGCGCCGGCCGGGCAGTGTCTCGACCACTCTCATGCCCGGCTCCAGCCCAAAAAAAGCCAAGGTCTCAGCCGGGTGGCGGTATTGATCCCGCGCCATGTCCTCGGCCGGACGCGAGTCGAGAATGGATTGCAGGCTTTCACCCGCTTGCGCTGTCCCCAAGGCGATTATGAGCGGTACGGCAAGGATTACGAGTGAGCGCATGTTTTCATCTCCGCGGCAAAGGCGTTGACCGTGGGCTGCAGCTCTCTGACATAGGTCAGTGCCTCGGCAAAGCGACCGGAAAGCCCCCTCATGCGGCCGCTCCCGATTCGGCATCGACTCTCACCAGTATCTTGAGTTTGGCCGATGCAGCCCTCCTGGATCAGGTCGCCACGGGCCAAGCCCGGTGCGCGATAGCGCTCGGCGATTTTGATCGCCAGCCTGAGATGGCTGGCGACGAGTCGCTGTGTCGCTTCCCGATCGCCGCGCGCGGCACGTCTGGCCAGCACGTGCCCTTCCTCTCGCGATAGCATGGGATGGCGGCGCGCGGTACGAATCAAAGCGCCGGCGGCATCGCGGGCAAATCTCTTACTCATAAAAACAAGCATTGCAGGCGTCGGCACCAAGTCAATATCCTATTCGCCTCAAAGGACAGGAAAGGTTGTTATGGCCTGTAAGATCAATATCTCCGGACGGGTGGCGGAAGCGGCCCTAGCGCTGGTGGCGAGGCGGAAGTGGCGCGATGTCACGCTCGCCAATATCGCCGGCGGGGGCGACCTGACATTGGCGCAAGTGCTTGGCACGGCCGGGAGCAAGACCGAGACCCTATCAGGATTTGCCCGGCATATCGTTGTCGAGGTTGCCAAAGGCACCGATCTTGCTGACCTCGCGCAGTCGGCGCGCGAGTGTCTGGCCGGCGCCGAGAGGCTGATGCAGCGCTGTTGCCTGGTACCCAAGGAAAAGGCCGCATGAGTGACGTGCAGGACTGGGCGCGCGCTCTCAGCGAGCAGGCTTTGTGTGGCGGCGAGGCGCCGCAGCCGGTGCGTGAGGCCATCGACGCCATCCTCGCCACCACGCCAGATGCGGCCGCCATCCAGCTCGAGACAGCGCGCGCCGCATTCGCGGTCGCGCTAGCCACTCTCAAAGCGGAAATGACGGGCTAGCGCGCGGCGCTCACTTGGCGCAGGCAGGAGTATCGAGAAACTGCTGGCAGCTCTCACACCACTGCTGGAGATGGAGTTGACCCCAAATGATCTGCTCGCGATAAATGAAGGTCTCTCGCTCAACGTCTCGAAGAAACGACTCGCCGAACAGGCGGTTGCTCAAGCCGCCTCCCAGACTTTTGCGGGTAAAGGCAGGCCGACGAGGGCGGCGGCATCGAGTGGGCGGTTCGGGGCGATGCCGAGGCTTTCCAGCATCATCGCAAGCTGGCGCGTATGTTGGGCCGAATGCCAGGTGGTGCGTTCCAGCACCACGTGCAAGCTATGCTCGCCAAAATAGGTGGCGAGCGTTCGCGCTGCATCGCAGTCTGCCTCGCCCTCCCACCATGCCGCGAGACGTGCTCCGATGTCTGCACCATAAACTGCGATATCGGCCATCGATGCCAGGTGCTTCGGCGCCGATGCGTCGAGCGCCTCATAAGTCAGCGTGGTACCGGTCTGGCAGGCGAGAAAGACCTCGGGGATCTGAAAGATGTGGTAGGCGAGACCGTGTAGGCTGCGGTCGCGCCCGGGCAGGCCGTCGTCGCGTCTGTTCTCCGGCACTTGACCTGCAAGCCGGCAGGCAGTCTCCAGGATCAGGCTGAGACGCGTTACCAGCGCCGCCGGTGCGAGCCTGGGTCCGTCTGCCGCACCGAGGCCGAGGAATTCGCTGACCGTACCGAGAACTTGAGCGAAGACGTAGTGTTCACCTTGCGCCACCACCGGTACGCTGCGCAGGCCGAGCCGCGCCAACTCGTCCCAGCCGGCCTCTTCAGCGGCGACGTTCACAGAGATGAAATCAATGCCGTTCGCGTCAAGAAATTCCTTCACCCGCAGGCAGCTGGTGCAGCCCGGTTGCCAGTAGACCTTGACGGGTTCTGCCATCTCTCAGACGTCGCCAGCAGAGATCGTCGCCCCGCCGTCGATGATGATGGTCTGGCCGGTAACGAAGCTGCCTGCCTTCGAGGCCAAGAATACCGCGGCGCCGGCTACTTCCTCGGGCTCGCCGATGCGCTTGAGGGGATAGTTCGAGGTGGCCCGGGCATAGGTCTTGGGATTCTCCCACAGCGCGCGAGCAAAATCGGTGCGAATGATCGCCGGGTTTAGGCAGTTGGTGCGAATATTCTGCGGCCCCCACTCGACCGCTAGGTTGCGCGCCAGCGAGGCATCGGCGGCCTTCGAAAGACCATAGGCGCCGAGAACGGCGGAGCCTATGAAGGCTGCCACAGAAGAAACGATGATGACGGTGCCGCCAGCGCGCTCTGCCATTTGTGGAATTACCATGTTGCATAGCCAAACATTGCTGCGCACATTGGAATTCATGATCTTGTCGTAAGCCTCGTCACTGATACCGCTGATAGGTCCGTAATAGGGATTGACAGCGGCATTGCAGACGAGGCTGTCGATCTTGCCCCATTTCTCTATGGTGCCGTCAACTAGCGCCTGTAATTGGTCCTTATAGGAGATGTTGCAGGGAATAGCGATGGCCTCACCGCCATCCTTGTTGACCTCTGCCGCCACCGCGTCACAGGCATCTACCTTGCGACTGGAGATGACCACCTTAGCACCGGCACTGGCCATGGCTTCGGCGATCGCCTTGCCGATGCCGCGGGTTGAGCCGGTGATGACGGCAACCTGGCCAGAGAGATCGAATAGTTTGCTGCTGTTTATCATGCCTTTTCCCTTGTCTAGCTCAGGGACGCCGCCGCGAAGCGGTCGAGATGGTGGTCGGTGTTGCCAAACATGGCGTCGATCATGCTCACGCGCTTGAAATAGTGGCCGACCTTGAGCTCGTCTGTCATGCCCATGCCGCCATGCATCTGGATTGCCTCCTGGCCGACATGGCGGCCGCGCGTGCCGATGCCGACCTTGGCGGCGGAGACGGCGCGTGCGCGTGCTTGCACATCCTGGTCGAGCGAGAGCGTTGCCATCAGGGTCAGCGAGCGCGCTTCTTCGCAGTTTCCCATCATTTCGACCGAGCGGTGCTGCAGGACCTGAAACGTGCCGATCGGCACGCCGAACTGCTTGCGCATCTGCAAGTATTCGAGAGTAGTTTCGCGCAGCACATCCATGGCACCAACGGCCTCGGCACAGACGGCTGCGGTGGCGCGGTCGATCACGGATTCGATGACGGGTAGGGCGCTACCATCTTCGCCCAACAACTCACCTGCAACGTTATCCAGCATCACTTCCGCGGCGCGCAGCCCGTCGATGGTGCGATAGGGGCGCAAAGTAAGGCCGTCGGCTTCGGCCACCACGACGTAGAGCGAGATACCCGCTTCGCTGCGGGCCGAGACGACGAGCTTATCGGCTGTCACGGCGCCGTGCACCACGGCCTTGTGACCGCTGAGACGACCACCCTCAGCGCGGGTCTCAACATGGGCGAGGTCGTAGCGTGCGCCCGGCTCGGCATGGGCGAAAGCCCACAGAGCCTCGCCGGCGATGATCTCGCCGAGCAACTGTTCCTTCTGCGCCGCCGAGCCGGCCTCGACAATGGCGCGTCCAGCTAGGACCACGGTGGGCAGATAGGGCTCGAGAGCCAGCGCGCGGCCTAGCTGCTCCATCACGATCATCACTTCGATCGGCCCGCCGCCGATGCCGCCGTCCTCTTCCGCGAAGGGGATGCCGAGTAAGCCCAGGTTAGCATGACTCTGCCAGATATCGCGGCTGAAGCCGTCCTCGGAATCGGTCAGCTTTCGACGAGTGTCGAAGTTGTACTCGTTGCGCGTGAAGCGCTCCAGCGTGTCCTTGAGGAGTTGCTGGTCGTCGCTCAGTCTCAGGTCCATGACACGTTCCTAGAGACCGAGAACCATCTTGGCGATGATCCCCTTTTGAATTTCGTTAGAGCCGCCATAGATCGAGGCCTTGCGCCAGTTGAAATAGCGTGGCGCCACGGCGGCGGCATAGTCAGGGCCCACAGGCTCTTCGTTCCAGCCGCTGGTGAGCGCCTCCGGAACGAAAGGTTGGGCATAGGTGCCAACCGCCTCAAGGGTGAGTTCGGTGAGGCGCTGCTGCACTTCGGTGCCCTGGATCTTGAGCAGATTTGCCTCCGGTCCCGGTTGCGCGCCCGCTTCCTCGCTGGACAGCGTGCGCAGCTCAGTAAACTCAAGCGCCATTAGGCGGATCTCCAGATCCGCGATCTTGTCGCGGAAGCGCACGTTCTCGATCAGCGGCGCGCCGTTCACTTTTTCGGCGCGCGCGATCGCCTTGAGCCTGGCGAGGCGGTTCTTCGATCGCCCGACATCGGCGATGCCGGCGCGCTCGTGGCTGAGCAGGAACTTGGCGTAGGTCCAGCCCTTGTTCTCCTCGCCGATCAGGTTCTCGGCAGGTACCCGCACGTCGTCGAAGAAGACGTCGTTGACTTCGTGACCGCCGTCCATGGTGATGATCGGGCGCACGGTGATGCCGGGGTCGTCCATGTCGACGAGCAGAAACGAGATGCCCTCCTGCGGCTTGCATTCTGTGTCCGTGCGCACCAGGCAGAAGATGTGGTCAGCCCAATGCGCGGTCGTCGTCCAAGTCTTCTGGCCGTTGACCACGTAATGATCGCCGTCGCTCACGGCGCGGGTGCGCAGGCTTGCGAGGTCGGAGCCAGCGCCGGGCTCGGAATAGCCCTGACACCAGAAATGCTCGCCGCTTAAAATGCGCGGCAGGTAGTAGTCCTTTTGCGTCGGGTTGCCGAATGTGTAGATCACCGGTCCTACCATGCTGACGCCGAAGGGCATCACCCGCGGTGCCGAGACGGCGGCACATTCCTCGCCGAAGATGTAACGCTGGATCGGTGTCCACCCGGTGCCGCCATATTCCTTGGGCCAAGCTGGCGCCACCCAGCCCTTGTCATAGAGGATGGAATGCCAGCGCACGAAGTCCTCGCGCGACGGGCCAATATCGTTCTCGCCTTTCTCGCGGATGTCGGCGGGCAGGTTATTTTTGACGAAATCCCTGACCTCGTTGCGAAACGCCAATTCGGCGCCGGTGAATTCGATCTCCATGGCGGCTGGCCCCTCGGGCATAATTTCTGTCGCGGCGCGCATTATAGGGGGAAACGCGAGCGGGGAAACCGGCTCCACGCGGGACGCGACGATGTTCTAAAGTAGCGGCAAACAAGGAAGGGGCGTGCGATGAAGCGAAGCGATGAGAGATTCCTGGTCACGCATATGGGTAGTCTGCCGCGCGGGCCTGTGCTGACCGAGATGCTGTTGGAGCAAGATAAGGGCGGCTGGCCTGATCCCACCGCTTTCCAGGCTGCGGTTGACGAGGCCACGCACGCCGTGGTTACAGCGCAAGCCAAAGTAGGCATCGATGTTGCCAATGACGGCGAGATGCCGCGTATCTCGTTTTCGACCTATGTGGCGCGGCGCATGCACGGCTATGGTGGCGCCTCTGATCGCCCCATCACCCTGGATATGAAAAACTTCCCCATCTGGCGGCAATGGGTGGCGGATCACAACCTGCGCCGGGCGAGGCTGTGGGACGCGCCCCAGGCGCAAGGAGAGATCGCCTATGACGGCGAGGCGCAGCTGGCTCAGGAATGCAATGCCTTCGAGCGCGCGTTGGGCGTGCACGAGGGCGCGTTCGCGGAGACTTTCATGACCGCGGCCTCGCCCGGCATCGTCGCGACCACCATGCTCAACGCTCATTACGACAGCCACGACGCCTATCTCACAGCGCTTAGCTGTGAACTGAAGAAGGAATACGACGCCATCGTCGCGCGCGGCTATTTGCTGCAGATTGATGCGCCCGACCTCGCCATGGAGCGCGCCACTTTCTTCCAGGGGCACACCCTGGCCGAGTTCCAGGGCTTCGTCGCGCGCCACATCGCCGCCATTAACGAAGCCACGGGCGATATCCCGCGCGAAAAAATCCGTTTGCACGCCTGCTGGGGCAACCGCAACAGCCCACATGTGCACGATGTCGCCTGTGCCGACGTGCTGCCGCTAATGGCGGAAGCGCGTGTCGGTGCGATATGCCTGCCTTTCGCCAATCCGCGCCATGCGCACGAGGTCGAGGTGCTGTCCACATCTGGCCTGCCGCCGGACATGCTCGTCATTCCTGGGTTGATCGACACCACCACCAACTATGTCGAGCATCCCGAATGGGTCGCGGAGCGGCTCGAGCGCGTTGTCGCGGCTGTGGGCGATCGTGAGCGTGTGTTGGCTGGCACCGATTGCGGCTTCAGCACGCTCGCTGGTGATGCCTTCGTAGCCGAGGATGTGGTATGGGCAAAGCTTGCTGCACTGAGCGAAGGCGCCGCGATAGCCAGCAAACGGATGTGGGGACGGGTATGAAGGACCAACAGGCGAGCGAGTTTTTCGGTGACCGGGCCGAGGCGTACGAGGATTTCATCCCGCGTCTGGTGCCGTTCTATCACGAGATAAACCAGCTCATGCTCGACCTCATCCCATACCCTAAGGACGCGGCGTTGAGCGCGCTCGACGTCGGCACGGGCACGGGTGTGGTTGCTGGCTGCGTGCTCGACGCCTTCCCGAATTCCACCGTGCTGGCTATCGACCTCTCACCCGAGATGCTGGAGGAATGTAGCGCCAACCTGGCGCAGTTCGGCGAGCGTGTGACAGTGTGCGAGGGCCGCTTCCCTGCAGCCGAGATCGACCCGGGTTACGACGTGGTGGTCTCGAGCCTGGCGCTGCACCACCTCAGCCACGAGGACAAGCGCAAGAGCTTCGCCAAGATCTTCGTTGCACTCAACCCCGGCGGCATCTTCCTGTTGCGCGACGTCATCCTGGGGCCGACGTTAACGCTCGACAAGCGCTACCAGGATATCTGGCAGAACACTGCCGCCTCATACGGCTACGACGACATGAGTTGGTTCAAAGAGCACCTGGAGCAGGACAACCCCGCGCCCGTGCCGGATCAACTCGACTGGCTGCGCACGATCGGCTTCGAAGAAGTCTCGTGCCACTGGCAATACCTGACCATGGCGTTGTTCGGGGGGCAGAAGCCGGAGTAAGGGGGCTATTCGCAGGCTGGCTGCGGATTCTCGGCGGCGAGGTCGCTCTCGCGCTCGATGTACCAGTGCTCACGGCCGGGTGCGCCGGTGGATTCACCAACCTTCCATTCGCCGCTGAGCAGGGCGTAGTTATCGGGGTCGCCGTCTATGAGAAACATACCAAGGATGATCTGCGAGCCCATACGGTAGCGGATCTCGAGCACCGGAATCTCGTCGGCCGTGATGCTGCCGAGGCGAGCGGTACCGTTGATGCGCTCGCCGTTGACGCAGCGCGCGAAGACTAGGCGACAGCCGGCGGCCCTGAGCGTCGCGGCTCCGGCGTACGGCGCGCCAAAATGGGGTTCGCGGCCGATCAGCGAATACGAGCCGGCAAGAAAGTCCGCGAGGTCTTCTTCGGCTTTGTCGCAAGCCATGGCTTCACCGGTCAGCGCAAACAGGACGATGAACGTGGCGAGAAGGTAGTGCATAGTCCGAGACTAGCCTGTGCCGGGTGCATTGAACAAGCATGCGCTGGCACATAGACTCATCGCAAAATCGTGGAGGCGGCGATGCTCGACCGGCGACAGTTTCTCGGTGTTGGGGCGTTGGCCCTCGGGGCCCCCGCGCCGCGGCCGGCTGCAGCCGCTGCGCGCACGGTTACTCTGGGTGCGACTGGGCTCGAGGTTTCGAACATCGGCTTCGGCTCCAGCCTCTCGGCGGATCCCGAGCTGATCAGCTACGCTCTCCATCGTGGCGTCACATATTTCGACACTGCCGAAAGCTATCGCTTCGGCGCGGCCGAGTCCGCTATGGGCAAGGGTCTGTGGGGCATGCGTGACCGCGTTGTGCTGGCGTCCAAGACCAAGGCCGGCGCGCGCGCTGTCCAAGCCGATATGATGACAGCTCTCGAACGCAGTCTGCGCCGTCTCGGCACCGATTACCTCGACATTTATTTTCTGCATTCTGTCAACGACGTCGAGCGACTGCGTAACCCGGAATGGCACGCTTTCACCGAGCGCGCTAAGAAACAGGGAAAGATCCGCTTTTGTGGGATGTCGGGACACGGCTCGTCACTGACCGAGTGTCTGAACTATGCCATCGACAACGATCTCGCCGATGTTGTGCTCGCCGCCTATACCTTTGCACAAGATCCGGACTTCGTCGCCCAGGTGCGCCACGCCCTGCACTACGTCTCGATCCAGCCCGAGCTGCCGCGCGTGTTGGAGAAGGCGAAGGCGAAGGGCGTCGGCGTGGTCGCCATGAAGGTCCTGATGGGCGCGCGGCTCAATGATATGCGGCCTTTCGAGCGCACCGGTGGTACCTATGCCCAGGCTGCGTTTCGCTGGGTGCTGTCGAGCCCGCGCGTCGATTCCTTGATCGTGTCGATGACTAGCCGGGCGCTAATCGACGAATATATGGCGGCGTCCGGCGAACAGGCGCTGCGCCCCGGTGACTTTGGTTTGCTGGCACACTATGCGGCATTACAGGAAGACCGCTACTGTCGCCCCGGCTGCGGCGCTTGCTCGCAAGCCTGTCCGGCGGGCGTCCCTATCACCGAGGTGCTGCGTACGCGCATGTACGCTACCGATTACGGTGACGAGGTCCGGGCACGCACGGACTATGCGGCGCTCGGCGAAGGCGCTGGACCTTGCGCGACATGTACCCACAAGGTCTGCCATGGCGCCTGCCCGCACGGTCTCGACATCGCTGCGCTTACGCTCGATGCCTACTACCGCTTGGCCACGTGATCCGCTTCATCGCGCATTTTCTGATCCTGCTGGCGGCCTGGACCGTGACAGTCAAGTTCGCCTTTCCAGTGGCTTATGCGCTGGCCGAAGGCGTTGGCGTGGCGACCTATGTCTGGTGGGATTTCTGGTGGGTCGCCCACTTGTGGCTGGCCTGGGCACTGTTCGCGCAGCCGCGCTACACGATCGCCTTGGCGCTCGGCATGTCGATTGCCGAGATCGTCATCGTGGTGGTCAAGCTGGCGTTATTTCTCGATGCGCCCGAGTGGACGATCTGGACCACCAACTGGTTCATCAACAAGCTCTTCGTGCTTGCCTGCTTCGTCCTGCTGTTGGGCTATCTCGGCCTGCGTCGGTTCCGTCCAAGGCAAGCCTAGGGCCTGCCAACCGGTAGCGCCCTCCGAGATCACAGCGACACCGGCATAGCCGTCCGCCAGCCACGCTGCCGCGATTTTTCTTGCGTGCGTGCCGGTCTGACTGAGCAGAAAGATGGGCGTACTGTGGTTGACAGGTCTGGCATCGCTGTGTGAGGGCACCTTGTTGAGCTCGCGCAGGTCCGGGGAGCCTATCGAGCCCAGATCAACCAAGATGGAGTCGGGGTCGTCGGCGAGCATGTCCCAGGCCTGCCAGCCGCTGACCACCGTGGGTTGGACGGGCAGATGCAGTAGCCGTCTCATAGTGTCACTGCGCTTTCGACATAGGCGGCAAGCGCTTCCTGGCAGGCTGTGACCGACATGGCTTCGGTATCAATCACCAACTCTGGCGCGTGCGGCGGCTCATAGGGCGAATCGATACCGGTGAAGTTGGCGATACGGCCGGAGCGGACGCGAGCGTAGAGCCCTTTCGGGTCGCGCGCCTCGCAGGTCTCCAGATCGGCGCGCACATGCACTTCGTGAAACTCCTTGCCGACAATTGTGCGGGCTCGGTCACGGTCGTCGCGCAATGGCGAGATCAGGGCGACGACGGCGACCATTCCGGCTTCGGCAAACAGGCGTGCCGCCTCGGCGGTACGACGGATGTTTTCGGTGCGGTCTTCGGGCGCGAAGCCGAGATCGCTGCTGAGGTGCTTGCGCAGATTGTCGCCATCGAGCACGAAGGCGTGGATGTTACGGCTGAAAAGCCGCACCTCGAGGTCTATGGCGAGTGTGGATTTGCCGGCACCCGATAACCCGGTAAGCCAGATCACGCCGCCGCGATGGCCGAGCGCTATGGCGCGCGCATCGACATCGACCTGATGCGCGACCGCGTATAGCTCGGCCGCAGGCTCGACCTCGCCGAGGATTACGCAGCCGCCGACCACGTCGTAGTCCGCGACCAGCACGCCGCGGCCGGTGGCAGGATTGTCGTTGTGAGCGTCGATAAACAAGGGCCGTTCACTTTCCAGTATCACTTCGGCGATCTCGTTGTGTGCGGCGCGTGGCGAGGGTCGGGATTCGAGGTTTTCGAAATCGAGCACGCTGCGAATCGTCGTGACGGTCACGGGATGCTGTCCGGTACCGATCTTTAGCGTTAGCTTGCGTGTCTCCTCCAAGGGCTCTCGGGCGAGCCAGAACAGGCGTGCGCGTATCCGCCGCGCTACGAGAGGCGGTGAATCGGGTGCATAAGCAATGGCACCGCGCTCGACGAAGATCTGCTGATCTAGGGTCAGCGCGATCGACTCGCCGGCCTTGGCCGTGACCTGCGGTAGCGGCACGTTCCAGCTCTCGATGCTGGCAATACGCGCGCGCTTATCGTCGGGTGCGAAAACCAACTCGTCGCCTATGCTGAGATGTCCGCTCTCGATGCGCCCGGCAATCAGCCGGCGCTCGTCGAACTTGTAGACGTCTTGTATTGGCAGACGCAGCGACTGCTCGTCCGCCTGGGGCCGCGCGGTGAAGCTGTCGAGCGCCTCGAGCACCGTGGGCCCCTCATACCAGGGCGTGTTTTCGCTGGCGCTACTGACATTATCGCCGCCGCGGGCGGAGGCGGGAATGACAGCGCTCGGCGCAAGGCCGAGCTCGCCGAGATAGCCACGTACGTCGTCGGCAACCTGAGCGAAGCGTAAACGATCGAAAGCGATGCGGTCGAGCTTGTTGACCACGACCGCGAGCTGGCACACGCCCAAAAGTCCGAGCAGCGTGGCGTGGCGCCGGGTCTGCTCCCGCACGCCTTCCTCGGCGTCGATGACCAGCAGTGCCGCGGTGGCATTGGTGGCGCCGGTGATCATGTTCTTGAGGAACTCCTGATGCCCCGGCGCGTCGATGATGAGATAGGGACGCTTGGGCGTTCGAAACTGGATTTGCGTGGTGTCTATGGTGATGCCCTGGTCCCGCTCGGCCTGGAAGGCGTCCATCAGGAACGCCCACTCGAACGGCATGCTGCGGCGTTGGCACATCTCCCGCACCGCTTCGATTCTGCCCTCGGGCAGGCTATCGGAATCGTGCAGCAGGCGGCCGATCAGGGTGGACTTGCCATGATCAACATGGCCGACGATGACGACCGGCAGCTGTGCGGCCTCCCCAATTTTAAAATATGACATGCTACATATAGCCTTCGCTGCGCAGGCGTTCGAAGGAATCTTCCGCCTCATGGTCCATGGCGCGGCCTGCGCGCTCGGAAATGTGCGTGGTCTCCAGCTCGTTGATAATCTCGTCGATGCTGGAGGCCTCACTCACCATCGGGAAGGTGATGTCGCGATCGCCGAGCGAGCGATAGCGTTTGCCATCGCGGGCGAAATAGAGATCGACCACGGGAATGTTCTCGCGCGCCACGTAACGCCAGATGTCGACTTCGCTCCAGTGCAGCAGCGGGTGGATGCGCACATGGGTGCCGGGGGGAAACTCAGTCTTGTACTGGTCCCACAGCTCAGCCGGCTGGTCGCGGAAGTCCCAGCGGGAGTCGGTGCCGCGCGGGCTGAAGACGCGTTCTTTCGCGCGCACCACTTCCTCGTCGCGGCGGATGCCGGCGATGACCCCATTGTAGCCGTTCTCGGCGATTAGTGCTTTGAGCCCTGCCGTCTTGCGCGCGGCCGAGCGTGCGGCCGGCGGCAGCGAGGCATCGATCTCCTCGACCGGCGGGCAATTGCGCACCACCAGGTCGAGATTCCATTCGCTGGCATAGTGGTCGCGGAAGGCATACATCTCGGGGAACTTCATGCCGGTATCGACATGCGCCACCTCAAAGGGCACATGCCCACAAAAGGCCTTGCGCGCCAGCCACAGCATGACGTTGGAGTCCTTGCCCAGAGACCACAGCAACATAGTCGGCGAGATGCGGCCATAGGCCTCGCGCAGGATGTAGACGCTTTGGCTTTCAAGAGCGTCGAGGGAACCGGTCACGTCTTCCGCCGTTGATGGATGCCGCATTCGGTCTTGTCGCTGCCGGACCAGCGGCCACCTCTCGCATCGGCCGGTGCCGTGCAGGGGGCACAGCCGATCGAGGCAAAATCCTCGGCAAGCAGGGGGTGGGTGCTAAGGCCGCGCGTGGCGATCCAGGCCGCGACCTTGTTTGCCGACCAGTCGGCAAGCGGGTTGATCTTGATGCGCTTGCCGTCGTTTTCGAAAAGCGGCAGGTCAGAGCGCACGTCGCCATGGAAGCGCTTACGCCCCGTTACCCAAGCGTCGAAGCCTTCGAGCGCACGGGCGAGCGGCGCCACTTTGCGCAGATGACAGCAGCGGTCGGCGTCACGGCGCCAGAGATCGCCGGCCGCATCCTCGTGCGCCAACGCCACCGCATCGGGGGTGATATCGCGTACGTCCTCAAGCCCAAGCTCGGCGACCAGAGATTCATGATAGGCTAAGGTCTCCGGGAAGTGCTTGTCGGTGTCGAGGAAGATAACCGGTGTGGCGGGATCGATGCGCGCCACCATGTCCAGCATGACCACGGCCTCAGTCCCGAAGGACGAGACCACGGCAATGCGGCTTGGGAATGACTCTGTGATCACGGCACGCAACAATGCCTCGCCGGCGGTGTCACCGTGCACTGCCTGCAATCCGGCAACCTGCGCATCACGACGACGGCGCTCACGACGCAGCGACAGAGCGGTCTGGCCGTCGGCGCCGGTGGGTTGATACGACACGGGTATTTCGGCGAGTGCCGTTTCGATATCTGCATGCTCCACCACGTCGAAGGAATCGAAACCGACCCGTTGCATGGGTAATAACTGGTCATACAGAACTTCACCCTCGGCACGCAGCTCGCCGCGGTAGCCAAAGCGCTCGCGCAGCAGGCGAGCCTGAGAATAGGCGCGGCCGTCGGCGATGTCGGGAAAATCTAAGACGATCAGCGCAAGCTGCTTGACGTCGTCCGCCAGAAGATCCGGGCTCTGGTCGTTGGCGAGGCGGACACCGAAGGTCCGATTGTTGCCATGTAAGGTCTCGCGCTCTGCGCACCAGCGCGCCATCGACAGCAGCATGGGCCCGGTCTCGGGCAGAGGCTCACCGTCTGCGACTGGGAGCCAGGGATCGGCGACGCTGCGGCCATCCTTAAGCAGGGGCATACAACACCTCCTTGAAGGGTGTGAGGCCAACGCGGCGATAAGCGTCGAGGAAGCTCTCGCCATCATGGCGTAGGGCCACATAGGTGGTGACGATGGCCTCGACCGCATCGACGATCTTATCTGCGGCAAAACCGGGGCCGACCAGGATGCCGAGCGAGGCATCTTTCTCGGCGCTGCCGCCGAGGGTGATCTGGTAGACTTCCGTGCCCCGTTTATCGACCCCGAGAATGCCAATATGGCCCATATGGTGATGGCCGCAGGCGTTGATACAGCCGGAAATCTTGATCTTGAGGTCACCGATATCGTGCTGACGCTCAAGGTCGGCGAAGCGCTTACTGATCTCTTGCGCGACCGGAATCGAGCGCGCCGTCGCCAGTGCGCAATAGTCGAGGCCCGGGCAGGAGATGATATCGGTGATAAGTCCCGCATTGGGAGTTGCCAACTCCATTGCGTTGAGCGCCCGCCATAGCGTCGGTAAATCGCTCTCGCGCACATCTGGCAGAATTAGGTTCTGCTCGTGGCTGACGCGGATCTCGCCAGAGCCCCAGCGCTCGGCAAGATCGGCGACCACTTCCATCTGCGCTTCTGTGGCATCGCCAGGTGCGCCGCCGATAGGCTTGAGCGAGACGGTAACGTTCGCATAGTCTGGTATCTTATGCGGCTGCACATTGCGCTCGCACCAGGCGATGATGGCGGGATCATCCGAGGTTGCTGCGGGGTCGGCTTTCGCATAGGCGGGGGGCGCAAAATCAGTGATGATCTTCGCCATATCGTCAGCTTTCAGGGTTAGTTCGCCGTTATACAGGTGCGTCCATTCCGCTTCGACCATCTCGGCGAAGCGATGGACGCCGACGGCATCGACAAGAATCTTAATACGCGCCTTGTACTTGTTGTCGCGCCGACCGAGTTGATTATAGATGCGCAGGATCGCTTCTAGATAGGACAGCAGATGCTGTTTGGGCAAGAAAGCTCGGATGGTCTTGGCGAGCTTCGGCGTGCGCCCCTGGCCGCCCCCAACCATGACCACAAAGCCGATCTCTCCGGCCTCGTTGCGGCGCAGTTCGAGTGCGATGTCGTGCACCTTGAGGGCTGCCCGGTCGCGCGGTCCGCCGCCGACGGCGATCTTGAACTTGCGCGGCAGATAGGTGAACTCCGGGTGTAGCGACGACCACTGGCGGATGATCTCACACCAGGGGCGGGGGTCCTCAATTTCGTCAGGCGCGACGCCGGCCAGGTGGTCGGCGGTGACGTTGCGGATACAGTTGCCGCTAGTTTGCACTGCATGCATCTGTATCTCGGCGAGAGCGGCGAGGATGTCCGGCATGTTGTCGAGGCGCGTCCAGTTGAACTGCACGTTCTGGCGCGTGGTGAAATGGCCATAGCCGCGGTCGAACTTCCGGGCGACGGTAGCGAGCCCGCGCAGCTGCGCGGAGGTCAGCGTGCCGTAGGGAATCGCCACCCGCAGCATGTAGGCGTGGAGCTGTAGATAGAGTCCGTTCATCAGCCTGAGGGGCCTGAAGTGGTCCTCGCTAAGCTTGCCGTCGAGGCGACGTGCGACCTGATCGGCGAACTGCTCGGTGCGGTTGTCGATGAAGGCCTGATCAAGGTCGTCGTATTGATACATCGCGCTACTTGGCCGCCATTGCCGTTGGGGCCCGATTGAGCACGAGTTGAACCGTTGGACCGGCGGCGCGGATACGTTCGCGCAACCGGCTCGGGCGCAGGGGCTGATCCTCGACTTCAATCAAATAGGTGCCAATAACCAGGTTGGCGACCTCACCGAGCTTGGCATCCGCGTCGAGAGTTTCAGCGGTTGCCTCATCATCGGCGACGCGCGCCCCTTCCATTGACTCGTGCCAAGCACCGCGGTTATCCAGAAAGACGACCCGCCCATCCGTGACCCGATTCGCTGTGGCGATTTTTTTTGCCCTCATCTCGTCCTCACCAGTGGGCCGGCTCGACTGTTAGGCCTCGACAGTCTCCTGATGCTCCGATTACACAGTATTTAAAATGTGATTATGATTAAAAACCATATATGATCTGTGGTGACATACTAATAATAGAATAAGAATGTGAAAAATATATCAAGACATTTTCATTATGTTATTTATATCCACGTAAATCCAAACCGCGTTTGGCCCCGTTCTTATAGACCTTCGAACAGGGGCGAGGAGAGGTAGCGCTCGGCGAAGGAGGGCAGGATGGCGACAATCAGTTTGCCAGCCATAGCCGGCCGGCAACCGATCTCCAGTGCCGCGGCAAGCGCTGAGCCGGAAGAGATGCCGACCGGTAGGCCTTCGAGTCTGGCGGCACGCCGTGCGGTCGAAAAGGCGGTATGATTGCCGATACGCACCACCTCGTCGATGATGTCGGTATCTAGCACCTTGGGCACGAAACCGGCGCCGATGCCCTGGATCTGGTGCTGGCCGGCCGGGCCACCGGAAAGCACCGGGCTGTCTTCGGGTTCAATCGCAATGGCTCGCAAGGATGGCTTGCGCGATTTCAGCACTGTGGCAATACCAGTGATGGTACCGCCGGTGCCGACGGCGCTGACCAGCACGTCGATGGCGCCCGCGCTGTCCTGCCATAGCTCTTCGGCCGTGGTATGGGCGTGGATGTCCGGATTTGAGGGGTTGCGAAACTGCTGCGGCATGTAGGCGTCGGGCAGCTCTGCGAGCAGCTCCTCCGCTCGCGCGATGGCGCCCTGCATACCCTTGCCCGAGGGTGTCAATTCGATCTCAGCGCCGAACAGGCGCACCATGCGCCCACGCTCGGCCGACATGCTCTCGGGCATGGTCAGGATCAGACGGTAGCCCTTGGTGGCACAGACGAAAGCGAGCGCGATGCCTGTATTGCCGGAGGTAGGCTCCACGATAACGGTGCCGGGCCCAATTTCGCCGGCTGCCTCGGCTTGCTCGATCATGGCCAGGCCGATACGGTCCTTGACCGACGACAAGGGGTTAAAGAACTCACACTTTCCGGCAATGTCTGCCAAGCAACCCTCATCCGCCGCCAGCCGCGACAGGCTTACGAGCGGGGTTGCCCCGATGGTCTCCAATAGGCTGCCATAGATATGGCCGCGCACGCTCACCGGTTCCGTCATATGATGAAGTCGCGGTTGGGAGCATGCTTGGGCGGCGCCTTTCCCCAACACAGCGCTTCTATGGTTATCGCATCGAGGCGGGTGCGGACATCGGCTTCGATAATGGCCAGCGTGTCAGCCAGAGCATCGGAATTGGGTGTTGTCTGAACATCGGTTTCAGGGCGCATCGCGTCGACCAGTTGCCACAGCGTAATGCGTCGGCGCTCGCGCGCTAGGCGGTAGCCGCCCCCCGGCCCACGCACCCCGACCAACACCTCTGCGCGGCCAAGCTTTTGCAGGATCGGTTCGAGATAGCGTGGCGGAATCCCCTGGCGGGCGGTGATATCGGCTGACTGCACGAGCTCGCCGCCACCGTTCAAGGCGATGTCGAGAACCGCCTCGACCGCCGCGATCTCCTTTTTTGAGAGTTTGAGCAGCACCCGTTTAATCTCTCTTCGCAATGGCAGTGGGGAATACCCATCATTCACAGATTAGGTATGTGGTTAGTCGCGCTGGTGCAAGTCCCGTGGACTCTCAACACCTGCGTGCTCTGACTGCGCCTCTAAGCCGCGCTATAATGACGGAGGACTCGTTCGGGGGAGCGTAATGGATGGATGGCTGAAAGCGGCGGCGGCGTATGTTCCGCAGTGGCTCGGTTACCAGATGCGGCAGACTGAGCAGCTGGGTTGTGCGATCGCGATCGCCCACAAGGGACGTGTCGTGCTCGACCAAACCTTTGGCTCCGCCGAATATTATGAGAGATAGGTGGTGGAGCCGAGGGGAATCGAACCCCTGACCTCGACATTGCGAACGTCGCGCTCTCCCAACTGAGCTACGGCCCCACAGGCGCCAGAAACGGCCGAAGATTCAGCCCTGGCCCCAGCGGGCGCATGTTATATACTGCGTCCCGCCCACCGTAAATCCCTTCGAGGCCCGCCACATCCATGCTCGATTTGTTGAGTTTTGTCGATAAGCTCATCGGCCTTTACATTGGCATTATCGTTGCTCAGGCGATTCTAAGTTGGTTGATGGCCTTCAACGTGGTCAACACACGCAACAAGTTCGTCTATGCAGTCGGAAATGCGCTCTATGTGCTTACCGAACCCCTGTTGCGACGTATCCGCCGTTTTCTACCAGCCACTGGGGGCATCGACTTTTCGCCGCTGATTGCCATCGTAGGCTTGTGGTTTCTCCAAGATGTTATCATTAGTGGTTGGCTGGCAGGGCTCTAGCACCACACCTTATTTTCCCTATCGCGGCGCCGCGAACGGCGGCGTAGAGATCGCCGTGCGGTTCACCCCCCGCGGCGGCAGCGATCGGATAGAGGGCTCCGTGGAGACGTCCGACGGGTGCGCCTGGCTCGGCGTGCGCGTCTCGGCGGCACCCGAAAGCGGCAAGGCCAATCGGGCGCTGGTCAAGCTGCTGGCCAAGACTCTCGGTGTGGCGGTGGGGGATATCACGATCGTCTCGGGCGCGAGCAGCCGCCATAAGCGCCTGCGCGTCGCCGGCATGTCACCCATGGCGGCGGCGAAGCGTCTTCAGCCGTAGCGCGTTGAGGCGGATGAACCCCTCAGCCTCGGCCTGGTTGTAGACCTGGTCAGCCTCAAAGGTCGCCACGTCCGCGTCGTAGAGGGTGTAGGGTGACTTGCGGCCTTCGATGATGACGTTGCCCTTATAGAGCCTGAGGCGGACCATGCCGGTTACCCGCGCTTGTGTCGCATCGATCGCTGCCTGTAACATCTCGCGCTCGGGTGCGAACCAGTAGCCGTTGTAGATCAGTTCTGCATAGTACGGCATCAGCTCGTCTTTGAGGTGGATCTGGCCGCGGTCGAGAGTGACACTTTCCATGGCCCTGTGGGCGTGGAGCAGGATGGTGCCGCCGGGGGTCTCGTAGACGCCGCGCGACTTCATCCCGACATAGCGGCTCTCGACGATATCGATGCGCCCAACGCCATTGGCGCCAGCAAGTTCGTTGAGCCGGGTCAGTAGCGCCGCAGGACCAAGCTTTTCGCCATTCACAGCTACCGGATCACCTTTCCTGAATTCGATCTCGACGGTGGTCGGCACATCGGGCGCCGCCTCGGGCGAGACGGAGCGCGTAAACATCTCCTCGTCAGGGCCGACCCAGGGATCCTCCAGTGCCTTGCCCTCATACGAGATGTGCAGCAGGTTGGCGTCGGTCGAATAGGGGGCCTCGCCGCGCTTGTCGGTGGGCACGGTGATCCGGTGCGCCTTGGCGTATTCGAGCAGCTTGGAGCGTGAATCGAGATCCCACTCGCGCCACGGGGCGATGACATGGATGTCTGGGTTCAGCGCGTAGTAGCCGAGCTCGAAGCGCACCTGGTCGTTGCCCTTGCCCGTGGCGCCGTGGGCTACCGCATCGGCGCCCACCGCCGCCGCGATCTCAATCTGGCGCTTGGCGATCAGGGGCCTGGCGATCGAGGTGCCGAGCAGATAGGTGCCCTCGTAAACAGCGTTGGCGCGGAACATCGGGAACACGTAGTCGCGGACGAACTCCTCGCGCAGATCCTCGACGAAGATCTCCTCGATACCCATACGTGCCGCATTCAGCCGGGCTGGCTCGAGCTCCTCGCTCTGGCCGAGATCGGCGGTGAAGGTCACCACCTCGCAAGCGTAGGTCTCCTGCAGCCAGCGCAGGATGACGGAGGTATCGAGCCCACCGGAATAGGCAAGCACGACCTTCTTGACGTCGGAAGCCATGGCGATTCCTCGAAAGTGTGGGTGCGCGCTGCGAATAGCCCGCGTGGCCTAGCCTGTCAATGCCGCCATATCGCGGCAGAGGATGACGGCATCGATGTCAGTTGTTGCGCAGGTCGTTGATGCCAAGCCCTTTCACATAGGCCTCAACCTCTTTGCGTAACAGGACGACGTCGACCGCAGGCTCGACTAGAACGTCGTCGATCACGGCGATCTCCCCGCATGCACGGTTGGACCAATGTCGCACCAGCACCACGAAGCCGGTCTCTCTTTCGCCATCCCCGACGATTAGCAGGACGCCACGTGCGGGAGATTGTTCGAACTCGGCCAAGGTTACGGCGATGAAAGGCGGGCGCTCGTCGGGGCGGAGCGTGGCGCACCAGGCCTCTAGCTGTGGCAGGTCTGCCGGCACCGCCGGGCGCAGCCACAGCGGGCTGTTGCTCACGCCGGGGCCAGTCCGGTCTTTTCGCGCCGGACCCGCTCGCTGGCGCTCTTCAGTTGGCCGCAGGCGGCCATGATGTCGCGGCCGCGGGGGACACGTACCGGCGAGGAGTAGCCGGCGTCGTTGACGATGCGGGTGAAAGCGTGGATGCGGTTGTTGCTGGCACATTCGTACGGTGCGCCGGGCCAAGTGTTGAACGGGATCAGGTTGATCTTAGCCGGGATGCCTCGCAGTAAGCGTACCAGTTCGTGTGCATCGCCGTTCGAGTCGTTGATGCCCTTGAGCATGACATACTCGAAGGTGATGCGTCGCGCATTGCTCGCCGCTGGATAATCGCGGCAGGCCTGCAGCAACTCGGCGATCTGGTACCTCCTGTTGATCGGCACTAACTCGTCGCGCAACTCGTCGCGTACGGCGTGGAGCGAGACGGCAAGGTTGACCGCCAGCTCCTCGCCCAGCCTGCGGATTAGCGGCACCACGCCGGCGGTTGACAGAGTGATGCGGCGGCGCGACAACGAAATTCCTTCAGCATCCATAAAAATGCGTAAGGCTGTTGCTACGCTATCGTAATTAAACAACGGCTCACCCATGCCCATCATGACGACGTTTGAGACCATGCGCCCTTCCGGCGGGCTCGGCCATTCGCCTATTGTGTCGCGGGCGACCAGCATCTGGCCGACGATCTCTTCGGCATCGAGATTGCGCACCAGTTTCTGGGTGCCGGTGCGGCAGAAGGCGCACGAGAGAGTGCAGCCGACCTGGGAGGAGACGCACAGCGCACCGCGATTCTCTTCGGGAATATGCACGCATTCTGCCTCGCCACCATCGTCGAAACTGAGCAGCCATTTGCGTGTGCCGTCATCGGACAGCTGTAAGGTGCTGATATTGGGTCGCGCTAGGCTATAGTGGTCGGCAAGCGATGCGCGCAGGCTCTTTGGGATATTGCTCATATCCTCGAAGTGATGCACACCGCGCCAATAGATCCAGTGCCAAAGCTGCTTGGCGCGAAACGGCCTCTCGCCGATTGCGCCCATCTCGGCGACAAGTGCCTCCTGATCGAGCCCGATCAGGGACCTGCTCATTCTCCGCAGGCCTCGGCCATGGCGTTGCGGGCGGCGCTGAAGCCCATCAGGGAATAGGTGTCTGTGGTCTCGGTTCCGCGCGCTGAGGTGCCCCTAACGATCATTCTGGCGCCGCTCGCCATGGCCTTGGATAGCTCCCGATCGCCGGCGCTGTCGTAAGCCCAGGCGGTCTCACCCTGGGTAAACAGAGAGAATGTTGTGCCGTCGATGGCAACCTCAATCTCGGCGCCCTCGGCAAAGGGGTAGCCGGCTTCGAGACTAACAACGTCCGGCCCGTTATCGCCCTTGGGTCGGGTTACCCGCACATAGGCCGGGCCGCGCCGGGTGTAATCGCCCGTCTCTGCCTTTGGCAGGCTGACCATATAACAGATGGTGCGCCCACCATCCGTGTAGGCCGCGGCGTACCAGTCTCGAAAGCGCCCCAGGACGTCGTCGTTCTCGGCCGCAAAAAGCGGTGAAGTAAGGGTTGAAATAAAAGCAAATAGGGTAATGAATATTCTGCTAAACATTTTGTCTCCGACCGGAATGTTTTATTTTATCACCATGAACCGGCGGGGCCAATGGCACGGCTTGAGCATGTTCGCTGACCGGGCGCTCGGCGAAGCGACCGAGACTGATCAGGCGGTCATACATCACCACCACACCGGCGGCGGCAAGGTTGATGCAAAACCGCGTCGGAATCTGCACTACCGAATCGGCGCGTGCCAAAACCTCGAGGCTCAGCGAGCCTATTTCCGGACCAAACACATAGGCGGCGCGGCGCGGATGACGGAAGCTCGGTAGCACCTGCGCATCATCGACTAGCTCGATCGCCACCAGGGTGCAATCCTCTGGCAGGCTCAAATCGCCCGGCGAATTGTAGTGCCAAGTGGGCAGGCTATCGGCTGAGGCGGAGGTATCCGAGCGTGGTCGTCCGATCTTGGTCGCTGCCTCGATGGTGAACAGAAATGACGCCCCGAAGGCGTGCGCCGAGCGGAACAGATTGCCGAGGTTCATCGGCTTTGATATCCGTTCCACACCGATACCGAAATAGCCTTTGGTTTGGTCGGCCATGACAGCGCCTCGTAAAGCCGGGGCACCGACCGGTCGATGCCAGGATGTGAGGGAGATAATAGTGCGCGCGGTTCTTTGCAAGACATTGGGTGAACCCGAGGGGCTGGTGGTGGAGGATGTCCCTTCGCCGACACCCGCGGCGGGTGAGGTCAAGATCGCTGTTCACGCGGCTGGCCTCAACTTTGGCGATATCCTGATCGTTCAAGGGAAATATCAGGAAAAGCCCGAGCTGCCCTTCACCCCGGGCATGGAACTCTCGGGCACCGTAACGGCGCTTGGCGAGGGTGTAGAGCATCTCGCCATGGGCGACACCGTAATTGCCATGACCGGCACAGGCGCCTTCGCCGAGGATGTGGTAACGGACGCCAACTGGGTGCTGAAGGTCCCCGCGAGCGTGGACCTGCGGGCGGCGGCAGCCTTTCCGGTAGCCTATGGCACCTCGCATCTGGCGCTCGAGCATCGTGCCGATTTGCACCAGGGTGAGGTGTTGCTTGTGCTTGGCGCTTCCGGCGGTGTCGGCCTGACCGCCGTGGAGATTGGTAAGGCCATGGGCGCAACCGTCATCGCTTGTGCCTCGAGCCCGGAAAAACTGCAAGTCGCCGCAAAATATGGCGCCGACCACGGCATCGACTACAGCTACGAGAATATTCGCGACCGGGTGAGAGAACTGACTGGCGGCGCTGACGTGGTCTATGATCCGGTCGGCGGTGATGTCTTCCAGCAGGCGCTCAGCAGCATCAACTGGGAAGGGCGACTTATAGTCATTGGCTTCGCCAGCGGTACCATTCAGAAGATCCCATCCAACTACGTTCTGCTCAAGAACTGCTCCGTCATGGGGGTGCTGTGGGGCGCCTATCGCCGCCGCGACCCCAAACCCATGCGTGCCTCTCTGGCAACCCTCATCGATTGGCTGACAGAGGGCAAGATCACGCCACATATCTCCCACGAACTGCCTTTAGAGAAGGCTGGCGAGGCTTTACGTCTGATGATGGACCGCAAGTCCACCGGCAAGGTCGTGCTGACCACCGGGCGCTGAGCTTTGGTCGGCGAGGATACCTTACGCGGCCAATACGAAGCCTACCCATATCCGGTGCGCGAACCGGCCGACGAAGCCAAGCGTCTGGTTATGGGCTCGCCCAGCCACCTGGCCGAGATCGAGCATTATCTGAGGGGTGGTGCACCAGTTGCCGGTCCGTTTCGTGTCCTGGTGGCTGGCGGTGGCACTGGCGACGGTGCCATCATGCTGGCCCAGCAGCTTGCTGACGCGGCGATCGAGGCTGAGGTGGTCCATCTTGACCTGTCGGAGGCCGCCGCGCGGGTCGCGGAAGCCCGGGCCGAGGCTCGCCAGCTAACCAATTTGCGTTTTGTGCATGGCTCGCTGACCGAACTCGACGCCCTCGGGCTTGGCCGTTTTGACTACATCGACTGTTGCGGCGTGCTGCATCACCTCGAAGACCCGCCGGCCGCCCTGAGCACACTCGCCGCCGCTCTTGCGGACGATGGTGGCATCGGCCTGATGGTCTACGGCACGCTTGGGCGCACCGGCGTCTATCCGGCACAGCAGGCGCTGCGCCTGCTAGGCGGCGGTACGAACCCGGCGGCCAAGGTGGTACTGGCGCGGCGTCTGCTAGGTAGTCTACCCGAGAGCAACTGGCTAACCCGTAATGGCTTCGTCGCCGACCATTTGCATGGCGACGATGCTGGGCTCTACGACCTGTTGCTGCATAGCTGTGACCGTGCCTACCTGGTGCCGGAGGTCTTCGAACTGGCAAGCGCGGCGGGGCTCACGATCACTGCCTTTATCGAGCCGGCACGCTATGACCCGGTGACGTATCTGGGCGACGCTGAGTTATGCGCACGTGCCGCGGCTCTGGCCTGGCCCGAGCGCTGCGCTCTGGCCGAGTTACTGGCGGGATCCATGAAACGTCACGTGGCCTATCTAGCTAAAGGCAACGTAAGTAAGCGCCTGGCCCGTCCCGACGGTACCATGATCCCGGTTCTGCGCGAGGGCGACAGCCAAGAAATGGCGCGCGGCCTGGCATCGAGCTATCATTTTACCGCCGAGTTGGAATCCCTCAGTGTTCGCCATCACCTGGGAAACCTGGCGCCGGCGATTCTTTTGCGCATCGACGGTAGGCGCAGCGTGGATGAGATCTACACGGACCTTTCCAGCAGCCCGAGCCGCGAGGCCTTCGATGCCGCTTTTGAGGAACTCTATGCCGCGCTCAACGGTGTGAATATTCTCTTGCTGCGCCGCTGCGCCAACTAAACAGGTCTGGGCAGAGACAATTGGCTTGCGGGAACGACTCTGCGCACCCTGTCGTGAGTGACTCGTACCGGTGTTCCCGAAACGAAAGCCAAGCTTGACCCGGCTTCTGGGATAAGGCCACGGTGCGAGGGAAAGGGGAAGTAAGATCCCATGGCACCGGCGTCGGCGCCCGAAATTGCCGCTGCAGCCGTGCCAGAAGGAGGCATCGAAGGGTTGCGGCCGAGGCGGCTGGCGATGCTCACACCCACTCTATAGTCTCGCGCCATGGCCAAGGATGCAATGACGGGGGGGGATCGTCCGGCGGGCTTGCCGCCGGCGGTGACTGCGGCAGTATGGATGCTGCTCGGCTGCCTCTGCTTCTCTTCCATGAACGGCATCGTGCGCCATCTCTCGCAACAGGAGTTGCCCACACTGGTGATCGTCTTTTTCCGCAGCCTGTTCGGGCTGTTGGCGATGCTGCCGTGGCTGCTGCGACCGGGTCTAACCTCGCTCAGACCTGGGCGTATCGATCTGCACACGCTCCGTGTGGCGCTGGCGCTGGTGGCGATGGTGGCGTGGTTCTACGGGCTCGGCCTGATGCCGTTGGCCGAGGCGACGGCGCTTAGCTTTACGACGCCGCTGTTCGCGTCCATCGCTGCGGTGTTGATTCTCGGCGAGGTGATGCGGGCTAGGCGTTGGACCGCCATCCTGGTTGGCTTCGCCGGCGCCATGATCATCTTGCGCCCAGGCTTTGCCGAGTTTACCACGGCGACGGCTTGCGTCCTCGGTGCGGCGCTACTGATGGCGATCAGCCAGACCGTGGTCAAGCTGCTGGCACCGCTGGAGCATGCCAACGCGACTGTGTTCTGGTTGGTTTTGATGATGACGCCGCTATCGCTGCTGGCGGCGTTGTTCTATTGGCAGACACCGACCCTCTCCCAGCTTGCCTGGCTGTTGCTGCTGGGTGTCGTCGCCACACTCGGCCACCAGGCCCTAGCGCGGGCGCTGCGCGGGGCCGAGGCGACGGCGCTCTACCCGCTCGACTTCACGCGGCTAGTCTTTGCATCCGCTATCGGTTATCTGGCCTTCGCCGAAGTACCCGACAGCTGGACCTGGATTGGCGCCGCGGTGATCGTTTCGAGCTCGGTTTATATCGCACGGCGTGAGGCGGTGCTGCGGCGCCGGTTGGAACAGGCGTGACGGTGCTGGCGCTCTGGTCCGCGCTGCCCGGCAATGCCCGCGGCGCGGCCTGGATCATTCTTGCCGGCGTCTGTTTTGCGACTATGGGCGCGACCGTGAAGCTGCTTGGTGCGCTTGGTCGCTCGGATTCGGGCTACATCGGGTGTTTATTCCACTGGCGGTGCTAGTGCCGATAGAGCGCAGCCACTGGTGAGGTGTGGAGCGTCAGCAACCATACGGGATGAGTGCCGCTCGGCGACGGCATGCCGCTGATGGCGCGGGTGCTGCCTTAGGTCGATACCTTTTCCCAACCTTCACTTCCGGCGTAATCGCGGATGCGGTTCAGCGCCTTTTCGATGTTTTCGATCGAGTTGGCGTAGGAGAAGCGGATATAGCCTTCGCCGAACGCGCCAAAGCTGGTGCCGGCGATGGCAGCGATGTGCAGCGTCTCCAGCAAAAAGTTTTCCATGGCCTTGGCGCTTACGCCCGTGCCCGAGATGTTGGGCATAGTATAAAATGCGCCTGTCGGCAGGATAGAGCTCATGCCAGGAATCTGGTTGGTCCAGGCCACGATGGCTTTGCGGCGGGTGTCAAAGGCGGTGCGCATCTTCTCGACAGAATCCTGCGGGCCTTGCAGGGCGGCCATGGCGGCGAATTGTGTCGCGGTGTTTGTGCAGCTCACAGAGTTAATGTTGAGGCGCGTTACGAGATCGACCAGCGGCGCCGGCCAAATGCCGTAGCCGATGCGCCAGCCTGTCATCGCATAGGTTTTGCTCCAACCGTCTAGGATGATCAGGCGGTTACGCAGAGACTGATAGCCGAGCAAGGAAACAAACTCGGTGTTGTCATAGAGCAACCGGGCGTAGATCTCATCTGACATCACCGTGACCTGGGGATGCGCTTCCAGGCCGTCGACGAGCTTGTCGAATTGCTCGCGCGGCACCACGCCGCCGGTCGGGTTGGCGGGGCTGTTGAGGATAATTAGCCGTGTTTCAGGTGTGATCTGTGCCAGTACCTCGTTGGCATCGAAGGCGAAACCGTTTTCCTCGCTCAGCGCGATCGGCACCGGCTTTGCGCCGGAATAACGGATCACAGACTCGTAGATTGGGAAGCCTGGATTGGGATACATAATCTCGGTGCCGGGGCCGCCGAAGATGAGGATAGCATACCACATTGTCACCTTCCCCCCGGGGACGATGACCACCGTATCAGGGTCAATTGTAACGCCGCGATAGGTCGCAATATCGGCTGCTACGGCCTCGCGCAGGGGTAAAATGCCGTTGCCCGGAGCGTAGCCGTGATGGCCGTCGTCGAGCGCCTTCTTGGCAGCTTCGACCACATGCTCCGGTGTGCGGAAATCTGGCTGGCCGATGCCGAGATTGATCACCTCATAGCCTTCGCGGGTGATTTCGTTAGCACGCGCCAGCACCTCGAAGGCACTTTCTGTGCCGAGCCGCCCCATACCGTCGTTGATCTCGAAGTCTGACAGTCGCATAGCATTCTCCCGTCGGGGCGGCGGAGTATGGGGCGCAATGTGGGTCGCCGCAAGGCGCGCTTGCGCGCCATGCTTGGCGGGCGTAGCTTGACGCCGTATTTTCCGAGATTGTTTGCCAAGGACCCTATCGCATGGGCTTTTTCGCCGAACGACTTAGCCGCATCAAGCCATCGCCGACCATGGCCGTCACGGGTCGTGCTCGGGAGCTCAAGGCAGCTGGCCACGATGTCATCGGACTGGGGGCGGGCGAGCCCGATTTTGACACTCCGGACCACGTCAAGGAGGCGGCAATCGCCGCTATCCAGGCGGGCCACACAAAATACACGGCGGTCGACGGTACGCCCGAGCTGAAAGAGGCGATTTGCGCCAAGTTCAAGCGCGACAACAGTCTGGATTATACGCCGGCGCAGATCAATGTCGGGGTCGGCGGCAAGCAGGTGCTGTTCAATGCCCTGCTGGCGACGGTCGAAGAGGACGACGAGGTCATCATCCCAGCGCCCTATTGGGTTTCCTATCCGGATATAGCCCTGCTCGCCGGCGGCACGCCCGTGATCGTGCCGTCGAGCGCTGAGACGGGATTTCGCATACGGCCCGAGGATCTCGAAGCGGCCATCACGCCGCGCAGCAAGTGGCTGATCCTAAACTCACCGTCGAACCCCTCTGGCGCCGCCTATAATCGTGACGAGCTCAGGGCCATGGCTGATGTGCTGCTGCGTTATCCTCATGTCTGGGTCATGGTGGACGATATCTACGAGAAGATCGTATATGACGATTTTGTCTTCAATACGCTGGCCGAGATTGAGCCGGCGCTTTACGAGCGTACGCTGACCGTTAACGGTGTCTCCAAGGCCTTTGCGATGACGGGCTGGCGCATCGGCTATGCTGGCGGGCCAGAGGCGCTGATCAAGGCTATGGGCAAGATCCAGTCGCAAAGCACCTCCAACCCAACCTCGATTAGCCAGGCGGCGGCGGTCGTGGCGCTCAACGGCGGTCAGGGTTTTCTGGTCGAGCGCAACGCGGCCTTTAAGGTGCGCCGCGATAACGTGGTTGCCGCGCTCAATGAGGTGCCGGGGCTTAGCTGCCTGACACCGGAAGGTGCCTTCTACGTTTATCCGAGTTGCGCCGGTGTGGTTGGCCGCAAGACGCCTGACGGTACGGTGATCGAAGACAGCGAGGGCTTCGCCACCTACCTGCTCGAAAGCGTCGGTGTTGCCGTGGTGCATGGCACAGCGTTCGGACTCGACCCGCATTTTCGCATATCCTACGCTACGTCGGACGTAGTCTTGGCTGAGGCCTGTGCGCGCATCCGCAAGGCGACGGAAGCGATAACCTGACGGAGCAGTAGCATGGATAGTGACATCTCCCACGATATTGCGTTTTCAGCCTGTCCGCACGATTGTCCGAGTACTTGTGCGCTGGAGGTCGAGCGTCTCGATGCTGCGACTATCGGCCGGATCCATGGCGCCCGGGACAACAGCTACACGGCGGGTGTTGTCTGTGCCAAGGTGGCGCGTTACGCTGAGCGCGTGCACAACCCCGGCCGTCTGCGTGAGCCTCTGCGTAAGATGGCCGACGGCAGCTTTCAGCCCATTGCCTGGGACGATGCCCTCGACGAACTTGCGGAGGCATTCACCGTTGCGACCCAGCGCTACGGCGCCGAGACGGTGTGGCCCTATTTCTATGCCGGCACCATGGGATTGTTGCAGCGCGATGGCATCAATCGGCTGCGGCATGTGATGGGCTATTCGGGTCAGCACAGCACCATCTGCAACGCTTTGGCAATTGCTGGCTGGACGGCGGGGGCCGGCCGGGTGCTCGGTCCCGATCCGCGCGAGATGGCGCAGTCCGATCTGATCGTCATGTGGGGTGGCAACCCGGCCTCAACCCAGGTCAACGCCATGACCCATATCCAGCGGGCGCGCAAGGCGCGCGGTGCTAAGCTTGTAGTGATCGATCCCTACCGCACGCGGACAGCTGCCGTTGCCGACACGCATCTGGCGTTGCGCCCGGGCACGGACGGCGCGCTGGCCTGTGCGGTCATGCATGTGCTGTTCCGCGACGGTTACGCCGATCATGACTACATGGCTCGCTATGCCGATTGTCCGGAGCGCCTGCATCAACACCTGAGCACGCGAAACCCCGTCTGGGCGGCGGAGATCACCGGTCTGGACGAAAACGCAATCGAGGAATTTGCCAGCCTCTACGGCAGTACGGAGCGCAGTTATATTCGCCTCGGCTACGGCTTCACACGCTCGCGCAACGGCGCTGCCAATATGCATGCGGCGATGTCGCTGGCTACTGTTACCGGCTCTTGGCGGCACGAAGGCGGCGGCGCCTTCTACAACAACGGCGATATCTATCACTGGGACAAGACGCTGATCGAGGGCCTGGATGCCTGTGATAAGGGTGTGCGCGTCTTGGATATGTCGCGCATCGGCCCGGTGCTCACCGGCGACAAGAAAGATCTCGGCGACGGTCCGCCTGTCACGGCGATGCTGGTGCAGAACACCAACCCAGCTGTGGTGGCGCCTGAATCGACACTGGTCAACGATGGCCTCGCACGCGATGACCTGTTTCTTTGCGTGCACGAACAGTTCATGACTGAGACCGCTGCTCACGCAGACTTGGTACTACCGGCCACCACCTTCCTCGAGCACGACGACATCTACCAGGGAGGCGGTCACCAACACATTATACTGGGGCCGAGGGTGATCGAGCCGCTGGCGGAGACGCGCTCTAACCACGAGTTGATTTGTGCGCTGGCTAAGCGTTTGGGTGCCGAGCATCCGGGCTTTGCTATGAGCACCAATGAGATTATCGACGCGACCTTGCAGTCATCGGGTTGGGGTACCTTGACTGAGTTGCAGGAGACCCACTGGATCGATTGCCAGCCGGACTTCGCCACCTCGCATTTTCTCGACGGCTTTCCGACGTCTGACGGCAAGTTTCATTTCTCACCAGATTGGTCGCGCATCGGCCCGAATCATGAGCGCATGCCCGACTTGCCAGATCATTTCAATATCATCGAGGCTGCGGACGAGCGCCATCCCTTCCGCCTGGTGGCGGCACCGGCGCACAACTATCTGAACTCGAGCTTCACCGAGACGCCAACGAGCCAGAAGAAGGAGGAGCGGCCGCGGGCGTTGCTGCACCCTGACGATGCGGCGCGACTTGGCGCCGGGGAGGGCCGGCGTCTACGCATGGGCAACGACCGTGGCGAGGTCGTCGTGCACGCCAAGCTGTTTGACGGTTTGCAGCCCGGTGTCGTGGTGGTTGAGAGCATTTGGCCCAACGGCGCCTTCGAGGGTGGGGTAGGGCTCAACACTCTGATCGCGGCCGAGGCTGGGCCGCCCAATGGCGGAGCGGTCATTCACGACACGTCGGTGTGGTTGCGCACGGCCTGAACGTTGCTCAAGTTCCGGTGAGCGATTTTGCGAGGGCTGTCGCCATGCGCCGTGCAGCGCGGGGCTAAGAGGGTGGAGACCATCAATGTTGATCAAGACCCTACCCGGCTGGGGCTTGTCGGAGCGCGCTGTAACGCCCGAGTCGCAGTATGTTGATCGTCGTCAGCTAGCCAAGGGACTGGCCGCGGGAAGCCTGCTCGCGGCAACGCCGCTCGGCAATCTCGCCGCGGCCGAGGAGCCTCCCACGGCCGATCTCTATCCGGCACCCCGCAAAGAGGCGCTGTCTGTCGAGTTCTCGGTGACCAAGAAGAGCATCACCGGCACCCACAACAATTTCTATGAGTTTGGCTCCCATAAGAATATCTGGCAAGCGGCGCAAGATCTGTCCATCACGCCGTGGAATGTGACTATCGATGGCCTCGTGGAGAAGAAAATCCACATTGAGGCCGAGGATCTGATCCGGCGTATGCCACTGGAGGAGCGCATCACGCGCCACCGCTGCGTCGAGGCCTGGGCCATGACCATACCGTGGACCGGGTTTCCGCTGGCCAGGCTCGTCGAGTTTGCGCGTCCCCTGGCCTCGGCCAAGTTTCTGGTCATGCAAACCTTTTTTGATTCCGAGGTAGGTCGCAACCAGCGTCAGAGGTACTTTCCCTGGCCTTACACTGAAGCGCTGACGCTGGCCGAAGCGACTAATGAACTGGCTTTGATTGTCACTGGCGCCTATGGCGCGCCGATGGCGAAGCAATATGGCTCACCGCTGCGCCTTGCCGTGCCCTGGAAGTACGGCTTTAAGCATATCAAGTCGATCGTTCGCTTCATGTTTGCCGAGAACCGGCCAAAGACATTCTGGGAGGAAATCGGACCTACCGAGTACGGCTTCTGGGCTAACGTCAACCCCGAGTTTTCGCACCCACGCTGGAGCCAGGCGAGCGAGCGCGAGTTAGGCACGGGCGATCGTGTTGCGACCAAGCTTTACAACGGCTATGGCGAGTTCGTGGCCCACCTTTACGCAGATCTGCCCCAGGACCGCCGCTTGTTCATGTAGCCGCGGTGTAGAGGCACCAGCCGAGGCTGGGCTGATCTTGACTCTAGACGGAGCTATTGTGCGCGATGGGAGATTTGCCAGATCGCATTTCTGTTTTGTGAGTCGAGCCTCCACAACTGGCACAAAATTTTGGTAGATTTCTCCAGACATTATTTTAAACCCGCCGCGGGTTACCTATATAGCCAGTCAAGGTAAAATCAAGTTGATTAGTATGATACTGAACTGTCATCTTGTGCGGAGGGCCTGCCGCTTCTCGCGAGTCAACTGGCTGGGCATCTTCAATCAAAAATTTTACTGAGTCATTGAACCGAGACGGCTGCTCCTCAAAGCGGCTCCTCAGTCAATTTTCTGAGCAGAAAGTCGCGGAAGACCATGACCCGCTGCGACTGTTTGAGTTCTTCTGGGTAGACGAAGTAGCCGTCTGCCGCCGGTGGTTCAGCCTCCGGCAGGATGCGCACCAATTGCGGGTTCTGCCTACCCATGAACGCAGGCAGGAGGGCGATGCCGATGCCCGTCTCGACTGCGCGCAGGATGCCGTACAGGTTGTTGACGGTGAAGGCGGGTTGGAATTCGGCATCGATCTCACGTAGGGCATCTGCCAGCCAATTGATGTGCAGAAACGGAATCGAGACCCGGTCGCCATAGGTAACGACGCGGTGACCGGTCAAATCTTCCATACTGCGAGGTGTGCCGAAGCGATTGAGGTAGTCAGCGATAGCGAAAACTGCAAAGCGCCCCCGGAAAAGCCGGCGCTGGATCAGGTCAGGCTGGCGTGGTGGCGCCATACGGATGGCGACGTCGGCCTCGCGCATCGACAAATCAAGCTCGTCCTCACCGACCAGTAGCGCCACTGCGATATCCGGGTAATTGTCGAGAAACTCGCTGATAACGCCAGTCAACCACATGGAGCCGAAACCGACGGTAGTGTTGATACGCAACAGGCCCTGCGGCCGCTCCTTGCTTTCACTGAGCAACATTTCGGCTGCGGTCAGCTTAGCGAAGACCTCGCTCGTGGTTTGGTGCAACAACTCGCCTTGTTCGGTCAGAATAAGCCCGCGTGCGTGGCGGTGGAACAGAGGTACTTTCAGGGTTTCTTCGAGGCTACGAATTTGCCGGCTCACTGCCGATTGGCTGAGATCGAGAGAGTCGCCTGCATGCGTAAAGCTGCCGGCCCCGGCGACAACGTGGAATATGCGAAGCTTATCCCAGTCCATAGGTGATCTTAGCCCTTATTCGGCCGCTGCCGCTACCTCCGCGGAGGCCAGGAAGTGCTCTGCCTCCAAAGCGGCCATGCAACCACTGCCGGCGGCGGTGACTGCCTGGCGGAAACGCTTGTCCTGAACGTCGCCCGCGGCAAACACGCCGGCAATATTTGTCACTGTGCTATTCGGTGCGGTGCGGATGTAGCCATCGTCGTCCACATCAACCTGGCCGGCGAAGAGATCCGTGACGGGGTTGTGGCCGATGGCGATGAACACGCCGTCTGTCGTAAGCTCGCGGGTCTCGTTGTTCTTTACGTTGCGCAGCCGCACGCCTGTTACTGTCGGCGGCATGCCTTGGGCGAGAATATCCTCGACGACGCTGTTCCAGGCTATCTCGACCTTATCGCGGCGCAGCAGGCGCTCTTGTAGAATTCGCTCGGCACGTAAAGCATCGCGCCGGTGTACCAGGGTCACTTTCGAGGCAAGGTTAGCGAGAAACAAGGCTTCCTCTACCGCCGTGTTGCCGCCACCAACGACCACCACTTCGCGACCGCGATAGAAAAATCCGTCGCAGGTGGCGCAGGCGGAGACGCCAAATCCCTGCAGCCGGGACTCGGACTCCAGGCCCAGCCAGCGCGCCTGGGCGCCAGTGGCGATGATCAGGGCATCACCAAGATAAGCATCGCCGCCGTCACCCGTCGCCTCGAAGGGTCGCCGGCTGAGGTCGACCGCAGTGACGATATCGTTGACGAAGTCGGTGCCTACCTTGCGTGCCTGCTCGGTCATTTGTTCCATTAGCCAAGGGCCCTGAACCACGTCGGCGAAGCCTGGATAGTTCTCTACATCGGTGGTGATGGTCATTTGCCCGCCCGGCTGAATGCCGTGCACAAGCCGCGGCTCGAGATCGGCGCGAGCGGCATAGATGGCGGCGGTCAAGCCGGCGGGGCCTGAGCCGAGAATGAGAACCTTGGAGTGGCGGCAGTCGGGCACGATGTTGGCTCCTGCTATGCTGCAGTCTTTACTTATAGCAAGTCGCGTTCGCGAATGGCGCGTGCGACGCTGGAGGCATCGTCGAGTGGTGTGGTGTCGGGCTGATAAAGGTCTTTTGTGGCGGTTTCCAGGGGGCGTGCGAGGCCGGCAGTGTAAAGCGCTTTGTGCAGGATGCGGTGCTTGCCGGCGATCATATCGGTTGCGGCGAAGATATAGACGGGCAGGCCGCTGGCACAGGCTTCGGTGCACATGCCGGTCGAATCGCCTGTCACGACAAGGGTATCGGCAAGGGCCAGGTAACCGAGATAGGGATTGTCCGTGCCGTCCTCGGACCAGTCGTAACGGTGCAGTGGCCTGAGTTGGCTGGCAAGGATGTCACGAACGGATACGGGCGTGCGCCGACTGCTTGTCATCATGATGGAACCCCCGATGACGCGGATTTGCGCGGCCAGTAACTCGGCATCGTCAGGCGCGAAATTGCGCCGCCCCGTCGTCCCCCCCAGCAAGAGCGCGATTCGCGGCCGCGGCATCCTATCCAGCCGCGGTGCCCACACCTCTCCTGCCTCCGCTAGGCGCTGCCGCGTGACACGGTGGGGAGCGCCAACCGTGCGCACGACAGTTGCGAACTCCTGTTGCCGGTCGTGGGCAGGCAGCGCAATCAGATCGAAATCCGCGGCACCCACGCCGGGCCACATGCATTGCACGCAGCGTAGCCCGGGCGCCTTACGACGCAGGGCTCTGGCAACGGGCACTGTGCGCCGGCCGGCGGCGATCACCAGCACTGGCCAGGGCGGCGCAAGCGTGCCACGGGTCTCGCTCGTCAGATGATCTAAACTTGCGCCGAGCAACGCATTGGGAAGCTGGGCTAGATCGTTGTAACGGAGCCGCTTGGTATCGAACGGAGCGTCCAGCGCTTCGGCCACGGCCACGGCCTGGTTGGCGTGCCCTACGCGATCATCGGCAAGAACCCAGATACGCTCGGCCGGGTCGCTCACCGAAAGTCCACGGAGACAATCTCGTAGCCTTTGGTGCCCGCGGGTGTTTCGACGATGACGCTATCGCCAACAGACTTGTTGATCACCGCGCGCGCGATCGGCGCCGTGATCGAGAGTCGTCCCTCCGCGACATCCGCTTCATCGACGCCGACCAGTTGATAGGTGACTTCCTCGCCGGTATCTTCATCTACCAATGTGATGGCAGCGCCGAACTTGACCGTCTCGCCCGACAGCTTGTCGACATCGATCACCTGGGCGCGACCGAGCTTGTCTTCAATCTCGCGCACTCGGCCCTCAATGAAGCTTTGGCGCTCACGGGCAGCGTGATACTCAGCATTCTCGGATAGATCGCCGTGTTCACGCGCCTCCGAGATCGCCCGGATCACGGCCGGTCGGTCTTCGCTCTTCAACTTCTTCAATTCCGCTTCGAGCCGTTGATAGCCCGTCGCGGTCATGGGCACACGTTCCATGATCCGTCCATCGTCATTGCGGAGAGGCGCCATGCGGGCACCAAGTATCCAGAAGGTCTAAGTGTAAGATTGTAACGATGCTACTTCAAGGGCGCCTCGGCGAAGGGCTGCGATCGCCTCGGTCACGGCGCGGCTGCCAGCCACGGTGGTATAGTAGGGGACCCGGTTCGCCAAAGCCGCCCGGCGCAGGCTGTAACTGTCCTTGATGGCCTGGGCGCCTTCGGTCGTGTTGAGGATCAGCGCGACCGCGCCGTCCGATATGGCGTCAACCAAATGCGGGCGCCCCTCTCGAACCTTGCGTATGCGCGTCACGACGAGGCCAGCATCCTCAAGATATTTTGCGGTGCCTGCCGTTGCAATCAGCAAAAAGCCCATTTCCGAAAGGCTGCGGCCGACCTCGGCCATCGCCGGCTTGTCACTGTCGCGTACCGAGATGAACACGTTCCCACCATCAGGCAGGCGCGTGCCGCTCGCAATTTGTGACTTTGCAAAAGCGCGCCCGAAGTCCGAATCTAGCCCCATCACCTCGCCCGTGGACTTCATCTCCGGGCCGAGCAGAACGTCGACCCCGGGAAAGCGGGCAAAGGGAAATACGGCTTCCTTAACTGCGACATGGCCGCCGCGCCCACGCGCGAGGTCGAAATCGCTCAGAGATTCACCGGTCATCAGTCGTGCGGCGATCTTGGCAATGGGTGTGCCTGTCGCTTTGGCAACGAACGGCACGGTGCGGCTGGCCCGGGGATTGACCTCAATGATGTAGACCTGATCTGTGCCATCATCGGCACGCTTAACCGCAAACTGTACGTTCATCAACCCGACGACGCCGAGAGCTCTGGCCAGCGCTTCTGTTTGCCGTTCTATCTCGAAAATTATTTCGCTAGATAATGAATGGGGCGGTAATGAACAGGCGGAGTCGCCCGAGTGAATGCCAGCCTCTTCGATATGCTCCATTACGCCCGCCACATGGACAGCCTCGCCGTCGGCGAGCGCGTCGACATCTACTTCGATAGCATCGGCTAGGAAGCGGTCGATGAGGATCGGCGCATCGCCAAATAGGCGTACAGCGCGGCCTACATAGTCGCTCAGCATGTGGCTGTTTCCGACGATCTCCATCGCCCGGCCGCCCAGAACGTACGAGGGGCGTACCAGAACTGGATAGCCGATGCGTTCGGCGATCGCCACGGCCTCCTCGACGGTGGTGCAAGTGCCGTTGTCGGGCTGCTTCAGATTGAGTTGCGCTAGTAATTGCTGGAACCGCTTGCGGTCTTCGGCGAGGTCGATGGCATCGGGCGAGGTGCCGATGATAGGTACACCCGCCGCCTCCAGGGCCCGGGCGAGCTTGAGCGGCGTTTGTCCACCATACTGGACCACGAGGCCGAGTAGGGTGCCTCGCGTGGCCTCGAGGCGCGCGATCTCGATGACATCCTCCGCGGTCAGCGGCTCGAAGTAGAGCCGATCCGAGGTGTCGTAGTCGGTCGAAACGGTCTCAGGGTTGCAGTTTACCATAATGGTCTCAATGCCAGCCTCGCGCAGCGCATACGCGGCGTGGACGCAGCAATAGTCAAATTCGATACCCTGGCCGATACGGTTAGGACCGCCGCCAAGGATCATCACCTTGCGGCGCTCGCTCGCCTGGGCCTCGCATTCTGGCTCGCCGCCATCCCAGGCCGGGGTTTCGTAGGTCGAATAGAAGTAAGGCGTCTGTGCGTCGAATTCGGCGGCACAGGTATCGACACGCTTGAAGACCGGGTGCACGTTGAGCGCGACACGCTTGGCCGACACCATCGCTTCATCACAGCCGGCGAGTGTCGCTAGACGCGCATCCGAAAAGCCCAATCCTTTTAATGCGGTAAGCGCCTGTGCATCGTCCGGGAGCCCTTGTGCCTCGACTCGGCGCTCGGCAGCGACGATGTGCTCTATCTCGCGCAGAAACCAAGGATCGTAGCTGCAGGCGTCATGCACTTCATCGACACTGAGACCCGCACGCAACGCCTGAGCGATGACCAGGAGTCGGTCCGGCGTCGGTTGGGCCAGGGAGGCAAGAATGCCATCGCGGTCGTTGGCAATCTCCACCGGATCAAGCCCGGTGAGGCCGGTCTCCATGGAGCGCAGGGCTTTTTGTAAGGATTCGGCAAAGCTGCGACCCATCGACATGGCCTCGCCGACAGACTTCATTGCCGTGGTCAGGAGCGGCTCGGTGCCGGGAAACTTCTCGAAGGTGAAGCGCGGCATCTTGGTGACTACGTAATCAATGGTCGGTTCGAAGGAGGCCGGCGTGCTCCCGGTAATGTCGTTCTGCACCTCGTCGAGGGTGTACCCCACCGCAAGCTTGGCGGCGACCTTGGCAATGGGAAAGCCCGTGGCTTTTGATGCCAGTGCCGAAGAGCGTGAGACGCGTGGGTTCATCTCGATCACCACTAGGCGCCCGGTCGCGGGATCGACGGCAAACTGGACGTTCGAGCCTCCCGTCTCCACCCCGATCTCGCGCAGCACTGCGATCGAGGCGTCGCGCATGATCTGGTATTCTTTGTCGGTCAGTGTTAACGCTGGCGCCACAGTGACGCTGTCGCCAGTGTGCACGCCCATGGGATCGACGTTCTCGATCGAGCAGACGATAATGCAGTTGTCCGCGCGGTCGCGGATCACCTCCATTTCGTATTCCTTCCAGCCGATGATCGATTCCTCGATCAGCACCTTGTCGATCGGCGAAGCGTCAAGGCCAGCGGTGACGATGCGCTCGAACTCTTCGCGATTGTAAGCAACGCCGCCGCCGGTTCCGCCCAACGTAAACGAAGGCCGGACGATCATTGGCAACCCGAGACTGTCAAGAATGACCTGCGCTTCATCCAACGAATGTGCCACCGCGCCGCGCGGCGTCTCCAGGCCGATACGCGCCATTGCCGCGGCGAACTGGTCGCGGTCCTCGGCCATGGCGATCGCCTTCTGATTGGCGCCGATCAGGGCAACGCCATAGCGCTCCAGGGTGCCGTCCTCGGCCAGGGAGAATGCAGTGTTTAGAGCGGTCTGCCCACCCATGGTGGGCAGCACCGCATCGGGGCGCTCGACGGCGATGATTTTTGCCACCATCTCGGGCGTGATCGGCTCGATATAGGTGGCATCGGCCGTATCCGGGTCGGTCATGATGGTCGCCGGGTTGGAATTGACCAGCACCACACGATAGTTTTCGTCGCGCAGCGCCTTACAGGCCTGAGTGCCGGAATAGTCGAACTCGCAGGCTTGGCCGATCACGATCGGCCCAGCGCCGATTACCAGGATCGAATGTATGTCGTCACGTTTGGGCATACGCGTCCTGTTTTAGGTTCCGTGATACTCGCGATACCATTCGACGAAGCGGGGAATGCCTTCGTCGATGGCCGTGCGGGGCACGAAGCCGGTATCACGCCGCATGTCGCCGATATCGGCATAGTTCTCGGGCACATCGCCAGGCTGTATCGGCAGCAAGATCTTTTCCGCAGTCTTTCCTAGGGCCTGCTCGATCAGCCCTATGAAACGCAAAAGCGCCTCCGGAGTGTTGTTGCCGATATTGTAGAGGCGGTGCGGCGCGTTGCTGCCGTCGTCCGCCGGTGGTCGAGCAAGCACCCGCAGCACACCGTCGACGATGTCATCGATATACGTGAAATCGCGGCGCATGTCGCCGTGATTGTAGACCGCGATCGGCCGGCCTTCAAAAATCGCCTTGGTAAAGATATAGGTGGCCATATCAGGCCGGCCCCAAGGGCCGTAGACAGTGAAGAAACGCAGGCCTGTCGATGGTATGCGGAAAAGATGGGCATAGGTATGGCCCATCAGCTCGCCGGCGCGTTTGGTCGCGGCATAGAGCGAGATCGGCGTGTCCACGCGGTCGGTTATGGCGAATGGCTGCTTTGTATTGCCGCCATAGACCGAGCTTGAGCTAGCATAGACCAAGTGCTCGAGTCCGTCCGCAGCGCGGCACATCTCGAGAACAACGAGTTGGCCGGCGATATTGCTGCGGACGTAGTCCATGGGGTGCTCAACGGAGTGGCGCACGCCGGCTTGGGCTGCGAAGTGCACCACAGCACGCAGGGGCTTGGCTGCTGCTGCCGCTGCGGCCATGGCCTCGGCGTCGGTGATGTCGGCGCGGTGGAAGGTGAAGCCTGCGCGTTTCTCGATCCGGGCTAGGCGAGCGCGCTTGAGCGCAGGGTCGTAATAGGCGTTGAGGTTGTCCACACCATGTACCTGCTCGCCCTGGGCCAGGAGGGCTTGACAGACATGAGAGCCGATGAAACCGGCAGCGCCGGTAACGAGGACGCTCACGGGACGGGGCGCGCCAGGGGCCCTTCGGGCATGCGCAGAACAGCCTTCTCATGACCCCGGTCGAAAGTGAAAATATGCGGCGGCATACCGGAGAAACCCACACCCTTCAAGGCGCGGTGGTAAATACTCGCCTCTTCATATGTCACCGGTCCTATGGTCTCAGGCAGGTCAAAACGGCTGGTTATCAGCGATGAATAGACGCAGCCGGTCATGCAGTCGGGCCAGGGGTTGATGATGCGGGTCATGCGCTGGACCAGCAGCGAGAAATCGGCCGGCTCTTCCATTGCCGTGGTCTCAGCCAGGGTGAATGGATTGGGACCGCGTAACCCGCCGGCAATGGTCAGCACGATGTCGGAGTCTCTGACCACCCGTGCTGCCGCCTTTTCGGAGTCGAAGCCGAACGGGAACGAATCGTCAATCATCAAGGTTCCAGACCGTAGCTTGTCCACGTCGACTACCAGCGGCGTCGAGGTTGCCGAGAGGATTAGCGTACAGCGGTCATACATCCATTCGGGTAGGGAAGATTTGCGGTCGATGGTCACTACCTTGACCTCGCCGGGCAACTCAGCCTTGAGGTCTGCCAGGCGCGCGCTCTTCTCGGGCACATCGACGAGATAGATTCGCCGTGGCGCAGCCACCCTATTGAGCAGCTTAACGATGCCTGTGCCGATTGAGCCCACGCCGACGAACGCCGCAATCTCGTCCTCATAGCGCCTGCCGGCGCCTTCGAGAACCGTGGCGACATTGAAGGCGAACGCGGCGACCACGGCCGCATGGCCGGTGGTCAGCGACAGCGTGGGCCCGCCCTTGGCGGCGACGGCGTCGGCAATGGCGCGGCCGAAGTCGGTGGCCGCTGGGATCATGCCGGTAAATGAGACGCAGCGTGCGCCCGCGCGGCGCGCCAGGTTGACGCCGGCTACCGCCGCTGCGACTGTTGTCGCGCGATCCTCGAATAGGGTCATGTCGACGACCGGGATTAAAATCGTGCCGACACGCCCGTAGGGACTGTCGAAGATGTGGGTCAGCAGTGGTTCGCCGGCCAAGGTCTCGGCGCACAGTTCCCGCGCGCTCTTGACCTCGCGAGAATGTTGCTGGAGGGAGGGCCGCTCGGCAGGAAATGCCACCAACGAGGCGGCATCGATCTGGGGCAGGGGCGCGGCAGTCATAATGGCTCCGGAGGCGAATTTGCGCGGCTCCCAATCAATAGCATAGTGCTGCGCCGGCTGCGAGCCCAGAGCCTCGATCCCATATTTTGGATTACAGGTCGGGTTGACGGACAAGGCGATCAGCCGGTGGGTAGAATCAGCAATCAATCGGTCAGTTAATTAAGGAAAATTCATCGAAGGTTATCTGGGAAATGTCGATAGATATCAGGCGGTAGCGGCCAAAGCCTCTTCGGTCCAGGGTTCCACTGGCGTTGATTCCAGGCACCAATTGGCCTCGTCGGCGAACAAGGCGCGCAATACCGCGTTGTTCAACGTGTGCCCGGTACAGCTCGCCTCGATCCGCGCCAGCAGGGGTGCGCCGGCCAGATAAAGGTCGCCAAGACAATCAAGCATCTTATGCCGCACGAACTCGTCTGCGAAACGCAGGCCGCCCTCGTTGAGCACTTGGCCGTCTCCCACAACGATGGCGTTGTCCAGGCTGCCGCCCTGGGCCAGGCCGGCGGCACGCAAGGCCGCGACTTCGTCCGCCATGGCAAAGGTGCGGGCCCCCGATAGCGCGCTCCTGAAAAGTGTGTCGTCGCAAACCGCATCCAAGCTTTGCCGCCCAATGACCGGATTATCGAAATCGATTTCCACAGCCATGGACAGGACCGGATCTGGAAGCAACATGATGTGCCCCGAGCCGTTCTCCGCCGTGACCGGCCGTAGCACCCGGATGTACTGGCGCAGCGCTGGCACGGTATTCCGGCCGGCGCAGTCCAGCAGGAACACAAAAGGCTCCGAACTGCCATCCATTGCCGGGACTTCGGGGCCATCGATCTCGACCTCTAGATTGTCGATGCCACAGCCCCAGGCGGCCGCCATCAGATGCTCGACTGTGGCAACGCTGGCGTCACTCTCTCCACCGAGGGTAGTACCGAGACGGGTATCGGTGACCGCATCGAAGCGCGCTGGCACGCGGGCCCCGGCGAGATCGGCACGCACGAACATGATCCCGCTTCCTGCAGGCGCTGGCCTCAATGTCATCCGCACGGTCTGACCACCATGCAGGCCGATGCCCGCACAGCAAATAGAATTGTGAATCGTCGTTTGGTAGCTTGTCGTCACCTGGTCCCCGCCTTGATCTTGTGACGGCATATCCGTCTCATCCAGCCCGCTTGAGAGCCTGAAAGTGCTTGTAACAAGCGCTTTACGAACCCTCAAATCAATCTTTGTTACCGAATGTTACGCCTAGGGGCTGTCCTAATTTAATGGCTTTTTAGTTTTGCATTCACCCACGCCTTCAATTGGCTAAACAGCTCTCGGTGATCACCTCCGTTGAACCCCTGGCAGCACTCCTTTAGAAGCAGGGGACAGCTCTGTTTCGGGACTCTATTGAAGCGTTGTAGATGCTGTTTTGCCTCGTTCCAGAAGTTCTCCGATTCCGTTGATGTGGTTCCGTTCTTCGATGAACCGGCCTGAGTGGTTGATCCACACATGGTGGAAATCTGAGCTGTCCAGGATCATAGCTCGCGAAGTTGTCTGTGTGGACAATAGGAATCAGGCAGAATCATGCGCTCTATGATCGGCATCAACGTGGCCGTCCGGGCATTGCAGATCATCACTGTGCAGACCTTTCTTTCGCGCTTTAAAAGCCAGAAAATCAGGACTTTTCGACAGCGTCTCGACCGCGCTTATCCTTCCTCACACCGCCGAAATAGCTCTCGTCCAATTCGATCTCTCCTGCAAATGGTGACGCCTTTTCCATATCCTCGGCAGTTACCTTGCGAAGGCGCGTGTAGAAACAGACCGCCGTGTTCCGGTGGATGTCGACAAGTTTTTCCACGGTACATGTTGTCGTAACCGCCACAAAGTTCTCGATCAGGCGATCTCGTTTCCGTTCACTGAGCCTGCTCTTGCGCTCCTACATTCTGCCATCCCAGCCTAAGCAAGTGGCTGAGATAGATAGCTCCGGCGCCCTCCTCCTCAGTCAAGTTGATTGCCGGCGGAGGAAGGCTGGGATGTCGAGCAGATCCTCCTCGGCGGTGGTCGGGGTGGGGGGCACGGCTGGGGCCGGAGTGGCGATGCTGGTGACGATAAGCGGTGCCGCCGGTGTCGGTGCGGCCCCCTCCAGAACCAACTCCCGCACTGCGGCCGGTGCGGGTTGGGCTTCCGGCGCCGGTGCTGCCTCGGCTGGGCGACTGCTGCGCTTCATCCATTCGAACAATCGCGGACGAGGCGCCTCGGGCGCGCTATCCGTGGCACCGCTGTCACTGCCGGCGACAGGCGCTATCGGCATCTGCGCTTCTGGCGCCGGGGCGACGGCGGTCCGGTCAGCATCGGAACGGCCTGTCGACATGAGCCGCTCTGGCTCGGGCTCCGCCTGCACTGTGAGTTTAGCCTCCGGCGCAAGCTCTGCCGCGAGGACCGGCTCGGGCGCTGGTGCCTCGGTGATCGGCGTTTCGATCGTCGGGCTGGTCTCGGCAACCGAAGTAGGCACGACTAGTCGCTCGGTGCCGGTCAGCGCGTTGGCATCTCCTTGGCGGTCGTCAATGCCGGTGGCGACCACCGACACGCGGATGTGGCCGGCAAGCTGGTCGTCGAAAGTCGAGCCGAAGATGATGTTGGCTTCCTGATCGACCTGATCGCGGATGTGATTGCAGGCCTCGTCGACTTCGAACAGGGTCATATCGGGTCCGCCGGTGATGTTGACGAGCACGCCATGGGCGCCCTTTAGTGAGACGTCGTCGAGTAGCGGATTGTTGATCGCCGCCTCAGCCGCATCGAGAGAGCGCTTTTCGCCCTCGGCCTCGCCGGTGCCCATCATGGCCTTGCCCATCTCCATCATAACTGCGCGCACGTCGGCAAAATCGAGATTGATTAGGCCTGGCATTACCATCAAGTCGGTGACACCGCGCACACCAGAATAGAGTACGTCGTCAGCCATCTTGAAGGCGTCGGTAAACGTCGTGCTCTCGGTGGCGATGCGGAATAGGTTCTGGTTGGGAATGACGATCAGCGTATCGAGATGGGCCTGCAGTTCATCGATTCCTGCCTCGGCGATGCGCATGCGGTGCTTGCCCTCGAAGAGGAACGGCTTGGTTACCACGCCGACGGTGAGGATGCCGTGCTCACGGGCGCGCTGGGCGATGATTGGCGCAGCACCGGTACCGGTACCACCACCCATGCCGCAAGTGATGAAGGCCATATTACTGCCCTGTAAATGGTCTTCGATAGCATCGAGGGCCTCTTCTGCTGCTTGTCGACCGACATCGGGACGGGCACCGGCGCCGAGGCCCTGGGTCAGCATGGTGCCGAGCTGGATGCGCCGCTCGGTCAGTCCCTGCGACAAGGCTTGTGCATCGGTGTTAGCGACCACAAACTCGACCCCTTCAAGGTGCGAAGTAATCATGTTGTTGACCGCATTACCGCCGGCGCCGCCGACACCGAAGACGGTGATTTTCGGCTTGAGCTCGTGCGTTGCTGGAACGCTGAGATTGATGGTCATTTTGGTCCCTCTCTAAGTGAGCGTTTTACGTTTGTTTGGAGGTGGGTGTATGTGGTTTCAAAAGTTCTCCCTAAGCCAATGGCCGATGCGGCCGAGCCCGCGGGGGGGATCACGAGTCAACTCGTGCCGACGCTCGGCGTTGGGGGAAGAGGTCTCGAAAGCGTGTTGCAACAGACCTGCGGCGACGGCGAAGGCCGGGCCGCTGGTCGATTCGGCAAGGCCGCGCAGGGCGCGCGGTTTACCAAGCCGTACCGGACTATCAAGAATCTGCCCGGCCAAGTTAGCGATGCCGTTCATCTGGCTGGCTCCACCCGTTAGCACCACCCGGTGTCCGGCCAACTCGGCCAAGCCGGAGGTGGCGAGACGGTCGCACACCATCTCGAACGTCTCCTCGAGGCGAGGCCGGATAATGTCAATCAGCTGCGCCCGCGGCACCTGGTCGATGTTGACGTCGATGCTCTCGCCCTCGCCGATGGTGGGGACATCCAGCAGGCGCCTATCGTCGGTTGCATCGGCGATGACGCTACCGTGCAAAGTCTTGATGCGCTCGGCGTTGGCAAGCGGCGTTGCCAGGCCACGCGCGATGTCGTTCGTGACATGGGCGCCGCCGATCGGTAGGCAATCCGTGTGCACCAAACGATCGCCATGGAAGGCTGCGATCGAGGTTGTTCCGGCGCCCAGGTCGACGCAGACTGCGCCAAGCTCGCGCTCATCCTTAACCAGCACAGCCTGGCCGGCGGCATAGGCCGAGAGCACTAGGTCGTCCACGTTGAGATGGCAGCGCGCCAGGCAAGTCGAGAGATTGCGCACAGCGCCGCGGCCCGCGGTCGCCACGTGCATGGTTACCGATAGCCTGTCGCCGAACAACCCGCGTGGGTCGCGGATGCCGGTGACGCCATCGATGCCGTAAGCCACGGGCAGCGCATGCACGACCGTACGGTCGGCAGGCGAGGGTTGGCGCTGGGCAACGTCATGAATGCGGCGCAGGTCGGCGTCGCCGACCTCGTGGCCGCCGATCTCCACTTCGACGGAGAAGCAGCGTGACTGGGGCTGGCCGGATGAAAGATTGATGACGCCGCTGCGCACCGTTTCGCCGGCCATGCTCTCTGCACCATGCACGGCCTCGCGCACGGCTTGTTCTGCCGCTTCGATGTCGATGACCGCGCCGTTGCGCAGGCCGCGGCTGACCTTGTGGCCGACACCGACCACATGCAGCAGGCCATCTCCCTCGTCCTCAGCGATGAGGCAAGCGATCTTGGCTGTGCCCACGTCGAGGGCGACGATCAGGCCGTCGGTGTTAGCACGCGCATAGGACCCTCCTTGCCAACCGCTCATACGTCCGACTCCGAGCCCGGGGCGGGAATGATCGCGTCGGCGGCCGGACGCACGACGAGCCGGTCCGCGTGCCTGAGATCGAGCATGACGAGGGCGCGGTCGAGAATTCTATCGCGCCGTTGCAGCTGCACCAGGCGTTGCCAGGCGTCGGCGACGCTGTGCTCGGGGAGCTTGACCTTGAGCCGGTCGTCGATATTGAGCGTCCAGCGGCGGCGGCCGACCCAGACAGCCGCAGTGACGCGCGCTGCTATTTCAGGCTCATCCGCCAGCACGCTCAGCAGAATCGGCAAGGCGCGCGGCGCGCCTTCGCCGACGACCAGTGGCAGGGTGACGAAGCGTTGCAGAGTTTCGTTGGTCAGCAGTACGCCTTTGTCATCGACTAGCGCCATGCGGCCCTGATGCTGCCAAAGGGCGAACGGCTTGCGCTCGACAATGCGCACATAGAGCGTATCCGGCAGCCGGCGTTCGATACTTGCTGCGGCAACCCAAGATAGCGCTTCGATGCGCGTTCGTGCCGCATCTAAATCAAGCACCAGAATTGCGTCGCCGCGCTCGATACTGAGCGCCTCGCGCAGGCGCTCGAGCGAGACATGGCTGCGGCCGACGACGAAGATCTCCTCTACGGCGAGACCGGCATCGACACTGGCAGTGACAGCCTGGCGCCCGGCCTTCGCGCTAATGGCCTGTATTAGTCCGCTTCGCCAGGTATGAGCGCTGCCGCCCAAGATCAGAAGGAGCACAATTCCCATGGTAAGTTGGCGCACACGCCGTCTATCGAGGCGCAGGCGCCGTTGCTGCGCAGGCTTGCGCGAGCGGGGTTTACGCGCGACCTTCGACTTGCTGCTGGCCGCCTTGCGCGCCCCCGCTCGGCTCACACGGTCCGCCCTCCTTGCCCTCAAGCCCGGCATATGGCGTCCTCCACTATCCAGTCGACCAGTTCGCTGAAGCTAAGGCCGGCATGGGCGGCGATTTCGGGAACCAGCGACTGTGGCGTCATGCCCGGTTGAGTGTTGATCTCGAGCAAGCGTAGGCCCATGCCCTGTTCGCTGTCGTCGTATCGGAAGTCGGCGCGGCTGACGCCTTCACAGCCAAGGGCGCGATGCGCTCGCTCGGCAATGTCAAGTGCGGCCGCATGGTCGGTCCCGGGTATTGGCGCTGGGATAAGGTGTTCGGCGCGGCCTTCAAGATATTTGGTATCGTAATCGTAGAAGCCCTCGTGTGGGCGGATCTCCAGCATTCCGAGCGGCTTATTTCCCATCACCGCAACGGTGATCTCGCGGCCGGGAATATAGGCCTCTGCCATCACTTCGTTGCCATAGGGCCAGGGCTCAGAGTCGAAAGGCGGTGGCGCATCGTCGTCGACAAACAGGCGGACGCCGACGCTGGAGCCCTCATCGATCGGCTTGAGTACATAGGGTCGTCGCATGGGATGGCCGGCGAGCACCTCGTCACGCGTCACCACTCGGCTGGCTGCGACCGGTATCCCGGCTTCCTGGAAAAGGCGCTTAGCTAAGGGCTTGTTCATCGCCAGGGCCGAAGCCAATACTCCAGAATGGCTGTAGGGGATGTCCATGAGCTCGCAGAGGCCTTGGACGCAGCCGTCTTCACCATGCTGGCCGTGCAGGGCGTTGAAGATCACATCCACACTGGAACGCATTGGGGCGAGCTTGGTGACAATATCGTGTCCGACATCGATTGCTATGACACTGTATCCTAGACTGGTTAGTGCTTTGATCACGGCGGCACCACTCACTAACGAGACTTCGCGTTCAGCGGAAAGGCCGCCCATCAGCACTGCCACCCGCCGTGTCATGGGCGCTCTCCGGCAGGCTTGCCCAGGCGCCGAATTTCCCACTCAAGGGTGACGCCGCTTGTCTCGCGCACGCGCTCGCGCACGGTCTCGCCGAGCGTTTCCAGGTCGGTGGCGCTGGCCTTGCCGCGATTTATAAGGAAATTACAGTGTTGCTCCGAGACCTGGGCGTCGCCGATGGCTAGCCCGCGGCAACCGGCTTGGTCGATCAGTTGCCATGCCTTGGCACCGCTAGCCGGATTCGCGAAAGTGCTACCGCCGGTGCGCGCGCGGATTGGTTGGCTTATCTCGCGAGCCTGCACAATCTCGTGCATACGGGCGTCGATCTCATCGTAGTCCCCAGACTCGCCAACCAATGTAGCGCCCGTGCAGATCCAACCCTCAGGCAGCGTGCTGTGCCGGTAAGCGAAGCCGAGATTGTTTCCCGATAACTCCTGCACGTTGCCGGCGGTATCCAACACCTCGATGCTGGTTATGACGTCGGCGAACTCGCGCTTATAGGCGCCTGCATTCATGCGTACACCTCCGCCGATGGTGCCTGGCACGCCGACGAGGAACTCGAGCCCCGCGACACTTGCCTCGCAGGCCATCCGCGCGACTATCTTGTCCGCTGCGCCGGCGCCAGCGTGGACCATGGTCCCAGCAATTTTTATGCTCGTGAAGCCGCGACCTAGGCGCACCACCACGCCATCGATACCGCCGTCGCGGATGATCACGTTCGAACATGTGCCGAGTACGGTCACGGGCACCTCGGCACTGTGGGTGGCGAGGAATGCCGCAAGGTCGTCGCGATCGGCAGGCTCGAATAGCACTTCCGCCGAGCCGCCGACACGGAACCAGCTGATGCGATGTAGTGGTACGTCCGCGCGCATCTCGCCACGTACAGCTGGCAGTCTATCGATCAGCCGCGGGATGGTTGCTGCTATCATTGGCCATCTCTGATGGCATGTGGTGGCGCTGATAGAGCGGCGAGGCGGGTCGGCAGATCATTGGCCCACTGTGTTATGCTGCCGGCGCCGAGGCAGATTACCAGATCGCCATCCTCGGCGATTCCGGCGATAGTTTCGGTCAGCAATGCCTCGTTCTTGAGTGCGGTTACGGCCCGGTGCCCGCGGGCGCGAAGACCCTCCGCCAGCGCGTCTCGATCGAAGCCGTCGATGGGGGCTTCGCCAGCCGCGAAAACATTGGTGACAACCACGGCGTCAGCGTCGTTGAAGCAGGAGCAGAATTCCTCGAAGAGATCGCGTAGGCGCGTGAAGCGATGCGGCTGAACGACGGCGATCACACGGCCCTCGGCCACCTGGCGTGCAGCGTCGAGCACGGCGGCGATCTCCACCGGGTGATGGGCGTAGTCATCGACAATGCTGATACCACCCACTGTGCCGATGCGCGTAAAGCGCCGGCGCACGCCTTTGAAGGTTGAGAGAGCGGCGCGTACGGTGTCCTCAGTGATGCCCATCTCAGTGGCGATGGCGATCATGGCGAGTGCGTTCTGCACGTTGTAGGCGCCTGGGATGTGTAGCACCAGATTGCGCCAAATCCGCTCGCCGTCACCGCCGCGCCGGTTGATGGCGACATCGAAGTGCATGCCCTCTGAAATCGGCTGTACGTCTATGGCGCGCACATCGGCCTGCGGACTGGTGCCGTAGGTGACGATGCGGCGGTCCGGCATGCGTCCGATCATCGCCTGCACTTCCGCGTGGTCTATGCAAAGCGCGGCGAAGCCGTAAAACGGAATATTCTCGACAAAACTCTGAAAGGCGGCGCGCAAGGAATCAAAATTACCATAGAACTCCATATGCTCTGGATCGATATTGGTGACCACGGCAATGGTTGCCGGTAGGCGGACGAAGGTGCCGTCGGATTCGTCGGCCTCGACCACCATCCATTCGCCGGCGCCGAGGCGCGAATTGGTGCCGTAGGCATTGATAATGCCGCCATTGATCACTGTCGGATCTAGGCGCGCGGCATCGAGCAGAGCGGCGACCATCGAAGTGGTGGTAGTCTTGCCGTGGGTGCCGCCGACGGCGATTGACCATTTCAAGCGCATCAGCTCGGCCAGCATCTCGGCGCGACGAACCACCGGCAACATGCGCGTACGCGCCACTACGACCTCGACATTATCGGCTTTGACGGCGCTGGAGATGACCACTACCGCGGCGTCGCCGAGCGCCTCCTCGCTATGGCCGATGGTGACGTGGATGCCGAGCGCGCACAGGCGCCGGACGCTGGCGCTCTCCGAGAGGTCGCTGCCCTGCACCGTGTAGCCGAGATTGTGCATGACTTCGGCAATGCCGCTCATGCCAATGCCGCCGATGCCGATGAAATGCAGGGTGCCGATGTCAAGAGGTAGCGCGCTCATCGCGCACCCTCCTGCATCAGATCTTTGGCCAACGTCGCCAGCCTTGCCGCTGCGTCGGGCGCGCCGAAGGCTCGCGCTTTCTCTGCCGTGGTGGCCAGGGCCGGATCAGTCATGCGCGCGGCAATCGTATTGCGCAGGGCCTCGCCGCGGATATCGGATTCGGCGATCATCCAGGCGCCGCCAGCCGCGACCAGGGCGGCCGCGTTGGCACTCTGGTGATCATCGGTCGCATGGGCGAAAGGGATCAAGATTGCCGGTCGGCCGATACAGGTGAGTTCGGCAACGGTTGAAGCCCCGGCGCGCGCGATCACAAGGTGGGCGCTTGCTAAGCGGTCTGCGATGTCGTGATAGAAGGTGTAGACCTCGGCTTTGATGCCGGCGGCATCAAGGTTTGCGCGGGCGTCGCTCAGGTCCTCTTCGCGGCATTGCAAGGTCAGGGCTAGGCGCGACCGGGTGGCGTCTGGCAGAGTGGCGAGCGCTTGCGGCAACCGGCTGCCCATGATGCGCGCGCCCTGGCTGCCGCCAATGACCAACAGGCGGAACGGTCCGTCCGGCTTTGGCGCGGCGTAGGGGACAGCGCGTGCGGCGACGATCTCAGCGCGTACCGGGTTACCCGTGGGGGCGAGCCGCTGGCCTGGGCGCACGCGCGTGGTTTTGGGGAAGGCGGTGGCGATGACGCGGGCGCGGTGGGCGAGCAGCCGGTTAGCGCGGCCGAGAACTGCATTGGCTTCGTGGATGAGAGTCGGCACGCCGAGGCCAGCGGCCGCGAACAGAGGCGGCACCGAGGCATAGCCGCCAAAGCCCACCGCCAGCGGCGGCTTGAGCCGACGCAGCAGGCCCCGCGCCTGCCAGGTACCGATAAGCAGATTGGTTAGTGAGCGTAGGATGCCGAGAACATTGCGCTCAGCAACGGCGCCGGCGCGTACGGCATAGCACGCAACGCCAGCTATCTCGCCCTCAAAGGCGCTGCCCCGACGGTCGGTGATGAAGGCGGTCTCGATGCCGTCCGCGCGCAAGGCGGCCGCCAGTGCCAGCGCCGGAAAAACATGGCCACCGGTGCCGCCGGCCGCGATTACTACCGGCCCGCTCATGGCCAGTATCCCGGGCGTACGTGCCAGCGTGTAAGCGCCAGCACCATGCCCATGGCCACCGCCAGCGAGAGCATCGATGAGCCACCATAGGAGATAAAGGGCAGCGTCATACCCTTGGTCGGAAGCAGGTTGAGTGAGACCGCCATGTTGATTAGTGCCTGCATGCCGAACAGTGTCAGCAGCCCGGCCGCGGCGAGCAGGCGGAAGAGGTCCTCTTCTTTCTGCAAGCGCAAGAAGCCACGCAGAACGACGAAGGCGAAGAGCGCCACCAGCGCTAGGCAGGCGACGAGACCAAACTCCTCACCAACTACGGCGAAAATAAAATCCGAATGGGCGTCCGGCAAGTGAGCCTTGATCACTCCCTCACCTGGTCCGCGGCCGAGCAGCCCGCCACTCGAAAAGGCACTGAGAGCGGTATCGATCTGATAAGTATCGCCCGTGGCTGGATCGAGAAAGCGGTCGATACGACTTTGCACATGATCGAGAGTTCGATAGCCTGCTATTAATCCACTAATACCCACCGCCAAGAGCACGCCGACCCAAAGCAGCGGCAGGCCGGTCAGGAACCACTGTGCCGACCAAACCACGGTGGCGGCAAAGGCCATGCCAAAATCGGGTTGCATAATAAGTAGCAGAAGTACGGTCGCGAACAGCCCCGCCGACATCGCATCCCCGGGTACGCCGCGACTTTGGCGCTGCAGGGTGAACAACCAGGCCGCGACTACGGCCAACGCTGGTTTGACGATCTCCGAGGGCTGGAAGGAAATTCCACCGACGGCCAGCCAGCGGCGGGAGCCGTTGGCTTCGAAACCGAAGATCAGCGTCGTCAGCATCAACAGCATGCCGACGCCAAGCATGATCATGGCCAAGCGGCGGACACCGACCGGCGAGAGCAGCGATACCGCCAGCATCAGGAACAACGATGGCACCAGGAAGGCGAGGTGCCGGTGCGCGAAGTGAAAGCTGTCGAGGCTGAGGCGCTCTGCAACTGCTGGGCTGGCCGCCAGCACCATCAGGGCGCCGAGCGCGAGCAAGACAAGCAGCGCCGCCAGCATCCAGCGGTCCACGGTGAGCCACCAGCGTCCGAGCAGGCTCGAATCGACGCGAGCCGGAGCGCTCATGAGAGGGCCTCGACAAGCTGGCGAAAACGCTCTCCACGCGCCTCGAAGTTGGCAAACTGGTCGAATGAGGCGCAAGCTGGCGAGAACAACACCACCTCACCTCGCGCCGCGGTTTCAGCTGCTTTGGCTACGGCACGGTCGAGGGTGCCACACTGAACTGTGGGCATATCGAGTTCTGTTGCCAAGTGTTCCGCTGTCTCGCCGATTAAATAGGCGCACACGACATGATCGAGCCAGGGTTTGAGCGCACCGAAATCTTTGTTTTTGCCATGGCCGCCGGCAATCCAGTGGATGCGCTCGAAGGCAGACAGTGCCTGGGCCGCTGCTATGGCATTGGTCGCTTTGCTGTCGTTGATAAAGCGCACGCCGCGCTGCGTCGTGATAGGCTCCATGCGGTGGGCAAGACCCGGATAGGAGGCAAGCCCGCTCGCCGCCTCGCCCGCCGTAAGGCCAAGGGCGCGAGCGATGGCGTAGGCTGTGGCAGCGTTTTGGCGATTGTGGCTGCCGGCCAAGCTGTCGATGCCGCTAAGCGATGTGATGCGTATTGCGTCGTTGTCAAGGGCGTCGTGTAGGGCGCTGTCGGCGACAAAGACGCCGCGTTCGACCGGTCCATGGGTCGATACCGGAATCAGCCGTTGGGCGCCATGCTCGGTAAGGTCGTCGAAGATGGCGGCGGTAAGCCGGTCGTCGATAGCGATGACCGCGCTGCAAGCCGCGTCCTGGCCGTCGAAGATGTGCCGTTTCGCCGCGACATAGCCGTCCATGCCGCCATGGCGGTCGAGGTGGTCCGGTGACAGATTGAGTAGCGCCGCCACATCGAAGGCCATACCACGGGCCAGATCGAGCTGGTAGGACGACATTTCGATTACGTAGGTACCGTCGTCCTCAAGCGGTTTTAGGTCGAGTGTCGGGGTGCCGATATTGCCGCCGATCTGCACCGCGCGGTCGGCATGGCGCAGCAAGTGTCCGAGCAGGGCTGTGGTGGTCGACTTGCCGTTGGTACCGGTAATACCGACAATCTGCGGACCCTTGGTGCGAACCGCGGCAGCCATCAACGGCACATCGCAAAGAATCTCGACGCCGGCGGCTACCGCCGCGTGTACCACCGGGTGTGGCTGCGGATGGGTAAGGGGCACGCCAGGGCTGAGCACAAGCGCTTTGATGCCCCGCCAATCGGTGTCTGGCAGGTCGGCTGTCTTTGCACCGAGCCGTGCAGCCTCGCCCAGGTTGCCGGCACGATCGTCGCCGGCCAGCACCTCGGCGCCGCCCGCGATAAGCGCCCGAATAGCCGACAGGCCGCTCCGCCCCAGTCCGAAGACCGCGACCCGTTCACCCTGGAATTCCGTAACCGTGATCATCGCCTCACCTCAACTTCAGGGTGGCGAGCCCGACCAGCGCTAGGATTAGGGCGATGATCCAGAAGCGGATGACGATGGTTGGCTCTTCCCAGCCCTTCTGCTCGAAGTGGTGATGCAGGGGTGCCATACGGAAAACGCGGCGCCCGGTCAGCTTGAATGAAGTCACCTGTGCGATTACGGATACCGCCTCCAGCACGAACAGTCCGCCGACGATGGCGAGCACCAACTCGTGCTTGGTGATGACGCTGATGGTACCGAGCGCGCCGCCCGTGGCGAGGCTTCCGGTGTCACCCATGAAGACCATGGCGGGTGGTGCGTTGAACCAAAGAAAGCCTAGGCTGGCGCCGAGCAGGGCGCCGCATAGCACGGCCAGCTCGCCGGCGCCCGGCACCGCATGAATTTGTAAGTAATTGGCGAAGACAGCATTGCCGACGAGATAGGAAATTATGCCGAAGCACGCCGCGGCGATCATGATCGGCACGATGGCCAGGCCGTCGAGGCCGTCGGTCAGGTTGACCGCGTTGGAGGCGCCGACCACCACCAGCATGGCGAAAGGGATGGCGAACCAACCGAGTTGGATCAGTACGCTTTTCAGAAACGGTAGGGCTAGGGCCATGGAGAGGTCGTTGGGCACCAGCCACGTGATCCATACCGTCGCCGCAAGCGCGATGGCGAACTGGGCGAGCAGCTTGAGTGAGCCCGGCAGACCGCGATGGTGGCGCTGGGTAACCTTGAGATAATCGTCGGCGAAACCGATGGTGCCGAAGCCGACCGTGACCAGCAACACGATCCAGACGAACTGGTTGCTCAGGTCTGCCCACAACAGCGTGCCGGTTATCAGGGCCAGCAAAATCAGGAAGCCGCCCATGGTCGGCGTGCCCTGCTTGGTCTCCAGATGCTTCGCCGGCCCATCGTCGCGGATCGGTTGGCCTTCCACCTGGCGCGTGCGCAGCAGACGGATCAGACCCGGCCCGACGATGAAGCTGATAATGAGAGCGGTAAGGACGGCGCCGCCGGTGCGAAAAGTGAGATAGCGGAACAGGTTCAGGACCGCGTAATCCTCGGCGAGCGGCGAAAGGAAGTTGTAGAGCATTTCCTTGCCCCTTCCGCTCAGCAGTTGCCATTGGCGGCGAGCAACATGGCGTCGCCCTTGTTGTCGGCCGTGATTAGCGCCGTGACCACGCGTTCCATGGCGCTGCCGCGCGAGCCCTTGACCAGGACTGCGTCGCCCTTGCGCAGCGTCGCTGAGATCTGCGGCGCGAGTTCAGTGGAATCCGCCGCGTGGAGGCCGCGGCGGTGATGCGGTAACGCATTATGTGTAGCTGCCGATAATGGTCCGGCCGTATGCACCAGATCAACCTCAGCCTGCTCCAGGTTGAGCGCCAGTGCAGCATGCAGGCTCTCTGCGTCGTCGCCAAGCTCCAGCATGTCGCCGAAGATGGCGACGCGCCGGCTTCCACCGCTTTCGGCGAGCATCGCGATAGCTGCGCGCATGGACGCGGGGCTAGCGTTGTAGCTGTCGTCGATGAGCAGCACCCGGCCGCAGGCGAGGTCGAGGGGGCGCATGGCACCGCGTCCGGCTGGGGCAATGGCCTCGGCAAAGGCTGTTACAGCGCGGTCGATATCTTCGCCAAGCGCGTGGACGGCAGCCAGTGCGGCAAGGCTGTTCATGGCCCAGTGGCGGCCGTCGATGCCGAGCACATAATCGAGTCGCCGACCGTCGATCGCGATCGATACGCGGTTGTTGCCGGGCGTTGGCCAGTAGTCGAGTAAGCGCGCTACACAGGCCTCGGATGTGCCGAAATCAATGATGCGCGTGATTCCTGCTTCACCCGCTGCCTTGGCCAGATAGGCAAAATGGGGGTTGTCCCGGTTGAGCACAGCAGTGCCACCCGGAATTACCCCGGAGAAGATCTCCGCCTTGGCTGCGGCGATCTCACCGACGTCGCGGAAATAGGCCAAGTGAACCGCCTCCACGGTTGTTATCAGCGCTACGTCGGGGCGGGCAACATCGCTCAGTACGGCAATCTCGCCAGCATGGTTCATGCCCATCTCGAGTACGCAGAAGTGTGTTTGTGACGGCAGGTTCGTTAGGCTCAGGGGCAGGCCGATCTGGTTGTTGAGATTGCCGCGGCTGGCGAAGGTGGTGCCGAGGGTTGAAAGTGCCCGCGCTGCCAAGTCCTTAGTGCCGGTCTTGCCGACGCTGCCGGTGATGCCGACTAGGCGCGCCGCACTGCGCGCGCGCCCGGCTCGGGCGAGGGAGATGAGGGCCGCCTCCGTGTCCTCGACTAGGAGCAGCGGAGCCCTCGCGAGCCCGGGTGGCACGCGAGAGACCATGGCGGCTGCGGCAGCTGCTTCCAGGGCCTGAGCGACGAAGTCGTGACCATCGAAGTTTGGTCCTGACAAGGCGACAAACAACTCGCCACCCGTCAGGCTGCGGCTGTCTATTGAGACGCCGGCGGCGGTCCAATTGCTGTGCGCCCTTCCACCGCACGCACTTGCCGCCGCTGTTGCCGTCCATGACGCCAGGGTGGTCACGGCATGGCCTCCCCGCCACGGCCAAGCACGGCTTGCCGCGCGGTCTCGGCGTCGTCGAAAGATATCTGTTGATCGCCAATGATTTGCGTTCGTTCGTGACCCTTACCGGCGACCAGCAAGCCATCGCCGGGTGCCATGTTCGCGACGGCGCTATCAATGGCATCGGCCCGGGCGCTGATCTCGCGGGCGCCGGGGCAGGCGGCAACGATTGTGGCGCGGATCGTGGCCGCATCCTCGCTACGCGGATTGTCGTCGGTCACTATGATGCTGTCGGCAAGCTCGGCCGCAATGGCACCCATCAGCGGCCGCTTGCCGGCGTCGCGGTCGCCGCCGCAACCAAAAACCAGGTGTAGGTGCCCCGTAACATGAGGGCGCAGGGCGACGAGCACTGCGCGCAAGGCATCGGGCGTGTGGGCATAATCCACGACCACGGGACCGCCGTCCGCATGCCGTGCTACCAATTGCAGACGACCCGGCGCGCCGGCCAGGTGGGGCAGGGTGGCGAATACCGCTGCCGCGTCCTCGCCGCAGGCTATGGCCAGCGCTGTGGCGCATAGCAGATTGCTGATCTGGAAGTCGCCCAGCAGTGGCGTCTGGAGGGGGTAGCTCTGCCCATCATAGGCCGCTTCGAAGCGCTGACCTGCGGCGAGCACGCACTGCGCTGACAGGGAGAGGTCGGCCGGCCCTGCGCCGATGGTAATGATCCGCTGGCCGCGCTTTCGACACTGCGCGGCAAGTGCCAGGCCGCGGGGGTCGTCCGTATTGATGACGGCGCAGCCGTTCGCCGGCAGGACCTCGAAAAACAGCCGCGCCTTGGCCGCCATGTAGGCGTCCTCGCCAGCGTGATAATCGAGATGGTCGCGGCTGAGATTGGTAAAGGCCGCGGCCGTTAGCGTCAAGCCGTCGCAGCGGTGTTGGGCGAGGCCGTGGCTCGAGGTCTCTAAGGCCACATGCTCGATGCCGGTACCGGACAATGCTTGGAGGGTTGCGTGCAAGGCGGCGGGCTCGGGAGTGGTCAGTGATGTGCCGGCATCGAAGCCCGGTGCCGAGACGCCGAGCGTGCCGAGGCTGGCCGCGGGCTTGCCTAGCCGCTCCCAAATCTGACGTAGGAAGACGACGACGGAAGTCTTGCCGTTGGTGCCGGTCACGGCGGCAATGGTGCGCGGTTGCGGGGCGAAGAAGCGCGCCGCTGCTAGGGCGTAGCGGCGGCGTGGGGTCTCGTCTGCGATCAGTGGCAGGCCGGCTGTGGCGCAGGCTTCCGTCGCCGCGGGAGAGGCAAGCACCGCTGCCGCCCCTTGCCTGGCGGCATCGGCGATGAATTGCGCGCCATCGGCCCGGCTGCCTGAGAAAGCGGCAAACAAATGGCCCGGCTTTACAAGACGACTGTTGCTGCTAAGCCCGGTGATTTCCAATTCGCTGTCACCTGCGCGCGTCATTCCCGTTTCGCCGACTACCTCAGAAAGACGCAAGACGGATCTCAGTACCGTCAGGCGTGATCAAGAGCGGCGGGGCTTCGGCTTCGCCGATCGGCTCGGGGCGTGGTGGCAGGCCGGCTAACGGCCCGATACGTGCGACAACGTGTCCCACCACAGGTGCCGCGGTCCAACCGCCGGTGGCGTAGCCGTAACTCTTCTCGGTGCCGTGGGGCTCGTCGATCACCGCCAGAATCACATATCGCGGGTTGTCTATGGGAAAGGTGCCGAGGAAGGACGACAGAAGGCGGTCGCGGTCGTAACCCTCGGGGCTATTTTTCTCGGCCGTACCGGTCTTCCCTCCCACCAGATAGCCTTCCACATCAGCCTTGCGGCCGGTGCCATGCTTGACCGCCAGACGCAGCAACTGGCGCATGCGCCGCGAGGTCTCGGGGTTGATCACGCGCACCCCGGGCGTCGGCGCGTTGCGCAGCAGCAGTGTAGGCGGGCGCATGGTGCCACCATTGACGAGCCCGGTGGCGGCGCTGGCCAATTGCAGTGGGCTAACCGCAATGCCGTGACCGAAGCCGATGGTCGCGGTATTGATGTCGCGCCAGCGTGCGGGTGTCATCGGTGCGCCGATTTCCGGTAGTGCTACTGGCGCCGGGCTCAACAAGCCGAAGCTGGCCAGAAAAGCCTGCTGTCGGTCGCCGCCTAGATCGAGCGCCATCTTGGCGGCGCCGATATTGGACGAATGCATGAAGATTTCTGGCACCGAGAGCCAGCGGTTCTCAGCGTGAAAATCCCGAATGGTAAAGCGGGCTAGGTGCAACGGCTCCGAGGCGTCGTAACCATCCTCAAGCTCGACGATGCCGGCATCGAGCGCAGCGGCGATGGTGAAGGTTTTGAAGGTCGAGCCCATCTCATAGATGCCGTGGCTGGCGCGGTTGAAGCGGGCATCGCCTGGACTGCGCCCGGGATCGCGGTTGGGATCGAAACTGGGTAGGCTGACCATGGCCATGACTTCGGCGGTGTCGACATCGATGATGATGCCGGCCGCACCCGAGGCTGAATAGGTCACCATGCCGGCGGCCAACTCCTGGTGCAGGATGTGCTGGAAGCGGACGTCGAGCGACAGCGCTAGCGGCGTATCGGGCGCTGTGGTCAGACGCCCTTCGTGGGCCTTCTCGATGCCGGCGAGGCCGGCATTGTCAACATTCGTGAAGCCGACCAGATGCGCCGTGGCTTCGCCTTGGGGATATACCCGGCGCTGCTCGCGCAGAAACTGCAGGCCGGGCTCGCCGAGGCGATTGATTTCGTATGCCTGGCGTGGCGTCAGGTGTCGGCGGATCCAGACGAACCCGCGGTCGCTGGCAAGGTGAAACTGGGTCTTGGCACGGTCGAGCCCGGGCACGATCTCGGCCAGATGTGCGGCGGTTGCTGCCGGGGTGCGGATCAGTCGGGAATCAGCATAGAGCGAGTGGGTTTCGAGGTTGGTCGCCAGCACGATGCCGTTGCGGTCGATGATATCGGCGCGCAGCAATGGCATGCCGATGGCGGCGCTGCTGCGCGAGCGCTCGGCCGCGCTTTCCAACAAGCTGATCTTGGCGAGTTGCGCAGACAAGATCGCAAAGCCAAGAGCGAACAGCGCTGCACCTACGACAAGGCGGGTGCGCGCGACTTCGAGGGTGCCCTTGCCGGCACCTTCCAGGCGTACTGCCGGCGGGGCCATCAGCGCTCTCCCTCGCCGACGCCGGCGAGGATCGTCGCGGCCCACGGCAGATCGGAGATTCGCATAACCTTGTCGGCCCCGAGCGGCACCAGGTCGAGATGCGCGCTGGCTAACTTGGCCAGGCGCTCGGGGCGGTCGAGGAAGGCCCATTCCGCCTCAAGCACGTGAATCGCCTCGCGCTCTGCCGCGAGCTCGTTGGTGAGGAGAGTATGCTCGGCCTCGAGTTCTGCAACTTCATATTTGAGTTGGTAGAGGGCGAGTGCCGCAGCACTCAGCAGGAACAGGGTGAGCGCGCCTGAGAGGCGGATCATGCGGCGTTCTTCCAGGCTGGCTCGGCCGTGCGCTCTACGGCGCGTAGGCGCGCCGACCGAGCACGCGGGTTAGCTGCAACTTCCGATGCCGATGGTTTCACCACCCGCTTGTGCAGCAGCACAAAGGATGGCGGAGGGGCTGCGGTTTGCTCGGCGGCGGCGGGGCTGTGGCGGGAGGGCCGCGTCGCGGGTCGCGCGCGCCGCGCCAGGAAGCGCTTGACCAGGCGGTCTTCGAGGGAATGAAATGACACCACCACCAGGCGGGCGCCGGCCGTGAGCAGTTTTTCGGCCGCTGCGAGCACGCGGCGTAACTCGCCGAGTTCGTCGTTGACGTGAATACGCAGGGCCTGGAAGCTCCGCGTCGCCGGGTCAGGGCCACCACGCTGAGGCGGCAGGGCGCGGTGGATAATTTCGGCGAGCTGTGTGGTGCGGGTCAGTAGCGCGGTCTCGCGTGCGGTTACGATGGCGGCAGCGATGCGGCGCGCCTGGCGCTCCTCACCATAACGATAGAGGATATCGGAAAGTTCAGATTCCTCGGCGTTGTTGACCACGTCCGCAGCGCTCTGGCCGTTGCATCCCATGCGCATGTCGAGCGGCCCGTCCGCCTGGAAACTGAAACCGCGTTCGGGTGTATTGAGCTGTGGTGAGGAAACCCCGAGGTCGAGCACCACCCCGCCATTGATACGGGCGGTATCATGGCTTTGTAGCAGGCTATTGAGATTGCCAAAGCAGCCTTCGATGACGCGCAACCTTTCGCCGCTCTCTGCGGCCAGCGCCTTGGCGCGGCACACCGCCTCTGGGTCGCGGTCTATGGCCAGCACCATGCACGGTGCAGCATCGAGAATGGCCTTGCTGTAACCGCCGGTGCCGAATGTGGCGTCGACGTAAAGCGCACCCTCTCGCGGCGCCAGGGCGCCGATGGCCTCGTCCAACAAGACGGGCACGTGGCCGGAACGTCGGGGGGGGGACATTCCGGTCACGTGCCACTCTCCACAGGGTCCGCTGGGCCCTGGGGGCGCCGACGCAGCGCCTGACGGTCGGCTAGGGCACGGTCGCGAACCTGTTTTTGGTAGGTTTGGAAGCGCACAGGTTCCCAAATCTGAAACGACCGGCCCTTGCCGACATACACCACCGCCTCGGCGATACCAGAATGGTCACGAAGCGCGTCAGGGAGGATGACGCGTCCGTCCTTGTCCGGCGTGAGGGGGAAGCTCATGCCGAATATCGCCGCCGACAGGTGATCCTGTTCGTCCGAAAATGGGTCGAGACTGTCGATGTCTTGACTCAAGTCTTCCATGAAGGCGCTCGTGTGGCACTCGATTGAGCTGTTGGAGAGGGCAGGGAAGGCGTAGAATGTCGCGCTCTTGCCGAGCACGTCGCGGAACCGGGCCGGGACGGAGACCCGCCCCTTGCGGTCGATGCGCTGTTCGTGACTGCCGACGAAAATCCCCACCGTGTCCCCCAATGCCCCGATCGTTCCGAAGCCCGGATTGGTCCGGCCTTTGCCCTACTGCCTCCGTAAGCCTCTTTAACTTTGGCCACCCTGGAACCTTTATGGAACCATATGGGTTTACATGGAATTAAATGGGATATCATGGGAATTTCTGGTGGTCAATGGAAACAGGCATGTCAAACATGGGCTTACACTAGTGAAGCTCATCGAACTTCTCGGTCCAGCGCAGAGCACCTAAGAAACGACTCTAGGTTTCGTGGGTTCTCTTCTACCTACACCCTAGAGATCGATTTAGGTGAAAATTTGTTCTTGTAATGTTCTATTTGTGACAAATGAAAGAACCGCATTACACTTGGCCACAAAAGGTTACGGAAAGGTTTTGATTTGGGTTCATCAAGAATTAGGAAGAATCGTCTTGGCTCGGATCACCCTGGCGGCCATCATGGTGGGCGAGAAATTCAGGGGGAGGCCATGCGTAACATCGTGTTTTTGATCATTGGCTTGACGGCTGGGCTGTTGGTCGGCTTCGTTGCCGTAGATGGAGGGCCGGAGCAGGTTACGCTGACGGAGGCCGCGGTGCCCCAGGATGTGATCCGCTGGAAGGTTACGGGCGCCGTGCCGGCCTCGCGGGTTCAAGTCGGCACCCTATCTGAGCGCGCAACCAAGTTGATCACGGGGCTGTCCGGCGGCCGTCTGCACGCCCAGTTCTACGATCCGGGCGCGCTGGTTCCGGTGATGGAGATGTTCGACGCGGTCTCCGCCGGTGCCATCGATGCTGGCATCGCCACGGCCGGTTATTGGGTTGGCAAGGAGCCGGCCTTAGCTTTCTTTTCGGCCGTGCCCTTCGGGCCGAATGCTGGCGAATACATGGCCTGGTTCTATTATGGCGGCGGCAAGGAGATGTATGACGAACTCTATGCCCGTCATAACATGAAGGGCGTTATGTGCGGTATGCTCCCGCCTGAGGCCTCTGGCTGGTTCCGCGAGGAGATCATCAGTGTGGAGGATCTGCGTGGGCTGAAGATGCGTTTTTTCGGCCTCGGCGGCGAAGCGTTGGAGCGCCTTGGCGTCTCGACCCAGCTGATCGCCGGCTCAGACATCTATCCGGCGCTTGAGCTCGGCACCATTGATGCCACCGAGTTCTCCATGCCCGCCGTCGATCAGGCCCTGGGCTTTCACCAGATCGCCAAGCACTATTACTTCCCAGGCTGGCACCAGCAATCGACCTTCCTCGAGCTGATAGTAAACATGGAGCGCTGGCAGGCGCTTCCAGATGATCTCAAGCTGTTGGTGGAGACGGTCTGTGGCGAGAGCATCCGGCTCAGTATTGCTGAGGGTGATGCGCTACAATTCAAGGCCATCGCCGCGCTCAAGGAACAGGGCGTCAGCGTGCACAGATGGTCGCCGGAAATCCTCGCTGCTTTTGAGGCAGGCTGGCAGGAGGTGGTCGCAGAGCGCTCGGCCGAAAACGCCGATTTCGCTCGCGTCTGGCAGTCCCTTAAAGCCTTCCGTGAAGACTACGCGGTATGGTTGGGGTTGGGATACTTGTAATCCCTAACAGGCTTCGATAGGAGAGGTCCCATACCTCAGTTTTCTTGTGGTCGCAAATCTGCAACCGCGCAGGAGTTTTGACATGCGTAACGTATTGCTGTTGGTCGTCGGCGTGGCGGCTGGCCTTGGCGTTGGTTTTTTTGCCTGGAAGGATGGCCATGTGGCACCTGCGCCGCAGGGTGAGGCGCCAGCGCCGGCGAGTGCCGCGCTTGCGCCGAACGTGACGTGGAAAATGGCGAGTTCTTTTCCCTCCAGCATGGTGTTGATCGGCAGCATGGGGCTCCACCTTTCCGACTCGGTTGACAGGCTGTCGGGCGGCGACTTCAACCTCAAGTTCTTCGAACCTGGCGCTCTGGTGCCGCCGCTGGAGATATTCGATGCGGTTTCGACTGGTGCCATCGACGCTGGCTGGACGGCATCGGGCTATTGGGCGGGCAAAGTACCAGCGCTGCAGTTCTTTACTGCCGTGCCCTTTGGTCCTGCCACCGGCGAGTACATGGCCTGGGTCTATTACGGCGGTGGCATTGAGATCTATGACGAGCTTTATGCCAAGCACAACATCAAGGGCATTCCTTGCGGCTCGGTGGCGCCGGAAGCATCGGGCTGGTTCCGCGACGAGATCACATCGCCGGAGGATCTAAAGGGTCTCAAGATGCGCTTCTTCGGGCTTGGTGCGAAGGTCATGGAGAAGCTCGGTGTTTCGACCCAGCTAATCGCTGGCGGCGACATCTACCCAGCGCTCGAGCTCGGCACAATCGATGCCACCGAGTTCTCCATGCCCGCCATCGACAAGGAATTGGGTTTTCACGAGATCGCCGGCCACTACTACTTTCCGGGCTGGCACCAGCAGTCGACCTTTATTGAGCTGATGGTCAACATGGAGCGCTGGAACGCGCTCGACGATCGCCGCAAGGCACAACTTGAGATTGCCTGCGGCGAGAACTTCCGTCAGTCAATCGCCGAGGGCGAGGCTATCCAGTTCGGCGCTCTTGAAGAGCTATCGGCGGCGGGCGTCGAAGCGCACCGCTGGTCGGACGAGATGATGGCCGCGTACAGCGGTGCTTGGGACGAGGTAGTAGTCGAGGAAGCGGCGGCCGATCCGGGTTTTGCTGAGGTCTGGGAGTCGCTCAGCACCTTCCGCGAGAAATACGCCGTCTGGAAGAACCTCGGGTACCTATAGGTGACGGTGGGCGCCGACCGTGGTTGGCGCCCACATCTCCCCCCCCCCGACGCAACCCGGTGATATCATCGCCGCCATGTCGCTGTGTCAGGTTTCCCACTCTGATAGGGCATGGCGGCGTGTAGTGGCTGATGTCGGGGCATATGCTGATTATGTTCGACTCGACTCACTTGAAGGCGCTCATCGATGGCACAACCGTGCCGGCGCTCCTCATCTCGGGCTGACTTTGCAAAGCTGGTAGACGTCAGACGGCCTGTAAGCCGGGTTCTGTACCCTTGCGGGTGATGGCTATTCCTCTAGGACGGCCGTTACCGGACGCCTCGTGCGACCTACCCGGACAGCGGCCCCGGAAACCGGGCCTCGGCCCTGCCGAGACAGGACCTGCGCCGTCCCTATTTGGTCTTGCTCCTGGTGGGGTTTACCGTGCCGCCGCCGTTGCCGGCGACGCGGTGCGCTCTTACCGCACCCTTTCACCCTTGCCCACGGACCGAAGCGCGCAGGCGGTCTACTTTCTGTTGCACTGTCCCTAGGGTCGCCCCCGCCGGGTATTACCCGGCACCGTGTTTCCGTGGAGCCCGGACTTTCCTCTCCGCGCTTGAGCGTGGAGCAGCCATCCGGCCATCTGACGCGCACCAAAGGTGGCAGGCGGCGACAGCGCGGTCAAGAGCCGGCGCGCAGCGCCTCATCCTTCTCTGAAAGCTCGAGCCAGCGGGCCTCGGCGGCCTCCAGCTCGGTGCGCCGCGCTGCCAGGCTGGTGCCTGCAGCCTTAAAGGCCGCGATATCGCGGCTGTAGAAGTCGGGATCAGCGAGCCTTACCTGAAGCGCGGCGATCTCTGCCTCGATCTCGCCGATACGATCAGGTAGGGCGTCGAGCTCACGCTGCTCCTGATAGCCGAGGCGGCGGCGTGTAGTGGCGCGCCTGGGCGCCGCTGTTCGCTTCACTTCTGGTTTTGCTGTGACTTGACCACGCTGGCGCAGCATGTCGGTATGGCCGCCGACGAAGGCCTCGACAAGACCATTGCCGGGCAGCCACAGGGTGTGGGTCGCCAGACGGTCGATGAAGGTGCGGTCATGGCTCACCATAAGTACGGTTCCGTCGTAAGCGCCGAGTAGGTCTTGCAACAGGTCGAGGGTTTCCATGTCGAGGTCGTTGGTGGGCTCGTCGAACACCAGCAACTGGCTGGGTCGCGTGAACAGAAGCGCCAGCAGCAGCCTTGCCTGTTCGCCGCCAGATAAGCTGGCAATGGGGCTGCGTGCCTGCCCGGGATCGAACAGAAAATCGCGCAGAAAACCCACGACGTGTTGCTGGCGGCCCTGCGACCAGACGTTGTCGCCGCCCTCCGGGCAGAGCGTGTGCCAAAGCGTCGCCTCAGGATCGAGGGCATCACGGTCTTGCGAGAAAACGACCGGGCTGATGTCGTCGCCGAGGCGCACGCTGCCGCTGTCAGTCGCCAGCTCACCGATCAGTAAGCGCAGCAATGTGGTTTTGCCGACTCCATTGCCGCCCGTGATTGCCACCCGATCACCGCGGGCGACGCGTAGCGAAGCGCCGTCGATCACCTGGCGGGAGCCGAAGCGCTTGGCAATCCCTTCGGCCTCAACCACGATCTTGGCGCCCGGCTCGGCGGTGGCAAGGCTCAGCGGTGCCGTGCCGTGCGGCAGGTGGGCGATGCGCCGGCGGCGCTCGTCTCGCAGTGCCTTGAGCTTGCGTAGCCGGCCCTGGTTACGCGTGCGCCGTGCTGTCACGCCCTTGCGCAGCCATTCGTTCTCGGCATCGAGCTTTTTGCCAAGCCGCTTCAGCGCCTGTTCTTCTTCCGCGAAAATCTTGTCGCGCCAATCCTCGAAGCGCGCGAAGTCGTGCTCGGCGATACGTAGCGTGCCGCGATCGAGCCAGGCCGTGCGCGTTCCGACATCGCTCAGCAGCGCCCGGTCATGGCTGATCAAGACGACCGCACCGGGATAGGCGGTCAGTCTCACTTCCAGCCACTCGATAGCCGGTAAATCGAGATGGTTGGTCGGCTCGTCGAGCAGTAATAGGTCCGGCTCGCCGACCAGCGCCCGCGCCAGCGCTGCTCGCCGCGCCTCGCCACCCGACAGCGACGCCATCAGACGCGCCGCGTCCAGCCCCATGGGCTCGAGCGCCTCCTCTGCGGCGTGGGCCGGTGCGTGGTTGCCGCCGGCAACGAAGGTTGCGACAGTCTCGCTCTTGCTCGCCTTGACTACCTGCGCTAGGGCGCCGACCGTGAGGCCTGGCTGGGCCCAGCGCTCGCCTGCATCCGCCTCGATCTCACCAGCGACAAGGTGCAGCAATGTCGACTTGCCACAGCCGTTGCGCCCCACGAGACACAGCCGTTCGCGTGCGCCAATCGACAGCGACACGCGATCGAGCAAAGGTGTGGCTCCGAAACGCAGTGAAACATCGCGCAAGGTGAGAACGGGTGGCGACATGGTGGGCCGGAGTTGGGAAAAGAAGACGGGCCGCGCTGGGCGCGACCCGCCTGGTCTTGGGTCTTCGTTCGCGGGCGCCTTAGAAGCCCATACCGCCCATGTCTGGCGGCATCGGCGGAGCGTCTCCACCGGCTCCCTTTTTCTCGGGTTTCTCGGCCACTAGCGCTTCGGTGGTGATAAGAAGACCGGCCACGGACGCCGCATCCTGCAGGGCCGCACGCACGACCTTCGCGGGATCGACGATGCCGGCGCTGAACATGTCGACGTAGGTCTCGTTTTGGGCATCGAAGCCATGATTGGCCTTTTTCGACTCCATCAGCTTGCCGACCACCACAGAGCCGTCGACGCCGGAATTCTCGGCGATCTGGCGCACCGGCTGCTGCAGGGACTTGCGCACGATGTCGACACCGACCTGCTGGTCGTGGTTCTCGGGCTTGACCTTATCGAGAGCCTTGGCGGCCACGAGCAGGGCCACACCGCCACCGATGACGATACCCTCCTCGACCGCAGCGCGGGTCGAATTGAGTGCATCCTCGACGCGGTCCTTCTTCTCCTTCACCGCGATCTCTGTGGCGCCACCGACATGGACGACGGCCACGCCGCCAGCCAGCTTGGCTAGGCGCTCCTGCAGCTTCTCACGATCGTAATCCGAGGAGGTCTCCTCGATCTGCGCTCGGATCTGCTCGCACCGGCCGCGAATGTCCGTCTTCTTTCCGCCGCCATCCACGATAGTCGTATTATCTTTGTCGATGGAGACGCGCTTGGCCTGACCCAGCATGTCGAGGGTGACGTTCTCGAGCTTGATGCCGAGGTCCTCGGAGATCACCTGGCCGCCGGTTAGGATGGCCATGTCCTCGAGCATCGCCTTGCGGCGGTCGCCGAAGCCGGGCGCCTTGACGGCGGCGACCTTGAGGCCACCACGCAGCTTGTTGACCACGAGCGTGGCCAGCGCCTCGCCCTCGACGTCCTCGGCGATGATCAGCAAAGGCTTGGACGACTGCACCACGGTCTCCAGCAGCGGCAGCATGGCCTGCAAGTTGGAGAGCTTCTTCTCGTGCAGTAACAGATAGGCGTCTTCGACCTCGACCTCCATTTTTTCCGCATTGGTTACGAAGTACGGCGACAGGTAGCCACGGTCGAACTGCATGCCCTCGACCACGTCGAGCTCGGTCTCGAGGCCCTTGGCCTCCTCAACCGTGATCACGCCCTCGTTGCCGACGCGCTCCATGGCGGTGGCGATGATGTCGCCGATCTCGCGCTCGCCGTTGGCTGAGATGGTGCCGACCTGTGCTACTTCCTGGTTGGTGCGCACGGTCTTGGCCTGTTTGTGCAGGTTGGTGACCACGGCATCGACAGCGAGGTCGACGCCGCGCTTGAGGTCCATCGGGTTCATGCCGGCCGCGACCGACTTCATACCTTCGCGGAAAATCGACTGGGCGAGCACCGTTGCTGTGGTGGTGCCGTCGCCGGCGATGTCGTTAGTCTTTGAGGCAACCTCGCGGACCATCTGCGCGCCCATGTTCTCGAACTTGTCGGCAAGCTCGATCTCCTTGGCGACGGTAACGCCGTCCTTGGTGATACGTGGCGCGCCGAACGACTTGTCGAGGACCACATTGCGGCCCTTGGGCCCGAGGGTGACCTTGACCGCGTCGGCCAGAATATCGATGCCCCGCGCCAGGCGCTGGCGGGCATCCATGCTGAATTTGACGTCTTTAGCTGCCATTTCTCGTCTCTTTCCTTTTTCGTTCAGGCGGCTTTGCGCGACTTGCCCTTGGCCTTCTTCTTAGGCTCAAGCACCGCCATGATGTCGGACTCCTTCATGATCAACAGATCCTCGCCGTCGATCCTAGCTTCAGAGCCTGACCACTTGCCAAACAGAATGCGGTCGCTAACGCTGACATCGGGCGCTACGATCTGGCCCGTTTCGTCACGGGCGCCGGGCCCCACGGCCACGACTTCGCCTTGGCTCGGCTTTTCCTTGGCGGTGTCCGGAATGAGGATGCCGCCGGCGGTGCGCTCGTCTTCCTCGACGCGACGAACCACCACACGGTCGTGCAACGGACGGAACTTCATCTATGACTGTCCCCTTTATAAGCGGATTGTTCTGCAAATTGTCAGCACTCGACGGAAGAGAGTGCTGATAGCTTCGGCGCGGATTTGGGGTAAAGCCGAGGCGGAGTCAAGGGGTGGCCCGAAGATTTTTGGCAGAAGTCTCGCAACAATATCGTTAACCAATTGAATATATTAGAAATTTTTGTTATATCCAAATATCGATAACGCGAGATGAGACAACGGCTGAAACGAATGTTGTGGGGTGGTGCCTGACGACGGCGGAAATCCTCTATCACATGCTCGACCACCCCCGCCTGTTGCCGACCTATGTCTAACAGGGCTGGGACTTGGTGCAGCAATTCTCGACCTTGCAGGAATTTCTGTGCTTCTGGCAGTGCGAGTTCGATGGGCCGCAGCACTCGGTACACCTCGGCGGCGCCCAGCAGACCGGCCTGCGTCGCGCGGATTGGCAGGTGGCGCTGCACTGACCTAAAGTAGGCCGAGTTCTCTGGCAGAGGAGACGGCTATGGAAGCCGAGGCGAGCCAGGCGATCGATCTGGCGACGGAAATTCTCACGGCCTACGGGCTGCGCGTAATTGGTGCGGTGGTTATTCTTATCGTCGGTTGGGTCGCGTCAAGCTGGGCTGCCCACACGATCCGCAAGATTGCGGTGCGCAGCGAACATGTCGATGTCATGCTGGGCAGCTTCCTCGCCAGCCTAGCGCGCTACGGAATCATCGCCGTCACGGTGCTCGCCGTGCTCGCCAAGTTCGGCGTGCAGACGGCGAGTCTGGTGGCGGTGCTGGGCGCCACCGGCCTTGCCATTGCGCTCGCCCTGCAGGGTACCCTCGGCCATATCGCGGCGGGTGTGATGATCCTCTTCTTCCGCCCCTTCAAGGTCGGGCAGTATGTTGAGGTTGCGGGCCAAGCTGGCACTGTGAAGGCGGTGACACTGTTCACTACAGAGCTAGCGACGCCAGACAACATTCAGATTCTCATTCCCAACGGCCAGGTCTGGGATACGACGCTGCGCAATTTCAGCCATTATGAAACGCGGCGCATCGAGATCATTCTCGGCATAGATTACGGCGATGATATCGATAAGGCGGTGGCCAGCGTGCGCGCGGTCATTGATGCCGAGTCCCGCATCCTGCCGGCCCCTGAATCCCAGGTTGTGGTCGGCGCGCTGGGCACGAGCTCGGTAGATCTGAGCATACGCGTCTGGGCCAAGAGAGACGACTTCTTCGACACCAAGGTCGACCTTACCAAAGCGCTTAAGGAGCGTATGGATGCCGACGGCATCTCCATTCCCTATCCGCATCAAACTTTAATTATACAGCGAGATAATGATTAGTGATAGTCGCAGGAGGAAGACATGAGCATCACACAGCTATTTTTCGAGTTCTCCAGAGTCCGCATTCACAAATAAAAAACCGTTATTGAGCGTACTAAATACCTAGTTTACCGGCGTGCTGATTCCGCTTTGACCATATCACAAGAAGCAACCATACTTGGCTTGCTGAGGAATGACTGGTGTCCCATCTCAACGTAGGGCACCGCATAAAGCATGGGGATGCCCTATGTGTTCTAGGTGCCATCGGGGGAATGCTGTCCCCTCGGTGGACCATAAAGCAGGTACAGCTTCGTTGGTGGTGGGACGGTGGTATATTTCCCTTGAATTTCTGAATTATCTGGGAAATGTTGGCCGGAAGTGACTTGTTCAATGTATTGTTAAGTGCGCTGACGCTGAGCACAACGAAACGTGAGGCCCAAAAGACATGCTCCGAAAACTGCATTCAAGACAGCATTATTTAGTCAGCCTGCCAGTACTCGTTTCACTGCCTCGTTTTAGTGCTACCTGGTTTTGGGAGTACGAAAGGTGCG
>MPLX02033785.1_pt1 | contig 100679 bp, 72 predicted proteins | sample 1617341 | NCBI WGS metagenome assembly MPLX02 (sample SAMN05944804, study PRJNA350692) | marine metagenome | biome: marine; feature: ODZ; material: water; isolation source: 120 m water sample filtered on 0.2 um supor filter | place: Pacific Ocean | collected 2012-04-08 | depth 120m m | reverse complement strand
CGCCAGTTTGTAGTCAGGGAAAAAATCTCAGATTCGATGTTACGTTTTGCGTTGATGTAAGTGTAAATATCAGCACCTCGAAATTGATAAATTGCCTGTTTGGGATCTCCAATAAAGAAAAGGCCAGCCGGCTTTTCGGCAGTTGATGTGCTTGATTCCTTTTGGTCGGGATAGATTTGGCGGAAAATCTCATACTGCAGATCGTCTGTGTCCTGAAATTCATCAATCATGGCAACCGGCCACCGACCGCGCAGTTGCTCTGTCAGCAGACCCTTTGATTCGCTGCTGGTAACCGCTTCATGGACGTGGCTCAGCAGGTCATCCAACGTCATTTGACCAAACTGAGCTTTATAACCAAGCAGATTCTCGCTGATTGTGTTGAAGACCTCGTGCCAGAGATTATGCTCAACCTGCGCCACAAGATCCTGTCTTTGCCAGATAGAATCAATGAGTTCAAAAACAGGATGTTTAGGTTGAACTGTCGTTTTCTTTTCGGCTTTGAATAATGCTTCGCGATGATACGGTTCCCATAAACCAGGATCAAAATCCTCTTTCATGCAGTTATCGTTCATCTGCTGCAGACGTCGCACTGTCTTAGAAGTGCCATTGAAACTGCACTGCTGTAATAGCTGAGAAATACCCTCGGAAAGCCAGATTTCTTTGGCCTGACGGTTATCATTAATAAGATTGCTGAACTCATCATCTATTAGGCCGGCGGGTGGGATAATCGAGAGATTGTGGCGAAACAGGTAGGGCTTCAGTTTTCGAAGCAGAACTTCCGGCGTTCGCCATATCTTTAGCGCCATTCCGCGCCTGGTCTCATCCAGGGTCAGGATGTAGCTTCTAAAACAGTCTTCTGCCGCAAGTTGCAGTAAAAGATCCCGGTCAGCATCAAGGTCCTGGTTGAACAGTGATCCTGTTTCAAATGATTGTTCCGTCAGAACCCGTGCACAGAAACCGTGGATTGTAAAAACCGAAGCTTCATCCAGAGTCTGCAGAGCAGCCGAGAGTAGTTTTCGGTCTTTAGATAAATCATCACTTTGCTCAAAAAGATATTGAATGAAATCATCATTCTTTTCGGATTCTTCTCCTGCAAAGACCTTACGTGCCAGAATGATCCTGTCGCGAATACGTTGTCTCAATTCATCCGTTGCGGCATTGGTAAATGTGAGGACTAGAATCTCACGGGTCGATAACGGGCTTGTGCCGTGGCCCAGGATCAGACGCAGGTACAGATTAGTAATGGTGTATGTTTTGCCGGTGCCCGCACTTGCTTCAATGAGCTGTCGTCCCGAGAGCGGGAAGGATTCGCTGGTAAGAGATCTCACTTGAAATCCTCACAATTATCGATGATCGGCTGATAGATCTTTTCGGCGATGCTGATGAACCGATCGTTGAAATCATCAGGGAAGTTAAACAGCCGCCTGTAGTTTCTATCTTGGCCTTCAGAGCCCCCTTGATCGAGATCATAGGTTTGCAGAGCCGTCTGCATTGCCTTCGCCAGATCATGATTCTTGTTGAGACTCCAGTGAAGGCTCCAACTGGTTTCAGGCAGGAAGGCAACAGGTACCCGAATTCCCTGTTGATAAATCTCAGCCAGGTGGTTCAGATGGTCCAGTGCTTCGGATGGTGAAAGTGAGTTTAAAGATGTGGTTACAGGCTTATCCTTTTTTGTCGACAGGAGTGCTGTTTCGGTTTCATAACCCAGGGCATTCACAAACAGGTGTCTGATCCACGCATCAATCAGCTGACGTTTATTCAAGGAGCCGGTTCGATAATTAACAAATTGATTGTTAAAACCAACAACCTCACCGGAGATAACCGACTCTGCCAGGCTCAGATTTCCTCTGATTAGGGTTTGTGATCCGGGTAGTTTGTCATCAAGAAGTTTGCATAAAGTGGCATAGACTTCTGCAGCCTTGTCCAACTCACGCATCAGCTGCCTTTCACCAATGGCGCCTTCCATGACTGTTCCGCTGGCTCTCTGGTGCGCCAGCCATGCATCGATGGATGTATTATCAACCAGAACTTGCAGGGCGGAATCCGCTATCTGAAACCGTTCCAGACCATCCAGTTCGAATGACTCAGTATCCGTGGGTTCATTACTGTCACTGTCAAAATAAATGCCAAGTCGGCGCAGGAAGAATCTTGCCGGATGTTTGAAGAAGTCTAAGAGCTGCCCCAGGTCCTTGAGTGCATATTCCGGATCCTGACTGAGCTCCATATCCAGAAATGATACACCGGGCTGCTTAGCACTTATTGCGTGATACCAATTGTGCTGGTAGCTAATGAGTTCACTGTGCTCTGGATTGAAGTACTTTTTGTCAAATGGCTGCAATGGATGATCGGTGACAAATGATTCCCCGTATATTCTTTGCAGGTAGTCATCAAGTTCTCCAACTAATACAGAGGCAGGTTTTCTCTTGTTATCTTTAAGGCTTCTCCCTTTATAACTCACATAAAAGTAGTCCTCTGCAGAAAGCAGAGCCTCAAGAAACAGATAGCGATCATCGTTGCGTTTTGACCTGTCTCCCTTGCGATATTCCCCAGCCATTAAGTCGAAGCCAGGTGATTTGTGTTCTCTCGGATATTCACCGTCATTCATGCCGATCAGACAGACGATCTTAAAAGGTACGCTGCGCATGGGTACCAGGGTTGCAAATGTAATTCCACCTGAAATGAATCCTCGAGACTGATGTTGATCAGTAAGTTGGTTGTGTAACCAATACCTCACCAAACGAGCCGACAAGGGTGCCTGGAAATCGCTTACTCCTAACTGATCGACCAGTTTTATCAGGACTTCCCGAACCGAATTCAGCGCAAAATCATCATCGCCAGAGGCAAGGAAGAAGTCTTCCATCAGATCAGTCAGGACAATCTGCCATTCAGTGGCAGTCTGGGTCTCACCTAAGCGGATTCGATATGTGGATAGTAAATCAATAATATGAACCAGGGTTCCTATGAGTTGACTGTCACCAGGATTGACATCGAATGGTGCGACATCGTAAAAAACGTTTTGGTCGCCCTGCACTGCAAAACCCATTAGTAAGCGTTTGAGTCCAAAAGCCCATGTATTGTGGTCAGACTTCGGCAGATTCCAGAAGTCTGCTTTTGATGCACCGTTGCTTTCCCAGCGAATGCCTGTTTCCCTGATCCAATAAACCAGTGTCGACAGATCATGCTCATCTAGATTGAATTTCTGAGCAATTGTCGGTACTTCCAGCAAATCGATGACTTCAGTAGCTGTCAACCTCGTGTCAGGCAGGGCGATAAGTTTTTCAAATGCAATGAGGACGGCAGATTCCTGAACTACCGGCCTGTCTGTTATTGAGAAGTGAATCCTGTCCTGAAATACAGCCTGAATGAATGGTGCGTATTGGCTGATATCAGGAGCCATCACGATAATATCAGTCATTCCCAAGTCGCGATCCTGTTTGCTGAATGAATCAATCATACTGAGTATTTGATCGAAGAGGATTTCAATCTCTCTCATTTTGCTGTGGCTAGAGTGCAACTGGATGCTTCTGTCACTGGCATCTCGCTCTTGTTTGTCGGGTGGTTGGCCCTCACCAAGAAACTGTCCGCCGAACTCCAGATTAAGGATATCGTTCTTCAAGGAAGAGAGAGCAGATGAGTTTTCAACTGGCTGAAAGTATTCGTTGGTTACGATGTTGTCCGTTTCCAAAAGTAATTCCAGAAACTCCCGGCCCTGTTTACCCATCGAAGAGAGCAGGGGATTGCCGACTTCGAGATAGTCTTGCTCAACCAGGGGACCCTGAGCACTGGTTATCTGGCGGATCGAATGCCTGGCGAGATCCTTCTCCGATACGATATCTCCCCAGTAGTGTTCACAGGGATTGAGAAAGTAGATGTCCACATCTGTTTGAGTGGCAATCGCTTCGAGTGTCTGCAAATGCATTTTCGGCAGTGAAGACAGACCGAAAATACTGATGGTTTCCGGAACCTTTCCGGATGCAGTTGCGGAGGTTTTGAGTTTCTTCAGCAGTTCGCGATGCAGATTGGCGCGGTGCTTTTGCCGGTCAACGCCGGGTACAGAGACGATCTTCCGCCACAGGATGCTCTGCCAGGGCTGCTCGCCACTTTCACCGCCAGACTCCCAGTCGATGATCCAATCGGGTCTGTAAACAAGGTACTGGTCAAAAAGACCCGCGACGGTTTCGCTGAGTTGAAACAGTCTTAATTGAGGGTCTTCGCGACCGTCACCTCTGCCTTGCAGATATTGATGGATATGCACAAATTCATCACCCTTACATTCAGGAAGCAATTGCATCAATCGCCAGGTTAGAAGGTGACGGGAGAAAGGGGATTCATCGGACAACTGCTGTTTTGGCAGCAAGTCTTTGTACAGTCGCCAGATCAGCTCTGCTGGCAAAAGACAGTCGATATTGGCAGCGATACCAGATTGCCTGGCGAGTTCGACCTTGAGCCACTGGCCAATACCAAAACTCTGAACAACCACGGTAGTCGCTTCAAATGGATTCTTGGGCCGTTGCTGGGTGCGCTGACAAAACGTGTTCACCAATGCGCGCATGTTGTTTGACTGCAGGAGTTCTAGCAACTGGGTGTCCGTGGGTGAAGGTGCATGTTATTTTGAGAGCTTTGGGTTGAAGAATCCAGACCCATGTAGTTTGATCTGCTTGGCTCGACTTATCCGCTTCTCAAGCCTGTCTCCATAGCAGTGCGAATTAGCAGTGTGAATTCCTCCGCATTATGGCCTGAGTATGTACCATTCAGATCAGCCATAGGCTAGTTGCTGATCAGCAATTCTCTGACCCGCGCAACCGCCTCAATGGCCTTCTCCTCACTTGCCGCACAGGGTTTGATATTGAAAAGCGTACAACCGGCTTCCTGATAAGCCTTAAGAAATGCGGCAATTTTTTCCGGAGGTCCGCAGGGGCTGTATTTTTCAAACGCTTCGTAGGGCACCTTGTAGAATTCCTGCATTTCTTCAGCGATTAGGCTTCTCGCCCTGGTTTCATCATTATCGAAACCAGCCCAGACCTGCAGTCCATGTTGCCAGTCAACGTCAGCGCGATTTGCATTAGCGGCATACTCTTCCACCTCAGCTTTTGCCTGTGCAAATCTGTTTGCAGAACACCACGCACCCAACCAGCCTTCACTATACAGACCTGCTCGCCTGATAGCCGCATCAGCTCTGCCACCGACCATAATGGGGATGGCAGGTTCAACTGGTGGCGTAATGAGCGCATTCTCAAATTCAAAAAAGTCACTCTTAAAGCTCAGGGATTTGCCATCCATCAGCGCTCTGACGATCTCAAGACAGTCGTTGGTCTGCCTGCCACGGGTTCTCGGATCAATCCCGCAGACTTCTATCTCGTGCCGGTCTTCGCCACCTATACCAACTCCCAGGATGACTCGACCGGGTGCAGATTCCGACAATGTTGCCAGTTGCCGGGCGACAGTCACCGGATGGCGCAAGGCGAGAAGGTAGACACCGATGCAGATGCGCAGTGTTGGGTGCATTGCACATATTGTCGCGGCGTTGATCAGTCCATCCATACCCGTACCGTTATGAAAACTCACGTGATCAGCTGTAAAGACATGATCGAGCCCTGAATCAGCAACCATATTGATCAAAGATTGACGATACGAGAAATCACCCGTCATCATTTCTGGTGAGGTTACCGTACCTACTGCAAGTGTTGACAAGCTCAGCTCCATGAAAAGGCAAACGATTAGAATAAGGATCAGTGGGACGATTGTCATCCTGTTAAAATTTCCTTCCCACCCACCAACTGGTGCGTCTTCTGCTGCCACCATGCCGGACAGGGATATTCAAGGAAGTCCTGGATGTCAATTTTCGCAACTGGACATCCCGTATATAGCATTTTACGCAAGACAATATTTCCTCTAAAGTACGCCACCTAATTCGGTGACACCCTTTGAATCCAAGGTAAACAGATCATGGCTAATTACTTCAACTCCCTGGCCCTTCGAGAGCAGCTGGCGCAACTTGGCAAGTGTGATTTCATGGATCCTTCTGAATTTGAAGATGGCGCAAATTATCTCAAGGGCAAAAAGCTTGTAGTCGTCGGTTGTGGATCACAGGGTTTAAACCAGGGGCTCAATCTGCGCGACAGTGGTCTGGATGTATCTTATGCCCTGCGGCGGACTGCTATCACCGAGCAACGGCAGAGCTGGAAAAATGCAACAGAGAATGGATTCACCGTGGGTACCTATGAAGAACTGATACCTGATGCTGATCTGGTCCTGAATCTTACCCCGGATAAACAGCACACTGCTGTCGTATCTGAAGTCGTGCCCCTGATGAAAGAGAATTCATGTCTGTCATATTCCCACGGTTTCAATATTGTCGAAGAAGGTATGCAAATAAGAGATGACATCACCGTCATCATGGTTGCACCGAAATGCCCGGGTACCGAAGTGAGGGAAGAATACAAAAGGGGATTTGGCGTTCCAACGCTCATTGCAGTCCACCAAGACAATGATCCCAGGGGTGAAGGACTGGCAATAGCCAAAGCCTATGCGGCTGGAACGGGCGGTCATAAGGCCGGTGTTCTGATGTCCTCATTTATCGCAGAAGTGAAATCGGATCTGATGGGTGAACAAACAATACTCTGTGGCATGTTGCAGACAGGATCACTGCTCTGTTTCGACAAGATGATAGACAAGGGAGTCGATCCTGGATATGCATCGAAATTGGTACAGTATGGGTGGGAGACGGTAACCGAAGCCCTGAAACATGGTGGCATCACCAATATGATGGATCGTCTGTCCAACCCGGCAAAGATCAAGGCGTTTGAATTGTGCGAGGAGCTGAAGGAAATAATGAGGCCCCTGTACCATAAACATATGGATGACATCATGACCGGTCATTTTTCCAAAACCATGATGGAAGACTGGGCCAATGATGATGAGAATCTGCTGGGATGGCGAAATGAAACTGGTGAAACTGCCTTTGAAACAACAGCCAACACTGACCAGGAAATCCCGGAGCAGGAGTATTTCGATCACGGTATATTGCTGGTGGCCATGTGTAAGGCAGGCGTTGAACTGGCATACGAAACCATGGTTTCAGCCGGTGTCAAGGAAGAGAGTGCCTACTATGAATCCTTACATGAGACTCCCCTGATCGCGAATCTGGTCGCCAGAAAGAAACTGTACGAGATGAACAGCATTATCTCTGACACGGCCGAGTATGGATGCTATCTCTATAATCACGCCTGCGTGCCCTTGCTCTCGGATTTCATGAAAGATATTGATGCTGATGTCATTGGCAGAGGTTTGGGTCTTAATGATAACAGTGTCGATAATCAACGGTTGATAGAAGTTAATGCGTCTATCAGGGATCACAGTGTTGAACATATCGGCCGCACTCTGCGAGGCTATATGGGCGCAATGAAGAAGGTTGTCTGACCTGCAGCCACCTGAAGTTTTCAACAAGGCCGATTGACATATTCGGCCTTGTTGATTTCTGACCTATGACACTTATTGCATGAACAATTCGCGTGAATATTTCAATTTCTGATTGTACGGTTGAATTCAATGAAGTGTTTTCGCTGCAAACTGTCGACTGGCAGCTGAAAAGTGGCGAGCACTGGGCGATCGTGGGTCCAAATGGTGGCGGCAAATCCGCACTCGCTGCGGTGTTGATGGGTGAAGGGCAGATCAGGGAAGGTGAAATATCGGGAATACCAGACAATGTGCAATTGGTGTCGGTTGAATCCCAGAGAGAGCTGATAGAGCGCGAAAGGAAGAGAGACGACAGCGATCTGACCGACGAGGTGTTCGAGGGCACCAGCGTCAGGGAGATTCTTCTGGAACTGTCTGTTGACGAGACAGTTCTGTGGCCACTGGTTGGAAGGTTTGAGCTTGAAGCTTTCCTGGACAGAGCTTTCCGTACATTGTCGACTGGTGAAACCCGCAAAGTACTCATCATGAGGGCCTTAGCAAGTAATCCCGATATTTTGATACTGGACGGCCCTTTCGATGGGCTTGATGCTGACTCGACAGCATTGTTATTTGAGGTTCTGCGAACCACCGCAGAACATACACCCACCGTCACCGTGTTGAATCGATTCGATGAGATACCGGAATTTGTGACTCACCTGGTCTATATGGATGAAGGTCGTATCGATTACATTGTTGACTACGACGATAAGCAAACAGTTGCTGATCTGGAACAACTGCTCCACCTGAAAACCAGCAATCTGACCATTCCCCCGACAGATCTGGCCGAGAGAATTCCAGCGTTGAATTCAGACGATCCGCTGGTGCGAATGAAAAAAGCAAAAGTTGCCTACGGCGATAATGTTATCTTCAGCAACCTCGACTGGTCGGTCCAACAGGGCGAACATTGGCAGATCACGGGGCCAAACGGCAGTGGTAAAACCTGCTTGCTCAATCTGATTACCGGCGATCATCCTCAGTGTTACATCAATGACATTTTTGTGTTTGGCTATCAGCGCGGTCAGGGAGAAAGCATCTGGGAGATCAAACAGCATATTGGTTACGTCTCGACTGCACTTCAGTGGGAATACCGAGTGAGCATCAACCTGCTTAATGTCATTATCTCAGGCTTCTATGACAGCATCGGGCTTTACCAGAAAGCCACGGATAACCAGAAAGATATTGCTCAGAGATGGTTGGAATTACTGGGAATGAGAGGCCGGCAGAACCAGCCATTCAATCAGTTATCTTACGGGGACCAGCGCCTTCTGCTCATTGCTCGAGCGATGGTAAAACATCCGCACTTGTTGATATTGGATGAACCCTGCCTTGGTCTGGATGATATCAATCGAAACCTGGTTCTCGCGCTTATTGAGAAAATCTGTGCTGGCAGTGAAACGACAGTAGTCTATGTTAATCATCATGCCGAAGATCGCATCGCAGGAATAGAGAAATATCTATCGCTTCAATAGCAACAGTCCCAGATTCAAGGAGCTATCATCTGGATGAATGAACTGCTGATACCGTGGGACTTTCTTCTTTTAACTGATCTGAGATAGAGTATTGCGTGACCAGCTGATGTATATATGACTGATAACACAACCTTACCTCGCGGAACCAATTTGTTTCAGCCCCTGTTCGTTCGCAACTTCAGATTGTTGTGGCTCGGCTCTGTGCTGTCTTTCATGGGTGGTCAACTCACACTGATAGCCTTTCCCTGGCTGGTTTTGAAATTGACAGGAGATTCGCTGGCGATGGGCGCAGTGCTGGCTGTTGCTGGTATCCCAAGAGCTGTATTCATGCTGTTCGGTGGTGCGGTGACGGATCGATTTTCTGCACTCACGGTCATGATCTGGACTAATTGGTTTCGCTTGCTCCTGATGTTTGGTCTCGCTTTGCTCGTCTATACCGGCATGATAGAAATGTGGATGGTGTTCGTGGTTGCCTTTATCTTTGGCATTGCGGATGCTTTTTACTGGCCTGCCTCGTCAGCCATTATGCCAAAGGTTTTGCCGGTTGAATTGCTGCCAGCAGGAAATTCCCTGCAACAGGGGTTAGGCCAGCTCAGTCAGATGTTGGGACCTGTTCTTGCGGGGATTATCATCGCCATATTTTCTGAGGGGCAGGAATCAGATCTGGCTGATTTGCTGGGAATTTCCGTCGTTTTCTTTATCGATGGTATTGGATTTGTCATCTCGTTAGCAGCACTCTCGATGATCAGATTGGATAAAGAGATTGTTGAACAGGGTTCCCTGGATTTTGCCAGCATGATCGAGTCAATCAGAGAAGGATTTACGGCAGCCTGGAACGATGTACCGGTACGATTAATCACGATTCTTTTCGCTATCTTCTCACTGTTCTATCGGGGACCTTTTCTGGTGGGTATTCCTATTCTGTCCGATGTCAGATTCGAAGAAGGGGCACTGGCTTACGGCATGATTACTTCTTCATTTGGTATAGGGGCAATGCTCGGACTGCTTATTGCCGGTTCATTTCCAAAACCATCTGAGAGGTTTCTTGGCATTCTCATTCTGGGAGACTTTGCAGTACTTGGTGCGGGATTTATCGCCTTTGCGCTGACGACTCATCTGGAAGTCGCCATGTTTTTTTCAGGGCTTGGCGGCCTGACCGATGGGTACATGGTGATTATTCTGATTTCCTGGCTGCAGACCAGGATTCCAATAAAGCTGATGGGACGTGTAATGTCGGTGATTATGGTATTTTGGATCGGCCTGACACCTGTCACGGCAGCAGCAGCGGGTTTGTTAATTCGTTGGTCGGTCGGTGGTGTTTTCATCGGCGCTGGTTTTATCCTGATTGGACTGAGTTTGATTGGTTTTTTGGTACCTGTTGTTCGTCGACTTGGAATTGAAGCAGAGCGGGTTGAATTGAATGAGCTAAAGGAAACGGGTGCGAAGCAGCGTGCAGATTGAGCAATTTCGGCAAACTATCATCGAGCTGGAACAGGAAGGTGAATTAATCGAAACTCCTTGCGACGAGGGTACAATGCCTTTTCGCATCTGGCGACCCTGGGGGGATCAACTCGGCGGCGAAACGCTGGTTTTCCTGCATGGCGGATCAGGCTCCTGGACTCACTGGATTCGCAATATCAAAGTACTTTCAAACTACTACGACATAGTCGTGCCAGATCTTCCGGGATTGGGTGATGCAAGTTCGCTGCCGGATGGGTATCAACCTCATGACGCTGCACGCTGGACAGCGATGGGAATTGAACAGATTCTTGGTGAACATCAGGGAAAACCGCAAAGGTATCACCTCATTGGGTTTTCTTGGGGCTGCGTGCCAGCATCGTTGATCGCAGCTCAACATGGCGATCTCATCAAGTCGCTGATTCTGGTGGGCCCCGCGGCGATGGGTGAAATGTCGAGACATGTTGGAATGGAACCATTGATACCAAGAACAAGAGAAATGTCTGAAGATAAAATCCGTGCTGCCAACAGGGAAAATCTGGCGCGGTTAATGATTCATGATCGAAAAAAGATTGATGACTTCTCGGTGTTTCTACAAACAGAAAATACCTACAATGCTCGATTCAGCAGCCCGCAGTTCGCGAAGGGTACCTATGTTCTGGATGGCATTAAGACGGCTACCGCACCTTTGCTGGTAATCTATGGTGAATTTGACGCGCCAGCATATCCGAATATATCAACCAGACGAGATATGGTGATGGATGTGAGACCCGATGCCAGTTTCGAAGTGATACCTGATACCGGACATTGGTTACAGTATGAGTCGTCCGAGGTATTCAATACTCGATGTGTGCAATGGATCGAACAGCATATTTTCTAGAACGAAAATCTTGAAACGAGCGTGTCATGATCAGCACCGGTCTCACCTACCCGACTATGTCTCACAGCTAAAATCTGGTAAAAGTGACGGTTGTTTTGAGCAGGGTCTCTAGCCGGGGATCCGTGTCTACTATTTTTTAGTCACTTAACTGAGAATCCAAGTCACTTAACTGAGAATCCAAGTCACTTAACTGAGAATCCAAGTCACTTAACTAAGAATCCAAGTCACTTAACTAAGAATCCAATATGTCAAAGCCAATAAGCAAACTTATGATTGCGAACCGCGGAGAAATTGCGATAAGAATTATTCAGGCCGCCAGGGAGCGGTCACTCGCAACTCTGGCGATACACCCATTCGATGATGCCAGTTCACTTCATGTGAATTTTGCTGACGAGGCGATCTTGCTTGAAGGGACAGGCACAGCTGCCTATCTGGATGTGGAGCAGGTAATTCGAGTCGCCAGGGACAATGTCTGTGATGCGATCCATCCTGGTTATGGATTCCTCGCTGAAAACCCGGTATTCGCCGAACGATGCCAGGATGAAGGGATTGTCTTCGTAGGGCCGACGCCTGAGACTCTGGATCTGCTCGGAAACAAGCTTCGCGCCCGCGAAGTAGCGTCAACAGCTGGTGTCGCTACATTACCGGCCAGTGGTGTAGTGGCAAGCGAGCAGGATGCCATTACTTTTTTCGAGTCACTGGGAGGACGATCTGCCATCGTCAAGGCAGTTGCCGGTGGTGGCGGCCGCGGAATGCGCATCGTGCAGGTTAAGGACGATCTCGAAGAGGCTCTGAGGCGCTGTGCATCAGAAGCCGAGGCTGCATTCGGTAACGGCGAGCTTTATCTCGAGGCGTACCTGGAAGAGGCACGTCATATTGAAGTGCAGATTGCCGGAGATGGTACGGGAAATGTAATACACATTGGTGAGAGAGACTGCAGTGTTCAGCGGCGGCATCAGAAGGTGGTGGAAATTGCGCCTTCACCAAACTTTCCTCAGGCCCTGCGCGAAAAAATCCATGCTGCCGCCGTTGCTATCGCGGGACCACTCAAATACTCAAACCTGGGTACGTTTGAATTTCTGGTTGAAGGCAGAACGCCTGCTGCTGATGCTGCTTTCTATTTCATGGAGGCCAATCCCAGGATTCAGGTTGAACATACCATTACGGAGGAAGTCACCGGGCTGGATCTTGTCTCTCTGCAACTTGATCTTGCCCTGGGTAAACGGTTGAGTGAGTTAGGAATGGAGCAAGCTGATATCCCTGCACCACGAGGCTTTGCTGTGCAGATGCGAGTCAATATGGAGACGTTGACCAGGGATGGCAGTGCTATGCCGTCGGGTGGTGTGCTCGACATATTCGAACCGCCAAGGGGACCGGGCGTCAGGGTGGATACACACGGCTACAGCCAGTATCAGACCAGTCCACACTATGACTCCTTGCTGGCAAAGGTCATCGTGCATAGTCAGAATCCATCATTTGATACCGTGTTGGCACGGGCGAACCGAGCATTAAGAGAATTTGGTGTGGCCGGTGTTGCGACCAATCTTGGATTCTTGAAGAATGTCTTGTCACATGACACTTTCACCCACGCTGAAGTCTATACCGGTTTTGTGGAAGACCATCTGAATGTGCTGACCCTGTACGAAGATCAACAATCCAGTCAGGGATCGACCACGGGAAACAAGGCACAACTGGCGGGTGGCAGTGTGGACAGTGCAGATCCGCTCGCTGTCTTGAGCTACAACCAGGATATCGCTACCGCAAGTAAACCTCAGGTTACAGAATTGGCGGATGGCATGCATCCGGTGATAGCCGTCATGCAATCCACTATTGTCAGTCTGGCAGTGAAACCGGGTGACCTGGTGCGTGAGGGCCAGGAATTGCTGGTTCTAAATGCAATGAAAATGGAACATGTCGTCATCGCTGAAGTCAGCGGTCAGGTGTCCGAGGTTAATGTCGCTGTGGGTGACACGATACCTCAGGAATCAGTACTGTTGATCATTGGTGAGCAGGAGGTAGAAGGATTTGCAGAAGATGCGGGAGCCGATCTTGATCTCGACACGCCAAGACCGGATCTTGCAGAAATTCTTCGCAGGAGGTCATTGACAACAGACGATGAGGATCGCCAACGACGAATCACCAAACGACATGACCAGGGTGGTCGTACAGCCCGGGAGAATGTGCTCGATCTCTGTGATGAAGGCACGTTTGTGCAGTACGGTTCCATCTCGGTAGGGTTTGGTTTGCATGGCAGTATTGATGAACTGTTAGGTTATGCGCCTTCTGACGGACTCGTGATGGGCCTTGGACATGTCAATGGGCATCTCTTCGATCAGAGTCAGTCTCGTTGCGTTGCTGTTGCCTATGACTATACGGTCCTGGCAGGTACACAGGGCGGCATGAATCACAAGATGATGGACCGGATATTTCAGACTGCCGACAAACTCGAGTCTCCGCTGGTTCTCTTCTCAGAAGGCGGTGGCGGTCGTGCTGGTGGCGGCAGCCGGGCGGCCCGACCCGGAACAGGGGGGTCACCCGTTCTGTCGGGTGGTGGTGGACTGCATACGCCTTCCTGGACACTGCTGGGGAAACTGAACGGACGAGTGCCTGTGGTGGGGATCAATTCAGGATTGTGCTTTGCTGGAAATGCAGCGCTCCTGGGGATGTGTGATGTCATTATCGCTACTGCAAATTCCAGCATTGGGATGGGAGGCCCGGCGATGATTGAAGGTGGAGGACTCGGTGTTTACCGGCCTGAAGAAGTGGGACCGATGGATGTTCAGGTACCTAACGGTGTCGTGGATATTGCAGTTCGGGACGAAGCAGAGGCAGTTGAAATAGCCAAGCAGTACCTTTCCTATTTTCAGGGTGATATCGAGGAATGGAAGAGTCCTGATCAAAGATTATTGCGCCATGCGATTCCGGAGAACCGGCTACGCGTTTACGATATTAGAAAACTGTTACGTACCCTGGCAGATGAAGATTCTGTACTGGAGTTACGGCCCGCGTTTGGGAAGGCGATGCTAACTGCCTTTGTTCGAATCGAGGGACGATCGATGGGTGTGGTTGCCAATAATCCAGCGTTTCTGTCCGGTGCTATCGACAGTGATGCAGCAGACAAAGCGGCAAGGTTTATCAAACTGTGTGATGCGTTCAATATTCCGTTGCTCTACCTCTGCGATACCCCGGGTATTATGGTTGGACCTGAAGCAGAGAAAACGGGCCTGGTGCGACATGCCGCTCGAATGTTTGTGGTCGGCGCAAGTGTTACGGTACCAACCTTCATGGTTGTGCTGCGTAAAGCTTATGGATTGGGAGCGCAGGCCATGGGTGGCGGATGTCACAAGTTACCTGCCTTTGTTGTGGGCTGGCCTACAAGTGAGTTCGGCGGTATGGGACTTGAGGGGCAGGTGAAACTCGGACAGCGCGCCAGATTGGAAGCGATCGGGGATCTCGAAGAACGTCAAAAGGCTTATGAAGCCATGGTTGAAGCAGCGTACAATCGCGGTAAAGGTGTGAACGCCGCCCATGTGTTCGAAATTGATGATCTGATAGACCCTGCCGACACACGTAAGTGGCTGATGGCTGGTCTCACGGCAGTACCGCCAAGCACTTCTGTACCCAGCACCAAGGGTACCTGTGTTGACACCTGGTAGCCTGAGAGGTTTACACTGAACAAGATGAGCAAAATCTCCTGGGAATGATTATGCATAAGCTCTTAGTCGTAGGTCTTCTATTCTTTGCTTTACAGGTGAGTGCAGAGGAAGCCATCTTTGCCGGTGGCTGTTTCTGGTGCATTGAAGCTGCCTACCAGGATCTTGAAGGAGTTAGCAGCGCGGTGTCAGGATTTACGGGTGGTACTCTAAAGAATCCAACCTATCGTGGAGATCACCGCGGCCACTTTGAAGCAGTGAAGATTGAATTCGATCCTGATGTAATAAGCTACAAGGAACTGCTTGCTATTTTCTGGCACAACATTGACCCGTTCGATAATCGAGGTCAATTCTGTGACAAGGGATTCAGTTATCGCAGTGCAATATTTCCCGTGAATGAAAAGCAGCGGAATGAAGCCATTGCGTCGCTTAGTCGGATTGGAGAGCAGTTTCACGGAGAGACTATTTACACAGAAATTCGTGACGCAAGTAGTTTCTGGCCTGTCGAGGAAGGGCACCAGGACTATTACAAGAAGAATCCAATTCGATATAAGTATTATCGCAGAGGGTGCCGGCGTGACGCGCGACTTCAGCAGATCTGGGGTGATGAGGCAGGGGTACATTGAGACCAGATACTTTAATTATGACCCTTGTCGAGTCAATCACGTCGGCATTCAGACGGTTCCAACCGCGGGATTGCAGTACTCTTACATGGTCCAAGAGAGTGACCTTCGAAGAAAACAGGGTTTGACGGAGGCTGATACAATTGAATTGTTGCGAGCTGCAACGCGAACAGTAGCCAGGCATTATGATCACTGTCCCCGCTGCCAGAAGCCGCTTCAGGCGCCACTCAAAATATAGACTGTTTCTACTTTTTTAGCCTTTCCAGCAAGGGACCGGCAAACTCGAATAGGATGCCATCGGGACCTTCAACAAACATGATTGTCGCGAGTGTACCGAGGGCGAACGGTTCAGTGTGGATCTTGCCGCCCCGAGCCAGCACGGTGGCTCGAACCGCATCAACGTCCGGCACAATCGCCTGAACAAGGTTCATACCGATCAGCTCTGCTGGACCGCCGTTCCAGGCTGGCACGTCAGCTGGAACTTCCCAGAACTTGATCTGTGTTCTGCCCATTTCATATCGATGAATTCGATCATTCGTTACGACGGGTTTGTATTGAAGCACCCTGGTGAGAAAGTCATCCATTGGCGCATGATCTGAAACCGAGAGCCCAAACTGAACCTGCTGAAAGATTTCCCTGGGTGTCTTTTCATCAAGAAATACGATTTCAATCTGGTTGTCATCGCCGTCATAAACCATCCCGAAGGCATAGCGGAATACACCCTCTGGCGTTCTGCGTATCGTCATCTCAGGTACCTCACGTCCCGCTTCTTTCAGTCGTTTGAGAATACCGTCCTGTTCTTTCAGTGGCAGCAGCAGAGCCAGTAATCGAATACCTAGTGCGCTGCCTGCACCTTTTGGTCCTTTTGCCAGGTCCTGGCCGGTGACAATGAACTTGAGTTCCGTGGCACCCGCCATATAGCGGATCATGTACTGGTTATCTGGAAACGGAATATTAGCTATTCGTTCCAGACCGAGGATTCCGCCGTAGAACTCGTGTACCTCGTCTGCATCAGTGACTGAGAAGACGATATTCAAATGATTCACCTGGGTGGGGGAGATGCTGTCTTCAGCATATGCACTCCCAACAGATCCTGCTATAAGGCAGAAGGTAAGTAAGGTACTCCTTAGAATTTTGAAAAGCATACGTGTCTCCTTCTCTATTCGTATCGTCAATGGATTTATGGCGCTAGCTGTCAAATCTCGATACCCGGTCAATTAGTTCTTCGACACAGATACTGTAACCCCATTTGTTGACGTACCAGCTAACAAACTTAACCATTTTTTTTTGAATGATCTGGGTGAGGGCTGCATCGAAGATGCCATTCCGGTTCTTGGATCTTCTGGAATTGACCGCTGCTTTCGATGACATAGTCGATCTCAAGTTGTTTCCTGGGCAATTTTCGTGGATCGAATTCGCTCAGGACAGTGAAAGGATCGCCGTCGACAATAATGATGTCTCCATTGCGTTCGACGCTGTCGGGGTAGTGACCATGAATACTGTTGTATTTGAGTGCGTAGGCCAGATCATCCGGTACTCTGGCAGGTTTGTTTGATCCAAGTCAATATCGTGGTGTCTGTCGCGAAATGACTCCCTTGTCAGTTAATTCCAAATGAGTCAGCGTCTGCTCATCATGATTCATACGCCAGGACAGCATTTTCTGAGCATATTCCAACACCCTTGGTCCGTAGTCAGGGTTTTCTGCCAGGTTGTTGAGTTCTTCTGGATCTTCTTCAAGGTCAAAAAAGAGGGGTGGCAACTGGGTAAAATGAACGTACTTGTATTGTTTTCCCCGTACCACGTTCAGTGAACACTGATGCTGAGTGATTCCCAGTGCCTGTTCGAGCGAGGTGCCTCCTGAAACATTTCTGAAGTCGTATTCCCAATGTGCCTCAGATCGCCAGTTTGATGGAAAGGTTCCTGTTCTTGTTGCGGGCAGCAATGACATGCCATCACATTGCACCGGAATGTTGATATCCAGCCAATCCAACATGGTTGGCATGATATCCACGTTCTCTGTGAATTCGGCGAGTCGCAGTCCGCGTGTTGTATCACTCTTGCTGCTTGGGTCAACAACAATCAGCGGAATATGGTATGACTGATCGAAATAACCCATCTTTCCCAGTAGATGATGATCGCCAATCTGTTCCCCGTGGTCTGAAGTAAAGACAATCAGGGTATCGCGCATCAGGTCCTGCTCTTTTAGATAGTCAAACAGACGGCCCAGATTCGCATCGACTTCTGACATCAGCCCAAAATAGGAAGCCTTGAGTCTGGCCAGCTTTTTCTGATCAACCGGTGCGCAAAGGCGGGGTTGTTGCAGCGTATAGTCAAGCCAGGGATGTTGTCTTGCCTCAGCACCTCTCGATTCATGGCGAATGTAGTCATTCAATGAGTCCGGAGGGTACATGCGGTTGTACGGCTCTGGTGCGACCCACGGCGGGTGCGGACGAAGTAGCGATAAGTGAATGCAGAAAGGATCTTCGTGAGTATCCAGATAATGTATGACCTGATCCACCATAAACCAGGTATCGTGATGTTCCTTCGGGATGGCCAATGCAGATGGTATGTCACCACCCAGTTCATATTCAGTTCCCCGCTTGTCCGTATAGAGCTTCCAGTTGGGTGACGGAATTTCATAACCCTTTGATTCCAGCCAGTCGGCCCATGCGTCGGGATACGTGCCCATCATTGTCACTGGTTTGATACCCGGCAGTGGACCTTCATAGGATTCAAGCACCGGATCATCACTGTCGAAGAAGCGAGGGTCGTTGGATGTGTCGGTGTAACCAAACAATACAGGGTCATACCCTTTGTCGCGTACTTCCTGCGCCCAGGTCTGATGACGAGCGTCCAGAGGTGTGCCATTGGTGCCTGAGCGGTGATTTTGCAGATACATACCTGTATGCAGGCATGCCCGTGAAGGACCGCAAGGTACCGCATTGGCATAATGCTGAGTAAAGAGCACACCTTGTTCTGCGAGCTGATCGAGATTTGGTGTTTGAACCTGGTGACCCAGTGCGGACAGACATTCAGCCCGCCACTGGTCGGCGGTAATAAACAGGATGTTTTTAGCCATAGTTATAACTTTCTGACGGCGGCAGGAACGGTCGATTCTGGCTGAAGTTCCTGTTGCTGAGTATCCCACAGCTGTCGGTAGAGGCCTCCCAACATCAACAATTCGGTGTGTGTCCCGCTTTCCGCAACTTTGCCTTCGTCAATCACAATGATTTTGTCCGCGTTAACAATGGTCGATAAGCGGTGCGCGATGATCAGCGTTGTATGACCTTCAGAGACGTTGTCGATGGCATCCATAATTGCGTTTTCAGAGACTGAGTCGAGAGATGAAGTCGCTTCATCGAATACAAGAAATGTGGGACGCTTTAGAATTGCCCGGGCGATGGCGACCCGCTGCTTTTCACCACCGGAGAGTTTAAGTCCTCGTTCGCCAACGAGCGTCTCCATACCATCAGGCAGGCGGGAAATCAAACCGTTCAGATTTGCCAGATATGCAGCCTCGGTAACCAGATCTTCCGTTGCAGTCACATCGCCATAATGAATATTTTCATAAAGTGAGGAATTAAACAGTGTGGCATCCTGAGGAACGATGCCAAATGCCTGTCGCAGACTATCGAGTTCAATTTCTTTAATCGGATGGTCGTCAATTTCAATTGAGCCCTCATGAATATCGTAGAAACGGAATAGCAATCTGGCAATGGTGGACTTGCCAGCACCGCTTGCACCCACCAGAGCAACTTTTTGTTTTGGTTTGACCACAAATGAAATGCTATCCAGGATATTTCGTTTACCGTCATAGCTGAAGGTGACATTACTAAATCGAATCGAGCCATTGATGCTCTTGAGGATCTTTGCGTTTGGACTGGTTCTAATACTGGGCTGTGAGTTGAGTATATCAAACATACGTTCCACGTCGGTGAAACAACGTTTCAATTCTCTATAGATACCACCAAGTTGATTAAGGGGCATGAAGACCTGCACTGCAAAGGCATTAATCGCTACCAGGTCACCTACAGTCAGCTGTCCTTGAATTACCTCCCAGGCAGCAAGCAACATCATGCCGAACATACCGGCGTGAACAAAAAATGACTGACCTGCATTGAGTCCGGCGAGAGAATACCGGTTCCTGCGGCGGGCATTTTCCCAGATCGTCAGATCCGCGTCATACTGGTTGGCTTCTACGGCTTCATTGCCGAAGTACTTTACGGTCTCGTAGTTGATGAGGCTGTCAACCGCTCGAGTATTGGCACGGGAATTTGCGTCATTTGATTCGCGAATAAATGGTGTTCGCCAGGCTGTAACTTTCACGGTATAGGTAGAGTAAAAAACAACGGCAACCAGGATGATGGCAGCATAGGACCAGTGATAGACGGTAAAAAGAACAATGGTTACGCCACCAACGCCAAGGAACATGTTGAGTATCTGGAATGTGAGTATTCGCAGCAAGGCTGCGATGGCACTGACGCCTCGGTCCATATCCCTCGTAATTGCACCGGTTCGACGTGAAAGGTGATAGTCCAGATCTAGTTGGTGCAGATGTTGCAGAACGTTGAGTGATACACGCCGCATGGCCCTGACGGTCACAGTGCCGTAAATGGCGAGTGTCAGTTCGCGCAGCGCGACGGCAGCGAAGCGAACGAAGGAATAGGCTGCAATTAACGCCAGGGGAAGAGCGATGAGTTGTTGATTGGTACTGTCCAGGCCATCAACAAGCATCTTCAACAGAAATGGCAGAGTGAGAGAAGCAGCGGTTACAGCAATCAGGATCCCCAGGGCCAGTAGTATTCTAGATCGATACTCAGAAAAAAACGGTACCAGCAATCGCAGTGTTTGCCAGTCAGTACTCGACAGGAAAAAATTTGATATTGAAATGTTTGAGATTATGAGTGGCTTCAAAATGATCGCTGATTGTCCTTTTTGATAACATAAAAGGCTGGTCTGAAGACGTCAAGGTTCCTCTGGGGGTGATCGGGATTTCAAATTTTGATTAAATGGCTGAATCAGAACTGCATAAACTGATCACACGCCCTTAATTGGAAGTCACGACATGCGAATTTTGTATATCGATATTGATACGCTGAGGCCAGATCATCTTGGCTGTTACGGCTATCACCGAAAGACTTCGCCCAATATTGATGCACTTGCCGGACAGGCTGTTCAATTCAACAATGTCCATGCATCGGATGTACCCTGTTTGCCGAGTCGGTCTGCACTTCTGACCGGTAGATTTGGAATACACAACGGTGTTGTCAATCATGGTGGTACAGATGCAGACCCCGTTCTTGGCGGACCTGACCGACAATTCTGGAGCCAGCTCCAGATCGACAGTTTTCCATCACGACTCAAGCGAGCTGGTCTCAAGACAGTCACTGTCAGTTCATTCGCACAGCGTCACTCCGCGTTTCACTGGCATGCGGGTTTCGACGAAGCATACAACGTGGGCAAATATGGACTGGAAACTGCCGATGAAGTTCACGCGGTGGCCTCAGACTGGCTGACGAGGGAGGGATCAGCAGATAACTGGTTCCTGCATGTGCATATGTGGGATCCCCACACCCCGTATCGGGCTCACGAAAGTTATGGCGAACCGTTTGCCGGAGACGAAATACCGTCATGGTTAACGGACGAAATCCGGCAGCAGCATTGGCTGCGGGGCGGTCCCCATTCCGCCAGGGAGTGCGTGGGATTTGCCCCCAGAGCTGATTGGTTGAAGCAATTTCCAAGACAGCCGCAGGAAATGAATGATATGTCTGCGGTGCGAAAGATGTTTGACGGATATGATACTGGGGTTCTGATGGCTGATGATTATGTGGGTAGAATTCTGAATCAGTTGGTTGAGATGGGAATCGAGGAAGAAACCGTCATCATGCTGTCCTCGGATCATGGCGAAACCCTGGGTGAACTGAATATCTACTGCGATCATCACGTTGCAGATCAGATGACTACGCGTATCCCTTTCCTGCTTAAGTGGCCCGGAGTGACGGATGAATTGTCGGGTCAACAGTTAGATGCGCTGCATTATCAGATTGACCTGTCGGCGACTGTACTCGATCTTCTTGACGTCAAAGTGCCCTCGAGCTGGGATGGCATTAGTATCAAGAGTGATCTGCAGAAGGGTAACGACCTGGGTCGAGACTGTCTTGTGGTTTCTCAGGGCGCGTGGACCTGTCAACGTTCTGTACGCTGGCAGGACTATATCTGCATACAGTCCCTGCATGACGGTTATCACCTGTTTGATGATGTCATGTTATTCGATCTTGCTAACGATCCTCATGAAACGGACAATATTGCACAATCAAATACGCTAACAAGAGATGAGGGGCTTTCACTTCTGGGTGACTGGCTTGGCGGGATGATGCAGGATGCTGCCAGAGGATGTGATCCACTGCAGAATGTCATCAATGAGGGTGGCCCATACCATGTTAAGAACCAGTTGAAGAACTACCTGAGCAGACTTCGCGATACTGACCGTCATGCTTTTGCTGATGCATTAGAACAGAAATTCGGATCCGCATCCTAGATCGCGGTTATTTTTCCTTTGGATAGCGAGTATTTATGCACTTAACTACTGTGTCGCAAGATCATGCAGTTTTTCATGAAGGTGACTCTGTTCACAGGATAGAAAACCTGGCCTCCGGCACACAACATGAAGTATTTGATACTTCATTTGAAACCCTGCCTGATCTCGGCAAGCGAGTGGCAAGGTTCGCAACCGTCAATGATGTCCACTTTGGAGAAACACAGTGCGGTGTCACCGCTGATCCTGATATGGGTCCTATTCTAAGTGTTCCTGAACAGTCAACACCTTATCCGGAAGTAATGAACAGCGGCGCCATTACTGAAATGTTGGCAATCGAACCTGATGCCGTCCTGGTGAAAGGAGACCTGACTTCGGACGGTACAGAAGTACAGTACGCCAGGTTCCTTGAGTTTTATGAGGGTGCTTTTGGCGGTCGTCTGCATCATGTCAGTGGTAATCATGAATGTTATAAGTTACCCGAAATAAGAACAGGATCGAAGATTAGAGTTGATCTGGCGGGGGTTACGCTTGCCACAATAGACACCGTACGGTCTGGATCAACTGGCGGTACCGTCTACCCGGATGACCTGGATTGGCTCACGGAACTCAGCAGGGAATCTGCCAATCCGATCATGGTATTCGGGCATCATCAGATCTGGGATCCAGCCACACCCTATCGTTCGAAGGATTATTTTGGCATTCAACCGAACGAGTCAGAGGAGTTTATCGACCTGATGGCTGGTCTGGATAATGTGCTTGGCTATTTTTCGGGGCATACTCACCGTAATCGGGTTCGGTACTTTCCCCAGACCGGAGACTTTCCCTGGGTAGAAGTTGCCTGTGTGAAAGACTTCCCGGGTATGTGGGCAGAATACCAGGTGTTTGAGCAGGGTATTCTTCAAATCAATCATCGCATAAGTACCCCAGAGGCGCTTGATTGGAGTGAGAAAACAAAGCTGATGTACCAAGGAACCTACTTTGATTATGCCTTTGGTGATTTATCGGATCGCTCATTTGTCGTAGCTAGATTCTGAGCCTACTTGCTCATAGTGGCTGTCTAATAGATCTGTTGGACTTGAAATCGGAGTTTTGTAACTGCTGAAGTGTCAATCGCCTGGATTTTCTTTATTGCCAGGGCTCTTGCCTTTCTTGAATTGACCGGTTCCCTGTAGAGGGCCAGCACAACATTTTCATAATGGGGCACCGTAAACAGGAGTGCTGATCTGAAGTTGTCACTGATTAGGTCGGCTGCTTTTGTGGCATTGCTTCGATCGAGATGATTTTGAACGATAATGCCATTATTTCGAAGTCTCTTGCTTAATAGCACCATCCAGGATCTATTCAGCTCAAATGGCCGCATCGGATCATCCGGTGCATCCACGAATAGATCATCAACGATGATGTTGAATCTGGCACCAGACCTCTTAAGCCATAGGCGCGCATCTGCTTCGATAAGCGTAAGGTTAGGATCCGTCAGACCAAAGTATTCCCGGGCTACCTGTATGTGGATCGGATCAAGTTCGATACCGATTATCTTGCCGGGGTTGACGAGCCTATTGAGCTGATGAATTGCCGTTCCACCGCCGACACCCAGCATCAGGACATTAGTGTATAAGGGGCTTGCCTGGAAGAGGGCAGGAATACTGAGCAGATCCCAGACACCGGCAGTGAACAGATGTTCGGGACTGTACTGAGAGTGAAACGCGCCGTTGGTATACAAACGAAGCGATGAACCTGCCAGTCTGACTTCGTATCGTTTGTTTTCTCTGGTATCTTCAAAAGACCAGATAACAGCCAAGCTTTCGCCCTTTAGATGATTTCCGTTTTGAATCCGTCGAGACTCAGCTGGTTTTCTTCATCCCAGTAGGCTTCTACACCTGAACGACCTTTTTTTTCCGCCCACTTCGTCAGTGTTCGCCGGTCTTCCTTGAACTCATAGTAAGGTACACCATAACCACAGGAGGTTTGAACCATATCAATATTTAGTTCAAAGAATTGCCGAGCACCGACAAAATCAGGCATCAACTTCAGATACGATGCCCACTTTTCGTCTCTCGGGTGGATAGTATTGGCACTCCCGTATAAGCGAAGAATCAGTGGTTGCCGGTCGAAGGAGCAGAACATGAGTGTCATCCGGTTTACCTTCAGCAGATGTGCCGCTGTTTCATTGCCGCTGCCAGTCAGATTGAGCCAGACTGCTTGGTTGGGGTTGATGACTTGCAGACAGTCCATTCCCTTGGGCGATAGATTAACCGTTCCATCAGCGGCCGCGGTTGAAATGAAGAAGAGATGTTGCTGCTTAATGAATTCAATGTGCTTATCATCTAAGGACTCGAATCGCTCGGCCATGAGGGATAACTCCAACCTGGGATGGTTTTTGAAAACACGCACTATACACTGAAGGCATGAATCTTCAATATTAAGGCTGAGCGGGATAGTTTATTCCGACGAGATGCTGAGACGGTAAGTCTCATTGTGACAGGAGAACCATATGACAGATTTTGTACGTACACCAGAAGAAAGCTTCAAAGGCCTGGATGATTTTCCATTTGAGCCCAGATACCACGGTTGGCACGACCTTCGAATGCATTATCTGGATGAAGGTCCGAAAGATGGTCCGGTTATGTTGCTGTTGCACGGTATGCCAACCTGGAGTTATCTGTATAGACATATGATCCCGCCGCTGGTTGAAGCCGGATACCGCTGCATTGCACCCGACCATATGGGCTTTGGCCGGTCAGACAAACCAAAGGATGTTCATTGGTTCAGTATTGCCCGACACACCGAGATTATGGCGTCGTTGATTACAAGTCTTGATCTGAACGACATTACCCTCTTTTGTCAGGATTGGGGCGGACCCATTGGATTAGCCCAGGCTTGCGCCATGCCGGAGCGATTCAGTCGTCTGACCATAATGAATACCTGGTTGCATCACCCGGAGTATGAATACAGTGATGCCATCAGGAACTGGAATAAGAACTGGCACGAGGGAGGTCTGTTCTGTCGTGAGTCACCCAACCTTGGTGTCCTGTTGGTCTTAAGTGCCGGACTGACGGGTTCCGATGTGTTGATCCCTGCGATGACTGAAGGTAAAGAACCCGAATTTACCGGTGAGGCTGCTCGAATGTACCGTGGGTTTTCAGCACCACATAAGGGTCTTGATGATGGTGCTTTCAATGGACCTCGCCGCTTTCCCCTGTCTCTCCCGTTTGACAATTATGATGATGGCAATGCGGCAGCACAAAGCCTGCACTACAAGACCCTGCTTGAATGGTCGGCACCGGTGCATTTTATCTGGGGCTGTTCAGATGATGTATTTAATGAGGAGTGGGGCAGGTTATGGGCATCGCAAATGAATGCGAGTTTTGATCCAATACCTGAGGCGGGCCACTTCCTGCAGAATACTCACGGTCCAGAGATTGTTGAATTACTACTCAAGCGAATCAGTGAAGAATAAGGCAGGTGATCTCATTGTCCGCGATGGCGTGTTGAATACATCGGGCTAAACCGGAACAATGTTGAGCGTTAACTAATCTCAAGGATATCAAAAGAAGGAATCGAACGATGATTGAGCGACAGGTTGAGATCGAAACGAGAGACGGCACCATGACAACTTTTGAATTTCATCCCGAGGAAGGGGGTCCTTACCCCATAGTGCTATATCTGATGGACGCACCCAGTATCCGTCCTGCATTGAAAGATATGGCATCAAGGCTTGCCAGTGCCGGATATTATGTCCTGCTCCCCTTCCTTTACTACAGGGTGAGTCCATACAAGGAATTTGGCATAAGCGATGATGACATGCACGAAAGAATGGAATTTATGAAGACAGTGAATGGTGAAGGAATCATCCCGGATACCGAAGCCATGCTCGAATTTGCGGCAAAAAACGACAAAGCAGATTCTGCAGGAAAAATAGGGGCTGTTGGATTCTGCATGAGCGGACCGCTGGTGCTGGCTTTGGCACAAACCATGCCTGACAAGGTTGGGGCTGTGGCATCTGTCCATGGCGCCTGGTTGGTTACGGATAAGGAAGATTCACCCCATAAGCAACTCGATAAGATCAAGGCTGAAGTTTACTTTGGATGGGCCAACAACGATCCTACCGCGACGCCTGAAGAGATGGAGATAATGGATAAGGCACTCAGCGATGCAGCTGTTAACTACCATATCGACTTTATGGAGGATGCGTTGCATGGCTTTGCACCGCCAGGCGGTGAAAGATACAACCGGGAAGCAGCGGAGAAACAATGGGAACAGGTGCATGCCATGTTTCGGCGTAATCTTTCTTCATGAGTTTTATAGCTCATTTTGCTTCAGAAAATTTCTTACCGTTTCATTAAAGACAGCTGGGGTTTCGAAGTAGCTGCTGTGACCGGCGTCGCCCAGGTTCACGTATTTAGCACCGGGCACTGTGCGTGACAAGGCTTCTATGTACTCCGGCGGGAACAGGATATCGAGATCGGCAGTGATGAAGAGGGTTGGTGTCCCGTAATCTCTCAGGGTATCAGTATTAACGCTGATATCTGCCTCGCCGATTTTTTTGGGTATGACGCCTTTCTCGATCCCATTGAAGTTGCTGATCTGTGAATACAGCATCGCGCCGACAGGATTTTTTTGAGGGAAATCATGCGCCAATGCCTGTTGTGAAACGCCGGTGGAAGGACTACTGACCATTTCGCTGATCCTGGCGGGGTCGTTGATCGCTGCATCGTTGACGAATACGCCAGGCGTGTGACTCATGATCAGGGCCTGTACTTTCTCCGGGTAATCAAGCGCCATCTGGCTGCCAGTCCATCCTCCCATGGATTGGCAGATAAAGGCTGCCTTGTCCATTTTTTCCTGGCCCATGATGGTTATCACGTCGTCTGGAAATTTGGCTGGGTCGAAATCTTCCACGCTGCAGACGGACCGGGCGAAGTAGCGATGATCAAAGACGACAATCCGATAATCTTTTGAGAACTCAACTACCTGGTTAAACCAGATGGCTGCATTGCCGCCCATGCCATGAGCAAAAACAATATTTCTTTCGCCCTGGCCGTAGGTCTCGTAGTAGATTTCTGTTCCGTGACTGGTAATCGTTGGCATGCGTTTTCTCCTGGAATTATATGGCATGGTACCGCCTTGTGCGGACATACAGAAAGGAATATCAGCCATGGATCCAATATAGTCTGGACACTTTTGGTACTATTTATCAATTCTTATTAATTCCGAATTGAAGTCGTCACCGACGGTTTTGCTCCTGCCGCGTTCAAACTGGAAATGGCTCAAGATGACGAAAAAGAAACAGATTGATTTCGTGAAGATTGATCTCCCTCTGGTTAAGCGGCTGGTCGCGGATCAGTTTCCTCAATGGGCTCATCTGACTATCGAGCCGGTTAAAATCTCGGGCCGCGACAACAGGACTTTTCATCTGGGTGACCAAATGAGTATTCGTTTGCCCAGTGGGCGCTGGTATGCCGCACATGTACAAACCGAACAGATCTGGTTACCGAAACTGGCTCTGCACCTTCCTTTGCCTGTTCCCGTTCCACTTGGGATGGGTAGACCGGCGTCTGAGTATCCGTGGCACTGGTCGATTAACCAGTGGATTAAGGGAGAGAATGCGACTGTCGAGAGGATCAATAATCTTGATCAGTTTGCAGGTGACCTGGCTGATTTTTTGAACATATTGCGGAGTATTGATGCAAGCGGAGCACCGCCACCGGGTAAAGAAAACTTTTTTAGAGGTGGAGACCTGTCTGTTTATGATGCTCAAATACGTGAGTGCTTTGACGGGTTGCAGGATGACATTGATGTGGAAGCTGTGGCAGCGGTCTGGGAGTCTGCGCTCGGGGCCAAATGGTCGGGTCCGGCTGAATGGTTACATGGTGATGTTGGCGCTGACAATCTTCTGGTAAATGAGGGGAGGTTGTCTGCTGTCATTGATTTTGGGCAATTGGCTGCGGGCGATCCGGCATGCGATGTAACTATAGCCTGGACATTTTTCTCAGGGACAAGCCGGGAGGTATTCTTTAAGCGACTGTCTGTGGATAATGCCACCTGGTTGCGGGGACGTGGTTGGGCAGTCTGGAAGGCGATGTTGGTATTTCGGGCTAATCGGTATTCGGATCCTTTCGAATCTGCACGGGCTAAGCAGGTGATTGAAGACGTCCTTTCAGACTAGATCCTGGAATTTGTCACTGTAAGTGAGTCAAAGTAGTATTCAGTGAAATACAAGAATTGATCAAACATGACTGGATCGGACTTTGTTAGCCAGTATTAGTGACTCGGTTGCCAATAGTGAACTGCGGACCTGGGTGGTGTACCTGCTTTCCAATGTGCCCGGTCTGCCACCCATCGTGCAAACCGTACACATACTCGCACTGGGTGCAGTAATGGGATCTATCGTCTTTGTTAATCTGCGTATTCTGGGTTTGGCAGTACCCGCTCAGAGCCCAGGTGAAATGATAAAGCGTCTTCTCCCGTTTACCTGGTGGGCGCTGTTGCCGTTGTTTGTGTCTGGTTTGGTATTCATTATTGCAAGACCAGATCGCTACTTCTTTAATCCTGTCTTCGGGATCAAGTTTGCATTGCTGGTGCCGGCACTCATTCTTGGACTTTGCCTGCATCTACCAAGCAGGCGAGAGCCTGCCTATTGGGAGAAGTCTGCAATAAGGCGCAGTCTGGTTCGGTCAATGGCCGTTGTCTCCATCGTGCTCTGGTTGAGTGTCATGATGGCGGGTCGCTGGATCGCATACTCAGACTATCTGTTTTGGTAGCGCTACGATGTCACTTGATGAGTTTTGGGATTGGCTGCAAAACACGGACCTCGCTTTCCAGATAGGTGCGACCTGGTGGTTTCCACTCATTGAATCTATCCACGTCATCGCGATTGCTATGGTGCTTGGTTCGATTCTGACGGTTGATCTTCGTCTGCTGGGATTGGCTGCCCGAGCCTATCCTGTGAGTGCGGTTTCACGTGAGTTAACTCGCTGGACCTGGGCCGGCTTCATCCTGGCTGCCATTACCGGGCTGGCAATGTTCATTACTCGCCCTGCTGCCTATGCAGACAATACGGCATTTCAGGCAAAACTTGTTCTGCTTGCATTGGCGGGGATCAATGTGGCTGTCTTGTATACCGGTGCGATGCGACGAATCGACTCCTGGGAGGAAACAAATATTGTCCCGACGGCAGCCCGGGTTGCTGCCGCTGTTTCGATACTAATCTGGGTGGGAGTGGTGCTGGCCGGTCGATGGACGGGTCATCTCCAGTAATGCTGGATCAACTCTGGTTGCAGCTCAGCGAAAGTGGAATTTACTTATAAAACCCCGTCTGGTTGCCTGTTAGCGTCAAAATATCCTGGCGCACTGAACCGATAAGGCAGGGTTTGTCGTCAGTAGAAAGATCGATCAATTGAAGTTTCTGCTAACGCCGAGCTGATCAATTGATCTGCGCTCTTTCGACCTGAAGTATTATGGCTTCGTCGTTTCGTCGTGGTTTCTGTTCATCAGCCAAAAAAACGTGACCAGTGTCACAACCGTTACTACAACGAAAAATAAAATCTCTGAATAATCCATCTTGTCTTTTTCCTCTTACGTATCCCAGAAAACTATTCGCCAACCTACGCATTATATCATCTGTGATGAACCAAAGGGGTGTTGTTTACGCGGGTGATATCTTGTCATCACACAGTATTAGGCATGCGGGTCAGCCTGTTATTCAGATATTAATAGCGCGAGTTTGCTGCAGGATCTGGTGGAACGATCGCAAGAAATATGAATGATATTCATGAGAAAAACAATCGCCATGAATATATTGGCGTTTCGTATTCTGAAGAGAGATCTGGACTGTGGTTCGCCGTCTCATAATCCGTATTTTCGGCTTCCAGGTTGAACTAAGTCAGTATTTAGTCTGCGGTCCGAAGCTTGAATATGGCGGTGTGCCTCAATCGAACCAGTTCGCACTGTGCCCCGGACCAGATAGAACCGTCGTTAACGATATAGTGATGTCCTCTTTTTTCAAAAGCGTCGTCACAACAGCCGGTAATGGTAAACGATTGCGCAGCATTTGCTGGTGCCAGGTTCTGAATCTGACTTCGTGTATGTATGGCTGGACCATAGTTGAAAGAATGATGCAGCAGATAGATCATCTGTGCAGCCAGCCAGGCAGGGTGACAGAGTCCTTCCGGGCCCGCATACCGGTGTAGAAGTGCTCCCTGTTTCTCTTTGATAAACGCTTCATGTTTCCGAACGGTTAGTGCAGCTGACATTGGTCTCAATCGCTGACCCACTGGCGCGTTGTCAAGAGTCAGGGCAGGGGAGTCGGTTATTGGATCCTCTGCCGGTTCAAATTCAGTTTGTTCGATTTCGTTCAGCCAGGGGGCGGTATTCATCCCGAGTTGTCCTTCGAGACAGACGTCACCCTGCTGGTTTTCAAGCCTGTATTGATGAATGTTCTCAATAGCATCGTCAATAGTGACTTGCATGGTGTCACCATCGTACGTTGGCTTTCGAAACAACACATCAATCCAGCCGTTTGAAAGCCAGGATTCTCCCAACAGGTCTACAATGGCGTCAGTTACCCAGCCATATACGTTTGCGCCACCAATCAGGGCACCTCGAAAACCATGCTTGCGTGCCGTATCAGTTGAGTGAATTGGATTCCCGGGTCTTGGCGCATCAGGATCCACCATAAAAGCTTTAATAGTCTGTCGGAACGGCAATTGTGTGAACCTTTGTGTCACTGTGTGCGGAAAATTAACCTGAGTGAGCTGACATTTACAAGTTGTTCCTGCCTGCCGGATATACAGCACAAGGCTGAGTTCTGATGCTGCATCGTTGAATCAGCAATTTGTGATGATTCAGACAGCACCATCAGATTTCATCTTCTCCAACTGTTTATGGTCGTAGCCCAGAGAGCCGAAAACCTCATCATTGTCTTCTCCAAGATAGGAGGCGCATTTTCTGACTGCGGTGGGTGTACGCGAGAATTTAACCGCAGGTCCCGTAATTGGTATTGTATGGCCATCCGTAGTTTCAATCTGCTGTAACATATCCCTTGAGCTTACATGCTCCTCTCTGGCCACTTCCTTATAGGTATTGACACGGGTTGCCGGTAATCCCATATCGGAGAATGTCTGCACCACGGCTTCGACAGTCATTGAGGCGCAGTAGGCCCTCAGAAGCTCATCCAGTTCGTCTCTTCTTGATATTCTTTCCATTGCTGAAAGTTCAGCGAGATCCACGCGATTCAGGTGTTGTGCCAGTCGTTGCCAGTGAGAGTCGAGCAGGACACCGGCAAATACGTTACCGTTGGTACAGCGATAGTTGTTAACCGGGGCAGCAATATTAAACTGATTTCCCGTTCTCTCCAGCGGGATATCCAGTGCACCTGACGTCAGATTCCCGTTGCTGTGGAACAAGAGGGCATCGACCAGTGCAACATCCACATGTTGCCCTTCACCGGTCTGATCACGATGTCTGAGTGCTGCCAGTGCACCCAGTGCACCATGCATACCGGCAGTATCGTCCCCCAGCCAGGTTGGTGCTTTTACGGGAGATCCGTCCGGCTCACCATTAAGTGACGCCCAGCCGCAGTAATTCTGGGCGATGGGATCATATCCCACTCGATCCGAGAGTGTTCCGAACTGCCCGAATCCGGAGATCGATACGTAAACGATATCAGGTTTGACCCTCGCAACCTGCTCATATCCCACTCCCCAGTTGTGAAGAGTGCCAGGCCTGAAGTTTTCGATGATGATATCTGCAGTTTCAGAAAGTTTAAGAAACGCCTCTCGCCCATCGTTGTGCTGAAGGTTGAGAGAAATATTCCTCTTGTTGCGGTTTACAGTCTCGTTAGCAATCGTCAGGTCTGAATCTGGAAGAACCGGCGGCAGCCTTCTGGCAATTTCTCCTGTCGGGTGCTCCACTTTTATCACGATTGCGCCCATATCTGCGAGGATGCAGGCAGCCATGGGTCCAGCCCACGTAGTTGTCGCTTCTACCACGACTACATCACTTAGTGGTCCTGGAATATCGGTCCGTGCTCTGGCGTAAAACTCTGTTTTTTCCATGTTACCTCCGCTTGAATATTCGATCCTAAATACAGGCTGGGGGACTCAAGGTGATTCCCTGCGCCATTGGCTGGACCAGCCAACAATTAAGGTCTGGTGATCAGAATCCCAGTGTATCAAGAGCCTGGCTTTCGACAAACAGACTGAGAGACCCCGGCATAAAATCTAAGCTCTGTTGACTGTATGAGAAAAGAAAATTCACGTGTTCTCATGCTATACTATCCACAGACATTTCTAATCGGGATAGAAGCGTAGCTGAACAATTCGAACGCTTTATTCCCTCTATATCTGGCGATAAGAACAATCCGGGTCTTTCCTGATACGTACCTGTATGGGGCATCGCGACAGTAACCATCCATGGAGATCAAAGTGTCAGAAAGTTTACGGCCGGTAATCGACGTAAAAAACCTCAGCCATACCTATAGAGGCGGTTATAAGGCTCTGGATGGCGTCAATCTGACCTGTGGTGTTGGCGTTTTTGGTTTACTGGGGCCAAACGGGGCCGGAAAGAGTACGCTAATGCGAATTCTGTGCGCACTGCTGAAACCTGAAGAAGGAGAGGTTAAGGTTTGCGGTCATGATGTGAGTCAGGATCAGATGGGTGTTCGGGAACAACTCGGATATCTGCCCCAGGAATTTGGTGCCTGGAAGCTGCACCGCGTCGAAGAAGTGTTAGATACCCTGGCACAGTTGTCAGGTATGCTGGAAACATCCTGCAGGCGCAAGCGCGTCACTGAAGTGCTGGCGCAGGTCGGGCTTACGGATGTGGCCGACAGAAAAGTTAAGAAACTCTCTGGTGGCATGTTGCGCCGCCTTGGTGTAGCTCAGGCACTGGTTCACCAGCCAAAGGTGATCATAGTCGATGAACCAACCGTCGGCCTCGATCCGGAAGAACGGATTCGTTTTAGAAATGTCATCACCGAACTTGGCCGTGAGAGAACCATTCTACTATCAACTCATATTGTGGCTGACCTTGGTGGTGCTTGTCGGGAAGTCGCCTTACTTGATACCGGTCGTATCATTTTCCAGGGTTCTCCGTCTGAATTGGTAGCAGGTGCGATCGGTCAGGTTTTCCAGGTTACAGTTGATGAAATCGATCTTGAAGCAATGGAGGATAACTACGATATTGTATCGACCAGTGTGGTATTGGGTCGCATCACTCTGCGGGGTGTGGTGGGAGATAAGGGACTGCCTGCAAACGCGGAAGTTGTAAAGGAGCCCAGTCTTGAAGAAAGTTACATGGCGTTTATGGCTGCTAGGGGGCGCTCGATTGCCGCCAGTCAGGCCGATGAGCATGATGCCGCGGAGCGTTCGAAATGAGATTGCCTCAGATACTTGTAGTTGCCCGTGCGGAAATGCGTTCAGACCGCAGGTTGATTCGTTACTGGTTATTTGTACTCGTTTCTGTGCTGGCTTCATTTGGCATGTATGGACAATACGCATTCCTGCACGGCATGTTTTCAAACATGTCTGCGACGGTGGGTTCCATTGGACCTCGATATTTGATTGGGTCCATTGGAGTCACCGTGATTATGATCTACCTGGTAGGTCTTATTTTCCTGGCCTTTGATATCAGGGCAAGAGATGAACGTGACAGGATGACCGAGGTTCTGGATACCCGCCCCCTATCAAACCTCGAGTTCATAGTTGGCAAAGTAACAGGTCTGGTATTTATGATTTGGATACCCTTGGTAATCGTTAGCCTGATTCTTCAGGTTGTTGGCCTGATAGCGGTCGTGTTTGATTTTCCTATGGGAGAGCCGATTGAGCCCTATTCCGTCGTTGGGTTTCTGGTGGCTTCTCTGACTTCACTGTTTTTATGGTGTTCAATCATTGTGCTGCTCGCGGCAGTCATTCGATATCGGCTTCTCATTGCGATAGTGACCCTTGGGCTGTTAGGGCTGCAATTCTGGCTTTCGTTCAATATGCCCGTCTACCAGGCGGAGTGGTTTAATGTAATGCCGACCTCCGATTTTGGGTCTGACATACTCCCGGCAGTGTGGTCAGAAGGATCCGGTATCAGGATTGCTGCTCATTGGACCATGGCTGCAGGTTTGCTGTTCCTGGCAGTTGCGTTACATCCAAGGCGAGACGGCAACACAATGGCCAGAGTGCTGGGCGTCAGTGCAGGGTTGTTAACGCTGTCTATGCTTGTTTTGGGTAGCTATATCTGGCAGAGAAATAGCCTGATTGAACACCAGAATGTCTGGCGTGTAGCTCACACGGCCAAACAGAATGTGCCCAGGGTTGATTTGCAGGCCATAACAGGCTCTCTCAAAATCCAGCCCGGTGATGAGCTAAGCATGGAACTCGATCTGATGATCCGCAACCCCCTGGATCAGGCATTGCCGACGTTACTGTTTACTCTCAATCCTGGTGTGAGTGTTGTCAAACTGGGCATTGAAGGGCGTGAAGTGACATGGGTACATGAAAATGGCTTGCTGGAGATCACGCCGGTTTCGAGCCTGGCTCCCGGAGAGACCCTGACCATCAATTTGATGGCAGCAGGGGTTCCTTATGAATATTTTGGTTACCTCGATAGTTCTACCAATGTAATGGAAGCAGATCTGGTTAAATTCCAACTCGCAATCCTTGGGACTAAAGCGAGTATTTTTGAGTCGACCTACATTGCCATGACCCCTGGAGGGCACTGGCTGCCATCTTCCGGGACTGACCTGCCGCAAAGTGACCCCAGGACCCATCCGCCTGACTACTATACGATCGATCTCGAAGTGGAAATACCGTCCGGCTGGCTGGTTGCCGGTCCTGGTCGAAGAATGGAAATAAGCTCAGACAGTGATGAGACAGCCCGCTTCCGCTTTGGTCCAAGAGCACCCGTACCTCATATAGGGCTTCTTGCCTCGCGATTTGAAAGGAGGATGATAGAAACCGCGGGTGTTGAATTCGAAGCTCTTTTTTATCCGGCTCATGACCGTAATCTCAAGTTCTTTGAGGAGTCAGAGAATGCAATCAGGGAACGGTTGACGGAGATGTTTACTGCCGCGAGGGAACTTGGTTTGCCATATCCTTATGATGGGATGAGCCTTGTTGAGACACCTAATGTGCTGCGGGCATACGGTGGTGGTTGGCGGATGGATACGGTGCAGACGATGCCGGGTGTCATGATGCTGCGGGAAAGCAGCTTTCCAACCGCCAGGTTTGAGGTGAAGTTTAAGCGGGAAGGAGACGCCGGTGTTAATTTATCAGCACTGCTCTTTGATGAAGACGCAGGTGAGACGAAGCTGGTTGTCATCGAAAGATTCTTTGAGAATGATTTCAACGGTGGCAATCTCTTTACTGGAGGCTCCCGGAATTTTCTGCATTTCCAGACCAGCGCGATGGGTGAAGGTGCGCTTGCCATAAACTTCGTTCTGGATGAGCTGACTGCACTGCTGCTTACCGATAAGCGGGGTTTCTTTTCGGCCCATGAGTTTTCCTCGTCCATTAATTTGATCATGGGAGAAACCATCCAGGATATAGCCCAGGGACGTACGGACTCTGTGGCAGAATCAATACAGCGTACCATCACGAATCGACCCTCAGTATGGGACCGGGCATTGGGTGCGTCACTCGCAGCGCTCGAGCCCAATGATGATCCGCGGAGGTCACTCAGTGTTCTGGCGCTGAAAAGCGAGGCAATCGCTCGAGTGATCCTTGACGGGCTTGGCAGGGAGAAAACAGGGGCACTCTTAAGTGCGCTGGTCAATCAGTATCGCGGTCGGCATTTTCATGCCGCTGATCTTTATCAAATCGCTGCTGATCATGATATTGAATTGGAACCACTGGTAGGTGACTGGCTTCACGACTCATCGCTGCCGGGATTTCTGGTGTCGAGTGTCGAATCGGTAAGGTTGACCGACGACTCGCAAGGTAATCCTCGCTACCAGACCCGGTTGCATGTTCGAAACGATGAATCGACACCTGGGCTCGTGCGGTTCAGTTTTCAGTGGGGATCGAAAAAAAAACGGATCTGGGATGCCACCGAGCCTATACGTGTACCTGCCAACAGTTCAGTTGAAGTTGGTATCTCAACTTTGACGCCACTGGGTGAACTATGGTTAAAGCCCTACCTCTCTCTCAATCGTCATGACGTAAAACTAAGGGTACCGAAAGTTGATTCGGAAGCCAGGCTAAACACCGAAATCCTGGTGGGTGCGCGACCAAGTGACTGGAAACCGCGCAAGACAGCTGACATCGTCGTCGACGACCTGGATTCTGGTTTTAGCGTGCGAAGTGAAAGAGAAGGCGAGGCGATAAGTATTGAAATAAGTATTGGTAGTCCCTTCAGCGATGAGGTGGCAGATATGGACCAGGGCCTGCCTGAATACAAATCGACATATGGTACCGCCGAAGCATGGAGTCGGTCTGTATATGAAGACAGCTGGGGCAAGTACCGTCACACGCACGCACTGGTTACAAGTGGCGCCGGGGATCAACATGCGGCATTTTCCACTGAATTACCCCATGAAGGGCGTTGGCGACTATCGTACTATCTTGCGCTCAGTCCTGAGCAGAAGGCTAAGAAGGGCGAAGAGGCCGAAGGTGCAGCAACAGGCCGTTTGACGGCGAGCGTTTTAGGCGAGTATCAAATGAATCTGATTTCAAATGGCGATAGCCAGAAGATCGAATTCGATGGCAAGGCAGCTAATTCAGGATGGAATGATCTCGGTGAATTTCAACTGCCGGCAGGTGAGATCAGCCTGGAAGTATCCAACGCCAACACTGGCTTCATCGTAATTGCCGACGCAATACGCTGGCGTCCCAGTACCCTGGACAAGTAGGATAGCAGCCCATGAGTTATATGCGACGAAGCTTCACTTCTTGCTGTCTGCTGTTTCTGGTCACAGCCTGTAGTGATCAGGATGCAACACCTACGGTTGAATTCCGCATTCCTGTCGAGGTTACCGATGTAACCACAGGTGATGTTGAAGATCTTATCGTCACCACCGGCACACTGCGTACTCGCGAGAGCGTCATTCTGACTGTCGAAACACCAGGATTTCTGATACTGGCCAAAGATGAGAATGGAGATCGTCTGGCGGAAGGTTCTAATGTGGTCACCGAGCAGGTTATAGCGGAAATCACCGGCGAGGACGCGAGGCTGGCCTCACGCCTCGAAGCCACTGAACGCCACCTTGAATCGGCTCAACAGGAACTCGACCGACGCCAGCAGTTGTTCGAGCGGCGACTGATTGCCGAAGAAGATGTATGGCGTGCCCGAACCCAGTATGAAGACAGGTTGCACGACTATGAAACCAGTCAGCGGACATTCGAGAAAACCCGCATCGTGACTCCCATTGCAGGTGTCATTCTGGAACTGGCCAGAGACAGCAGTGGTCAGGCTGTCGCGGACGGACAGATGGTTAACCAGGGATTTGGTGTTGCCCGGGTCGCCCCCCTGCATAGTCTTATTGCGGACATCGATCTTGTGGGTCCTGACCTGTCCCGGGTGACGCCAGGACAGGAAGTCAGAATAAATCACTATGCCTTCGAGGACAGGTCAATTGACGGTACCATATTGAGATTGTCACCCTCCATGGATGCGCAGACCCATACCTTTCGTGTTGAAGTGGAAGTTGATAACAAAGAGGGCCTGCTGCGACCGGGCATGTTTATCAGCGCGTCTATAGTTGCCGAACGCCGCGAGGATGTTGTCGTGGTACCAAGGGAGGCAATCACCCAGCGTGGTGGTCGAAACGTCATCTTTGTGATTGACGGTCAGCGCGTGGTGCAACGCAAGGTAGGAATCGGTCTTTCTGACGATACCAGGTTTGAGGTTTCTGAGGGATTACAATCAGGCGAGCGAATAGCAATTCGAGGTCTGGAAACTTTGACCGATGGTACACGGGTACGAGTGATTACCCCGTGAACCTCGCTGAGTCAGTTGCTGCCCTCGCGGCGCGACGACCAATCGCTATCAGTGTTCTTGCTGTTGCGATTGCACTTGTTGGTTGGCTCTCCTGGCAGCAATTACCCGTCGATCTGCTGCCTGATCTGCAAAGTCCCACCGTTGCTGTTTCAATTCGGGCAGGAGACAGACCTCCAACTGAGATGGAACGTCTGTACGGTGAGCAGTTGGAACAGAGGCTGTTTACAGTTCAGGGAATCAGGGAAATATCTCAGGTGGCTCGTACCGGCAAACTGGTTGGAACGATAGTTTTCGACTGGGACGCCGACCTTGAAATAGGCCTGGTGGAAGTTCAGAAAGCGGTAGGTCCCATTGGGTCAGATCCCGCCGTCGACGAAGTACTGGTGCGTCGCTTTGATCCCCGGCAGGCACCCGTATTGACCTTTGGCCTGGTAGCGCCAGGCGGAAGACCTGATCTCGCGGAATTACGCCAGCTTGCGAGACGCCAGGTTGCCCCGAATCTTGAACAGCTACCCGGTGTTGCAGAGGTAAGGGTGACTGGTGGTCGCGAAAAAGAAGTGCGCGTCGAACTGGATCGATACAAGCTTGACGCCTTTGGTGTTTCGTTAGCTCATGTTGAGCAAAGGTTGAATGCTGAGAATGTTGACATAAGTGCCGGTACCCTGGAACAGGATACAGAGGTCTATCTGGTTCGTGGCTTATCACGATTTCGTAAGCCGGAGGATGCTGCTAATGTCGTTGTGCGTTACGTCGTTGGTGATGGTGGCAGTCGCCAGGCGATTAGAGTCTCTGACGTTGGAACTGTCTCTCTTGTTGATCAGGAGATAGATCATATTGTGCGAGTCAACGGTATCGAAGGAGTCGGTCTTGCCATCTACAAGGAAGCTTCGGCCAATACGGTTGAAGTGTCAGGCATAGTTCGCAAGGCAATTTCATCTCTGGCTGATGATCTCCCCAATGTCGAACTGGTTGAGGTGAACGATGACGCGGCCCTTGTGGTTGATGCACTGGATGATTTGCAGATCGCCGCAGGCGTTGGCATCTTTCTCGCGGTTGTCATTCTGGCACTCTTCCTGCGATCAATCGGTGCAACCCTGGTTGTTTCCGCGTCTATTCCAGTGTCGATACTGGCGACACTGTTTCTCATGGGATTAGGTTCCCGAAGTCTCAATATTGTTACCCTGGCGGGTCTTGCTCTTGGTGCAGGTATGCTGGTCGATAACGCGATCGTTGTGGTGGAGAGCATCTATCGTCGGTTAGCGGATGGTGAAAAGCCGGAAACAGCAGCAGCCAGCGGAACAGGCCAGGTTGCCGGTGCAATTACCGCGTCGACCCTGACGACTTGTGTGGTGTTCTTACCTGTGCTTTTTGTTGAAGGCATGGCAGCGAGACTGATCGAAGGCATCGCCTTTACTGTGGTCGCCTCTCTGATTGCATCCCTCGCCGTTGCCATGCTGCTCATACCAGCGCTGGCCAGATGGTTTATGAAGTCGTCTGAAAAAACCGAAACTGAAAAGGTGATACCGCGGTATCGTCTTCGACTCGAATCGACGGTGCGCTGGTTGTTGTGGCGTCCCGGTACAACTGTTTGTGTGGCAATGATGATTGCGGGATTGAGCGTCTTCTCACTGGTGAGACTCGGCACTGAACTCCTGCCTTCTGCTGATCCCAGACAGTTTTCCTTAAGAGTCGTTGGTCCTTCGGGGCAACGAGTTGAATCAACTGCTCGCGTTGTTGAGAGCATCGAATCTCTGCTGGAACAGGCGAGTGGTGAGGAACTTAAGGCTGTATTGTCTGAGATAGGGCGGTTACCGGAAGACAGTCGACTGGTGAGAACAGAGTTAACGGAAGAGAACACCGCACGTCTTACAATCCGTATTGGGGAAAAAGGACCATCCGGCAGGCAACTGGCAGATTACCTGACTCCACCGCTGTCGGTACTGGAATCGACTGAGTTTGACTGGGAAGTAGGTTCGGGTGCACTTGCCAGTGCACTTGGGACCAGCGGACCACCAATCGTGGTTGAGATTTCAGGCCAGGCACTGCCGGATCTGCGAAGGGGCACTGAAATCATCAAGGAAAGACTAGCGGAACTGCCGGAGCTGTGGAATGTTCGTTCCTCTTTTGAAGGAGGACCCCCGGAACTCAGAATTGTACTGGATCGAACGATGGCTGATGGTCTGGGCATTGATCTAGGTACTCTTTCACGGGTTCTTGAGGCGAGTCTGGATGGAAGGGAAGTGACGACTCTGTCTACTGGCGATGAAGATCGTCCTGTCACCCTGCGTATAGGCTCTCCTGCTCGTGAAGATCTGCAGGGCATTGTATTCAGATCGTCTCTGGGGCAGAAAGTTACCGTGGGAGAAGTGGCGCGGTTCGAGGAAGCAGAAGGCGCACGAGAAATTTTCCGGCGTGATCAGAGACGAACTGCACTGGTGACCGCGGAAGTTTCCGAATCCTTTAAATATCCAACTGCAATTGCAGCCGTTATCGATAACCTAGAGGCGAATCCGCTCTTACCGGGACTGCATGCACAATTACGCGGTGAAGAAGCTGAACGAATCCGGACCTTTGATGAGTTACAGCTGGCGGGTATCCTTGCGTTGATACTGGTTTTGATGGTTCTCGCTGGATCTTTCGAATCCTTCATTCATCCGATTACGGTACTTGCCGCGGTACCGCTGGCGCTGATTGGTGTTGCCATGGTGCTTGGTCCCATGGGGCGACCCATTGGCGTGATGGCAATGATGGGGCTGATTGTTCTTGCTGGTGTCGCGGTAAATGATGCTGTATTGCTTTTGACGACGGCGAGGCAGCTGATCTCAAAAGGAACTGATCGTGTTGAGGCACTGGTCGCCGCAGCCGGGATCCGTCTGCGACCAATTCTGATGACGACGATGACAACTGTACTGGTGCTGATGCCTCTGATATTTGGTACAGGCGAAGGCGCAACCCTCAGGGCACCGATGGCAATCACCATCATTGGTGGAATCGTCGCTTCAACCATTGGCTCGCTGCTGATCCTGCCTTGTCTCTATCTGCTTCTGGATCGGCTGCTTGACCCGTTAAGGGCAGGCAGAACCTGATGGGGCTGCTTATGCTGCCAATTCATCGGCCCGTTGCAGTGTCGATGTTTTTCCTTGGCATCATATTAATTGGCATCGTTGCCTGGCAGAAAATGCCTGTTGAGTTATTTCCCACATTGCTGGGGGACCAGGTAACGGTCCAGTTCTACAGACCTGGTAGTGAGCCGGAAGTGATCGAACGTGAAATCCTACTGCCACTACAGGCGCAGGTTTCCTCCATGTCCGGAGTATCTGAAACCTGGGGGGAGGTGCGAGGTCCCAGCGGGAAATTCCGTGTGCGCTTTGAGTCGGGTGTCAATATCAAGGTTCGTGAATTTGAATTGCAGCGGATAATCACCGAAATGCAGCGGAATCAGCCGCGCGGGACCTGGATGAATGTTCGTGCAGAAAGTACCGGTGTGTTCTCTGCCCTTGCCATGACGGTACGTGTGCTGGGCAGTGGGAATGATGATAGTGATGCGCTCTACGATCTTGTTGAGCAGATTGTCGCGCCAAGATTCGCTACGATTTCTGGTGTCAGTCAGGCCCTGGTCACCGGTGGTGCGCGTCGCCAGGTAACCGTCTCGGTAGATCCTGATCGCGCTACCGCTGTTGGGCTCACAATGGAACAGATTTCATCAATGGTGCAGCGAACGGTTGGTCGCATGTTTTTCGTCGGTGGTCTGGAAGATGAATCAGGTCGGACAGCAGTTGTTCTTGATGGCAGGCCGGCTGGTGTAAATGCACTTGCCAACTCTCGCGTTACTTCGGGGAATCCAGCACTTCTTGGACACGTCAGTGATGTTGAGATTGGAACAGGGCTGGAGGAAAGTCTGTTTAGGGTGAACGGTCAACCCGCTGTGGGACTGGTGATTTTCCAGGAGCAGGGATCAAACCTGGTGCGACTTGGCCAGGTGCTTAGAGAGCGGGTTGAAGAGGTCAGGAACGAACTTGCCTCACAGGGTCTGGATCTTGTCATTGGTTTTGATGCCGCAGATACTGTAGAGGATCAGATTTCACGCCTTGCAAGGCTTGGTGCATCAGGATTCGCCATTGCAATGGTGGTTCTATTTTTCTTTCTGAAAGACATTCGAGCAGTCGCGGTGGTGGGGCTTGCCGTGCCAGTCAGTCTGTTTGCAGCATTGTCACTGTTGTTTCTAATTGGCCAGTCCCTCAATCTGGTTTCTCTTTTTGGCCTGATGCTGGCGATTGGTCTTGTGGTTGATAACAGCGTCGTTGTTTTTGAGGCAATCCAACGTCGACTCGAAAGAGGCCTTGATATTGAAGAAGCGGTGCTTGACGGTTTGCGTCGTACGGTCAGGGCCATTCTTGCCGCGAGCGCAACAACAGCCGTGATCTTTTTACCTCTGGTAATCGTCGACTTTGACAGCGAAATGGTGGGCGCATTAATTAAAGTGGTGAGTCTGGCCATTCTGCTTCCACTGGTAGCATCACTTTTGGTCGCTATTGGCCTTGTTCCCTTGCTCGCGCATCGTCTGGCAGCACCAGCCGCAGAAAGACGAATGATCGAAACGAAACAGCGAAGACTTATGAGGGGCAATCTGGTTCCACCCGATCAAGCTCGCATCCTGTTTAGTGGTGTTGTCGCAAGTGCCCTGCGACACCCGCCAACCTGGATCGCCGGAACTGTAGGTGCGATCCTGCTGACAACTGTCTTTGCACTCCCCTGGGTGAGTGCGTCATCCCGCTCATCCCAGCAAGCATCGGAGCCGGACTCTATCCAGATAGCAGCAAGATTTCCAAGTGACCGCTCAATTGATATTGCCAGTGAAGCGATCGCCAGACTCGAAAGTGAGGTACTCAAAATACCCGAGGTCGAGTCGGTTGAAGCGCTTATTGAGCTAGATGGTGGATCACTGACCATCAAATTTGTCGACCGGGAATTAAGAGGAGAGAACTTTCGGGTTCAAGCCGTTCGTAACCTGTTGCGCAAAACTGCCCGTAAGATCAAAGGTCTGGAAATATTACAAGCTGGTGACGAGGAGAGAGGCAAACGAGACGGTGGTGGTAGAGGGGGTCCAGATCAGGCTTTTGGTAGTGCAGCTGCTGAAATTGTCTTATCCGGTCCTGATACAAGCGTTCTGCTGAACCTGGCTGAGAGCGTTGAGGCGCAACTTGAGTCTATGTCTCAGATAGATAATGCCTGGACCTCAGTACGACCGGGGATGAGTGAATACTGGATCGAGCCCATCCAACGGGCGTTTGACTCGCTGGGCTTGATGTTCGATCAGGTGCTGCCGATATTACGCCTGGCTGGAAAAGAAGGGCAGCGACTACCCACCGGATTTGTGCAGCAGGATGGGCGTGAATTGCCACTGGTGGTTGAACGCCGGGGTGCCCGTGAGAAGAATACCGGTATTCGCGACCTGAGTCGGTTGCGTATTCAGACCAGCGCGGGTGTGCTTCCGGTGACCACCCTGGCGTCCATGCGGAAAATGCCTGCACCCTCCATGATTGCTCATCATAACGGGCGCCGGGAAATCAACGTAAAGTATCGACTACGTGGTGATATTGCGCAGACGGGCCCGACCCGAATTGCCATAGAGGAGCAGATAGCCGAGTCGGTGCGAGCAGTGCCAAGGCCCAGGGGCACAACCATTGAGACTGATGAGGAGAATGACTCCACATCCTGGTTCAACAAAGTAGCAGTGCCAGCCATTGCCCTTGTGTTCCTGGTTCTGGCGATGACTTTTGAATCTCTGACTCTGCCTATTCTTGTCATGATCGCATTGCCACTTACCTTGCTTGGTGCGATCTGGGCGCTCGCATTTGCGGGAATCTCTTTTAGCATGATGGCCATGATGGGTGCATTGGTACTGGTGGGCCTTACCGTCAATCCCGCAATCCTTCTGGTAGATAGAATGCAGCAACTGATTCGCGAGGGCGGCTGGAGTCTGGGTGCTGCAGCCTTCGCTGCGGTTCGAGAACGGACTCGACCTGTACTAATGACAAGTACGACAACGGTCGCAGGATTGTGGCCTCTCGCTATAGTAACCGGGCGGGAAAATGAAATATGGCCACCCTTTGCAACGGTTGTGATGGGCGGTCTGGTCACATCGACATTACTTACTCTGCTGTTGATGCCAGTCGGTTTCATTTTGCTTCGGCGGGTCGACCAGATATTTGCCAGGGTTGGTCCCTGGCTGGTGCTAGTCTGGATTACAGGCACATTCGTCGTTATGACTGCTCTGGTGCTGACCGAAACGGTTACTACGCTGTTCTGGCAATCGGTACTCGGGTTCTTAACAGCATCTGCGTTCCTTGGATTGATTGTTGTAATTTTTAGACCTCGTGATATACCAGAGCCAGACTGCACTAACGGCCCGCCAAGGCTGGAAGTCAGGCATCTTCACAAGACTTATGGTCTTCCAGGTGCTCTGAAGACGGCGTTGCTTGCACCGTCACAATTTGCAGAGAAGGTTCGGGAACGGGGTGGGAGTGCGTTCCTGATTTCTGATGCCAGGGATCGACTGTTGCCGTTGGCGTTGGGTGCGGCTGGGGTTGGTACGCTTGCCTATCTGGTTCAGTCATCCTTCTGGCAGCTCGCTTTCTGGCTGGTCGCCGGCGTATTACTTGCCAGATCTCTTCTGGAGATTCGACGAATCCGGGGTTTTGCTAGTGACGCTGGGATCATTGCGTCGGGTGGCATTGAGAACCAGATCGTCTTTTTCATTCCCTGGTTGATTATTGCTGTTTTTACCTGGGTTTCTGCGGTCAGACTGCACCTGGATGGATTCCCGAGACCGGGCACTTATCTGGTATGTGGTATTGCTGCAGTGCTGGTTGCAGTGATCCAGGGGATGCGAAGGAGTGCCCGCCTTCAGGCAGGCGGAGGTCTTGCTCGTCGAATAACCCGGGGGGAATTTGGTGCTGTTACCAATATCTGGCGTCGGTGGTCGTCGTTACTCGCAGGACTTGATCTGCCAAACGACCCGACCCATGCGCTGACCGGTGTGAGCTTCACAGTTGAGAAGGGAATGGTTGGCATCATCGGTCCAAATGGTGCGGGGAAGACGACGTTGCTGCGGCAGTTGGCTGGTGTTCTCGATCCTACTCGTGGGACTATTCATTTTGGTGGTGTTCCAATGCAGAAGCTTCAGCGTCATCTGGCTCGCTGGGTTGGATATCTGCCCCAGGAAGCAGGTTTACCTGCTGGTATGTCCGCAAGAGAATATCTGACCTGGTACGCCTCGTTGTATGACATTCCAGCCGAAGAACGAGAGCAGCGAGTAAAGAGCCTTTTGAAGGACGTTGGACTGGAAGAGAAATCAGATGAGAGGATAAAGGCGCTTTCAGGTGGTATGCGGCAGCGTGTTGCGGTCGCTCGAACCCTATTACGATTGCCGCCGGTTATCGTTGTTGACGAACCAACCGTCGGATTGGATCCAAGAGAACGTATTCGCTTTCGTAACCTGCTCAGTCGCCTTGCCAGAGACAGGATCGTATTGATCTCAACTCATGTTGTGGAAGACGTTGCTGTCGCCTGTGATCGTGTACTGGTCATATCAGAGGGTCATCTTGTTTTTGATGGAGGTACTGATGAGTTATCAGAGGTTGCAACTGGTTATGTCTGGGAACTTAGGTCAGATACCGACGTCAGAATTGAATTACCCGAAGGCGCTATTCGCACCCATGTGACTCCTGCTGCCAACGGAGGTGTGATTTACCGTGTTATCTCTGCTGAAAAGCCCGTTTCATCAGCTAGGTCGCTGGATGCAACCCTCGAAGACGGGTACATGTGGTTGCTGGCAAACAGCAACGTGACTGCAGAGAATACCCTATGAACTGGCGACCTGATCCGGAATTTCTGCGTCATGCTCTGATAGTGCTGGCTGGTCATCGCTATTGGTTATTGCCTTTTCTGCCGCTTTTGTGGCTGGTATTTCAGGGATTGATCATACTGTACGATCCAACCAGCGTGGTTGCTGCCAGCAGTGTTCAAGGGCAGTTATTAGCTGCGCCTCTTACAGCGCTGGCGATCTTCTTAGGTATGAGGATCATAGCTGGTGAGATTGATGATCGTACACTGGAAATTGCCTATACGGTTCCCGGAGGCTGTGAACGATTGTGGTTTGTCAAACTGACATCTGCATTCCTGTTGTTGCTGGCTGGCGAGCTGGTACTGGCAATTGTGGTTTATCTGTGCTTTACCCCGTTTCCTGTTGGCGCACTCTATGGCGCACTTCAAGGTGCCTGCTTCTATCTGGTTCTCTCGATGGCCATGGGTACTCTGTTTCGTAGCGAGGCATCTGGTGCCATTGCGACCATTGCGATACTGGCGATCAATCTCCTGTTCACAGATTACGGGAACAATCAGCTTCGCTTTAGCCCGTTCTTTAATCCCTACTTTCTTGCTGATCCAGGGGCTGCTTCTGTTGGTGCCAGAAATCTCGGATTCACCAGCGCAACGGAACTTCTTGCATGGACCATACAGAATCGTATCGGTATGTTGCTTGTGATGGCAGCTTTGATGGCTCTGGCATTTATGCGTGCCAACCGAAGGGAGCGCATGTTAGACGGTATGTAGATGAATTACAGGGTGCTACGCCAGCACTTCGACTAATTTGCTCCACACGGTATAAGCTGCAAATGAAATATAGGTCAGTGAACAGATGCACATCATAACGATATTATAAGGCTTAGGTTTTGCGCTTTTCGGCAGATATCTGAGATTCATGTACAGGAGCATTGGTACGTATGCAGCCATGGCGAATCCACCGAGCATCGCGCCGATAAAGAAGAAATCAAGCACAGTGATATCATAAGTTTCAAAGAACCAGGTGGCGGCAACGCCCAGTGATCCCAGACCGAATGCTAGTCCGAGGTACAACCGGTTGGCGGCGAATCGGCTTGGATACTCAAAGTTACTGTGCAGCAGGTCAACCCAGAGTCGAATGCCACCATCCAGCCCGGCCAGTACGCTGCTGAAAAACACCGCAATGCCGATGATAAGGAAGAGATAGCGTCCGAATTTTCCCATTGAAGATTCGAGTATCTGGGCAAGATCCCAGATGATCTGGCTCTCGAGTGGAACAATACCTGCGGGGAACAGCACAACGAGAGCGCCGAACATAAACAGGAACATTGTTACTGTGTTGGCAATCCAGAAGAATATGATGCTGTCGAGTTGGACAAAGTGGAACCATTGGTTGAATCGTCGTGAATTGTCCTCACTGTCCTCATAAAGAAAACCAGTCTCACTATTTCCCCGTTGTGCTTCTCTAAGGGGATTCAGCAGAGCGGGAATTCTCTTGCCCATGCCAACTCCCTTATCCCTTAGATAGTAGGCATAATATAGGTTGCCAAGTCCACCGATACCGGCAAAGACAAAGGCACCAAAGAAACGGTGGAAAGTAAATTCTTCATCGAGGTGAATGGTGCCGAAGTTGGATACACCGGACAACATCTCTTTGACATCGCTCCAGGTGCCGACGCTGATGGCGACAAAAAGTACCCCGCCGATTATCAGCATAACCATTCCCATAATGGATTTTTCGACAGCGGTATAGATTCTTTTCGGTCCAAAGAGAATGCCAAGCGCAATAACGATCACGAGTGCGGTCCATAGCCAGTCACCACCTGGTCCGTCGAGACCGAAAATCAGAATCCTTAAGGATGTACCGACGGCGCGACCCATGCCTGGAAGAAATGCGCCGACAAACATCAGAGTCAGAAAGAAGAATACCCAAATCTTGGACAGGCGCGCAAAACCGGTAAAGGCACTCTCTCCGGTCGCCACTGCCCAGCGACCCACCTCAATGTTGATAAACAGTTGGAGGAATACCCCAAGTGCTGCAGCCCACATCATTTCCGTGCCAAATTTGGCCGTAATCCAGGGCCACAGGATCATTTCTCCGGATCCCAGCGCGAGTCCAATCATGATTGCGCCAGGGCCGGCCAGTTTCCAGAAACTCTCAGTCCGCTCAGGTAATTCAGCGCTCTGCAAGTCTGGAATAGGAATGGTCATTTGTTCTCCGAGCTCACACTCTGGATGAAGCAGGTGTTATTCTTGATTTGCTTGCATGCTAACAGATCAGTTGATCCCTGTCTGACACATGTTATTACTAATTATTGCTGAAAGGGTTGTTGTACTGAATATGTACTCACCATCGTGGATCGAGGGTTTTGATTGCCCCAGTTGGGATGCGAGCAGACCTTGAGAGCCGATAATTAACATGACAACGCTTCGGTAGAATACATATGTCAGAATCAAGAGGATAGGTGATGTTGATTATCATTGAACGTACTGGCCTCACGTTGCTAAGTATCGTCCTGGTTTTTGTTCTGCTCATATTCCTGGGCACCAGCAGTGCGCCTTTTTCACTGGCTCCCGCAGCGGCGGTTTCATCGTCGCTCACATTACCTGATATCAAGGTGCCAACATTGCTTCTGGTAACTCCTCAAGATCGACTGGCACCATTCGAAGCTGTGGAAGCACTTGCGGTCGCCAACAGTAATGTAACACTCGAGACGTTCGAGGAGGGCACTTCGATATCTATCAGCGTCCTACCTCAAATTGGGAGACTGAGAGAGGTTCGTTTTCTTGAAGAGGTTTTTTAGTGAATTAGAGGCAGGCAGGGAACAGGGAAACCGTCCGGCTGAATACGAACGCAAACAGAGGTGAAGTCCATGTCTTTGACGCTTTATAGCAATTACCTTAACTCGGCAGGGGAGAGGGTGCGGATTGCGCTGGCGTTGAAAGGGATCGATTATGATTATGTGTCGGTAGGGCAGATGGGGTGGGCTGCATATCGTGAGATTAACCCACAAGGATTGATGCCAGCACTTAAAATCGATGATCAGATTGTGGCGCAGTCAACAGCAATCCTTGAGTTCCTGGAGGAGAGCTACCCTGAGCGACCGCTGCTTCCCGCAGATCCTGTGCTGCGAGCCCGGGTACGATCCTTTGCACAACATATTGCCAGTGAGATGCACGCGATAGATGTGATACGAGTGCGCCGTTTTCTCAGCAACGAGCTGGGTGTGGAAAAACCTGGTATTGATCGCTGGCAGTTGCACTGGTTTCAGGTTGGATTCGATGCCCTCGAAGAAATCCTTGTAAGAAGAGAAACGTCCTGGCCTTATTGCTTTGGTACCGAACCTGGTTGGGCTGATTTGTATCTGATCCCGCAGGTCACAAAAGGGATCACACGTTTTTCTATCGACATGTCATCTTATCCACTGATCCAGGGGATTTCTCAGAACTGTCTGATTCATCCAGCGTTTATTTCCGCGACACCAGAGAAGCAGTCAGATTATCCGGGTAAACTGATTGAACCGAAGCTCAAATAATACCTTTAAGCAATCAATGAAAGTGAAATGGCAAATGCGAAATACTAACGAGTCTGACTTGAGTATTTTTTCCGGTACCGCTCGAACAACTGCTGTTGAGTGCCATTCAGATCAATATCTCGCCCCTGTATGTACGCTTTCAAGAGTTGATTCCCCCGCATGTCGAGAGCGTCACCTTTAGACACAAAAAGAGTTGCATCCTTACCAGGCTCGAGAGTTCCAAGACGATCTGCGATGCCAAGTATCTCCGCGTTGGTTCGGGTGATCATGGTCAACGCTGCTTCTTTGTCCAGACCGTAAGCCGCGGCGGTACCCGCCATGAAAGGCAAATTGCGAGATCCCATCGCGTCTCTTGTACTGGCCCCCAGTCCGACTGTCAGGCCCGCCGCAACCAATTGTGCGGGTTTCTTGAAGGTCTGATCTATGTCGGCGTCTTCTGAATCAGGTAAACCGTGGACTCGATCGATAATAACCGGGATTTTGTGTTCAAGCAGGAAATCTTTGACGTTGAGAGCTTCACGTGCGCCAACCAGGACTATGCTTTTTACTTTCTGATGCATTGCGAAGCGGACTGCCGAGACGATTTCCCTGGCGCCATCAGCGTGGATATACAGCTTGGTCTGACCATCATTCAGCTTTTTTATGGCGCCAAGTTTTAGATTCAGATCTGTTATTCCTTCATACACCGATGCGTTCTGAAAAAGTCCGGGCAAGGTGGCAACAAGCTCGTCATAGTTGTCGTTTTTCTCGGTGACCATGATTCCTTTGGTATAGTCAGGTCGTCGTTGATACATCGCAGGCCAGTAAAGATGAATGCCGTCATCCACGGCATAGGCCGCGTCCTCCCAATTCCATCCATCCAGTTTTACAATCGATGAAAACCCACTGACCAGTGTACCGAGGGGCGTAGTCTGAGCCGTAAGGACACCGTTGAAGCGTAAGGTTGGAATCAGTTCTGAATCTGTATTGTATGCAACGATCGACCTCACATTGGGATTGAGCATACCGGTTTCGAGTGCATCCAATGTCGCCCTGACTGAATTGACTTCCACAAGTCCAAGCGATGTATCAGGCAGCACAAAACCCGGGTACAGATGTTTACCCTGCATCGCGATGATCTCGTAATCTTCAAGGCTTTTTGCGTCATCAGCATGGGAAACACTGGTGATTTTCCCGTCCGCAAATGTAATCACGCCATTTTCGATTACATCACCATTGCCGGTATGGATGGTCGCGCCGGTAATCGCTATTGGGTGTTCCTGTGGCCCGGCGGGTGTCGGCACAATGGCTTGAATGGGAATCGCAGGCATTATCAAGATGAACAGGAGCAACGCCAGGGGTGTTTTGATCTTTCGAATCAGTTTCTTCATGTCTATCTCCCCAGATCCATGTTATGCCACTGACTCAATTTGCCGGCTTTGGACTTGGGTTCCTTGCCTTTATCTTTTTGGGGGACCAGGCGCAGTTTTTGAATCAGTCGTGCTCGTTCTGTCCGGATGTCCTGTCTGGCTTTCAGATCTTCGACTGCATCGTAATACACGATCCCGTCTACCAGCGTTTTGGTAACACGTGCATAAATTGACAGGGGATGATCACTCCATAATACGATATCGGCATCCTTACCTACTTTGATACTGCCCATGCGGTCATCCAGGTGGAGCAGTTTTGCAGGATTTATTGTGATCAGATTTAACGCTTCCTGTTCACTCAAACCGCCATATTTCACAGCTTTGGCGGCTTCCTGATTTAACCGGCGGGACATTTCCGCGTCGTCTGAATTTATTGCCGTGACAACGCCTGCCTGATGCATCAGCGCAGCGTTATAGGGGATGGCGTAGCGCACCTCCCATTTGTAGGTCCACCAGTCAGAAAATGTTGCAGCACCGACCCCATGTTGGGCCATTTTATCGGCTACTTTGTAACCTTCGAGAATATGCGTGAAGGTATTGATGTGAAATCCATAAGACTCAGCAACCTTCATCAGCATGTTGATCTCTGATTGCACATAGGAGTGGCTGGTAACGAATCGATCACCGTTCAGGATTTCCAGCATTGCGTCGTCGACCAGATCTCGCCGGGGTTTAATCGCTTTCCGCCTGGCTGAGCGCGAAAGTTTTTCAAAGTCTCTCAGCCGTTGCTCGTACATTCTGGCCTGACCGAAGGCGTCCATATAGACCTGTTCGACTCCCATGCGGGTTTGAGGGTATCGAATGGATGCACTGTATCTGGATCTCTTAACATTCTCACCCAGGGCGAACTTGATGAATTTGTCTGCATCTTCGATCAGCATCTGTTGAGGCGGCAATCCCCAGCGCATTTTGATTAATGCAGACTGCCCACCGATTGGATTGGCAGAACCATGCAACAATTGTGCAGCTGTGACTCCTCCGGCAAGATCCCGGTAAATAGCCACATCCTCAGAATCAATAACATCTGCCATTCGCACCATGGATGAGTTGGTTGCGACATCGTTTATGCCATCGAGTGCGATATGAGAGTGTTCGTCAATTATTCCAGCGGTTAAGTGCTGACCACTGACATCCACTGTAGTTGCCTTGTTGTCCTTGAGGTTCTTACCGATCTTCTTGATCTTGCCGTTTCGAACCAGAACATCTGTATTCATTAGAATGCCAGCCTCGTCACTCGTCCACACGGTCGCGTTTTTTATCAGCATATCAACAGGTTCAGGCAGTTGTTGTCGACCAAACGCGACAAAAGGGTATACAACTGAACCAGGTTCCGAGTCATCCTGTTGCAGCTTATCCTCATTCTGCTGATCTTCTGGTTCTTGAGTTAACGCCTCAAGATAGGTAAGTCGCCAGTCGACAGAGTCACCATTTGGCAGTTGACCGCTACCCGCCCAGCCATCATCGACCGGCCAGCCGGAAAGGCGAATGGCTTGAGTCTCCCCTTCCGGTGAGAAACTGAGACTGATCAGATCACTTTTGATTGATATCTTTATACGCGGTTTCTTCTCCTTTGCCGTTTCCTCCGATTGGTCTTCACCTTCTATAATCATCCTCGCTTCGGGTTTACCTGCCTCACCCGATATTTCAAACCTGTGTTGCTGATTCCCCACAGTCAGCAGGTAAATACCCTTGAAATCAGGTAAAAATTGAGTGATCTCGAATCTCTCACCTCGAATCCAGTTTTCGAATATTTTGGTTTTCTTATCAAATAGATCACCATCAGTGATAATGAAGTTAGCTAACCGACCAGGCTGGAGTGATCCGATCGCGTCAGATTTGCCAAGCAATTCTGCCGGGATGCTGGTCAATGCTGCCAGGGCATCAGATTTATGTAGGCCGTTCTTAACTGCTTTTTTAAGGTTCTTCCAGAAGTCTTTGCGATTTCCCTTTGAGGTGATGGCGAAACTGATATCAGCCTCCGCCAGACGGGAGAGGTTGTAGGGTGCGAGTTCCCAGTGTTTCATTTCCTGGAGGGTAACTCGTCTGGCGTCAATAGGATCTTCCACATCGTAGGCGTTAGGAAAATCAACTGGTATTACAAACGCAGCTGAGGTGTCTTTAATCAGTTCAATTCGTTGATACTCATCACCTGAGCCATCGATGATGTATTGCACACCAAATTCATCGCCCACAGCGTCAGCGAGTAAGGATGTCTTCCAGTTGCTGGTTTCAAATATCTGAGGTAATTGTTGTGAATCAAGCCAGCCCTCGAGGGACAAGTCACTGAAAGGACGAGGTTGCTGTGAACCATACCAGTCAGCGTCCAGGTAAGTCTGTCGCAACAAAGCGACTGCACCCATTCGAGAGACCGGGTACAGTTGTTTCGATGATCCTTTGTTAAACGAATAATGAGTCGCAGCTCTTTCGGTCAACACCGCATCGTTGATGAGATCATTGCCCAGCGTTACCAGGCTGGATGTTCCTCTCGCGACACCATCTGCCTTAAACGTCAGGACAGTTGAGAATCCCAGTTTGCGTAGTTCTTCGGCAGTCTTGTCATCGACTTTAAGTTCTGAGGCTGCGTTGTAGTGCGATCTGATGGCTTCATTTGCGTTATAAGCACTCTCGTTGGTGCTAAACATCACCTCTTTGCCTGCGTATGCGGAACCAGATGGTTTTTTAATTTCCGGAAGCCCGTAGTTGGTATGCATATCAATCAATCCCGGATAGATAGATCGCCCCTGCATATCAATCTCGTGATATCCCCCGGGTACTTTTCCGCCCGATATGGCGCTGACGATTATGCCGTCTCGAATGAGCAGGGTCGCATCGTCCAGGCGAATATCATGAGCCTGGATTAGTGTTGCATGGGTAAAGGCGTAAGCGTTTTCTCGCTCATCCTGAACACTGTTCGGGGTTCGCGTTTCCTGTGCCTGCACAGTTAATGTCAAAATCAGGGTAAGGACTTCCAGGATTCTTCTTATCACCGCAGCTTCCTTAAGACTTCAACGCGAAAGAGACTCACTCAAGCCAATCATAAAGTCAATTACTGATCTCAGCCTGTTGGCATTCGAGCCATTTCCATAGTCAGACGCAAGCTCTGTTTATTATTTATTTCCTATCTTTTACGCCACAGCGGTTGTTTTGCAGGCCACAAGACCGAATAATCAGGCGGAACTTACAATAGCGGATTGGTTATGAGACAAGTAGGTACGATGAGTTTCTTGAGTGTTGTTCTGAGTATTCTTCTTAGCGCTAGCACCTTCGGCGCAGAATCGGATCGGCATGCCAACTATGACTGGCCGTCCTACGGCATGAACAAGCAAATGATCAAATACGCCGAACTGGACCAGATAAGTCGACGCAACGTCGCTGACCTGCAGCTGGCCTGGTCGTGGGAAGTGCCGGATGGTGCCTTGCTGCAAGCTATTGGCTCGAAACCCGCGACCAATTTCTTTGAGGCCATTGCGTCCAGTGGTTTCAAGAGTACCCCGATCAAAATTGCTGATACGTTGTACATTAGTACACCCATGGGCTATGTGGCGGCCATCGATGCAGTGTCAGGCAAGAGCAAGTGGGTCTTCGATACCCGTACCTACGACGATGGTCGGCCTGCCAACCTTGGCTTCAACCACCGTGGCGTTTCCTATTTTGAAAATGGTAACAAACGGCGCATTTTGATGGGTACCAACAACGCTTACCTCTGGTCGCTCGATGCGGATACAGGTGTTCCTGATCCGCACTTCGGGCAGGCCGGTCGAGTGGATCTGACCAAAGGGTTGGGTCAGGAAGTTGATCGCGCCAAGTACTCAAATACAGTCGCCGTTATGATAATTGACAATACCGTGGTAATGGGCGCGGTCATTTCGGATATGCCCCTGGTGGGATGGCATCCGAAGAAGCAGAGCGAGATGCCTCCCGGACATATACGTGGCTTCGATGTTCACACTGGCAAGCAGAAGTGGATTTTCCATTCGATTCCCAAACCGGGTGAAACAGGTCACGACAGCTGGGAGAATGAATCCTGGGAAGTCACTGGCTCCACTAATGTATGGACTCTGATGGCGGGTGATCCGGAACTGGGTTACGTTTATCTGCCATTCGGGGCCCCCAGCAACGACTGGTATGGCGGACAACGGCTCGGGGACAACCTTTTTGGTAATAGTATCGTCTGTCTGAAAGCCAGTACTGGTGAACTGGTCTGGCACTTTCAGACTGTGCATCATGATCTCTGGGATTATGATTTGCCTGCAGCGCCTGTACTGGTTGATATCAGCGTCGACGGTAAAGACATCAAGGCGATTGCTCAAGTGTCGAAACAGGCTTTTGTGTATGTATTGGATCGCGTTACCGGCAAGCCAGTGTGGCCAATTGTCGAGCAGCCTGTTCCTGGCAGTGACGTGCCCGGCGAAAGAACTTCTTCAACACAACCTGTGCCGACAAAACCGGCACCATTTGACCGTCAGGGTCTCGATGATGATGATCTGATCGACTTCACGCCCGAACTGAAGGCCGAGGCTAAGGCTATTGTCAGTAAATACAGAAACGATGGCTTTTTCACGCCACCATCACTGGCGGGTTCGTTGCAGTTGCCGGGTGACGGTGGCGGCGCTGAATGGAACAGCGCGGCTGTCGATCCGGAAACTTCAATGCTCTACGTGTCGTCAGCAACCAATACCATCGTCTCGACCCTGGTAAAAGCAGATCCGGAACTCACTGAATATCATTATTTGCGGGGTGGTACGCGATCGGTGCGCGGTCCCAGAGGCCTACCTTTGACCAAACCACCTTACAGTCGCATCAGCGCTATCAATCTCAATACCGGTGATTATGCGTGGGTGGTACCAAATGGCGATGGCATGCGCCAGCGTGTGATCGACATGGGAATTAAGGATCCGGGGCCCCTTGGCGGCGGCGGCCATGCCAGTCCAATAGTGACGAAATCTCTGCTCTTTGTGGCGGCCTACAGTAATGTGCCTGTCCTGCGTGCCATGGACAAGGCTACCGGTGAGACCATTTATGAGGTGCCACTCCCGGGTTATGCTGCCGGTGTACCCATGACGTACTCTGTGGATGGGAAACAATACATTGCTATCCCGGTCATTCTTGACGGTCGAAATTCAAGGTTGGTGGCACTGTCTCTGCCGTGACTGATTCACCGGATGGTTGCTTGTTGGGAAGGACTGTTTGGTAAAATTACGACAACCAGTATGCTGAATCGAGTTAAAGGACTCGTGCCCGGGCTGAAGATTTTTCTACGAAACGCTGTGCGGGTACAAGACTTCTTGCAGCATTTGAGCCAGTTCCGAGCCGGAACAGGGTTATCTTAACGGCGGAAAATCAGATTTGTCGCCGACATGGTGAGTCACAGTTTCGTTTTGCATAGCCAGATGTGAGTAGTACTCTTAAGGCTAGGTACAGGTTTGCCGTCGCTGTGCCAGATCAATTCCATTTGTTCTACCCGATGCGATTTATTCTCTCGATTCTAGCAGTTAGCCAAACGAAAAATCGAATATCAATCAATCGATAAGAAAGGAGCAGGTCTTTGTATCCGCGTGTTTTCAGACAGTCTCAGAATGAGATCATGTCTGGGTAGATATAAGGTGCGTGCCTGCGCGTTTCAGACAGGCAAGATGCCGACGCTGGCGTATGCGCGTGCAATGATAGAAAATGCCTGGAAGGCTAAGACCTCACCGGTGTAATCAGATAATAGAACTATGCGGCTGACTGGTAACTCAATACTATCCGATATCGTCGCTTCCAGGGCAGGTTCAGAGCTTGTTACGCGAATCGCCCCTGATCTGCTTGATGGCCCGCGCGCGTGGCACTACCGGCCTCTCTCCATTCATCAGATAGGTTTCTATGGCAAGAAGATTCTTCCCCCTGAGAAGAAGCAGGAACTGATTCAGGAACTTGAGGAGATTTCGAGAGATCAGTTTGATTCGATGCTGCCGCGAGAAGAGGTCAGCAAAGCGGTGGAACGAAAAGGACCGTTGCGAGTTCCCATTGTCCGCGGCAAATGGTGGGGCGAAGGATTATCGAAACAGTATGGCACGCGACTGGACTCCTTCTCACATTTTCCTGAAGACGTGCATCAAATCTGGCTCGATCCGACACCATTTCATCGCATGGGATTATCCTGGGAACTCTCGCAGAGTGGCGCACATGACAGCCGCGCCGTTATCACCGACTGGGCACAACTTGATGAGTTTATTGAAAAACTTCCTGATCCAAAGACTGACAAACAATTCGACTGGATGACTGAGGCGGCCGAGGAAGCCCATCGCGCTGGTCACTATGTTCTGTTCAGCTGGTGGAGACTGTTCTTCGAGAAACCCTGGGCAATCCGGGGTATGCAGAACATCATGGTCGACTACTTTGTTGATCCAGACAATGTCATGCGCCTGCACCGGGCTCTTGCAGATCAGTACTTGGGCTATATCCATCGAGCCGTTGAACTCTTTCAGCCCGATGGTTTCTTCACCAGCGATGACCTGGGGCACCAGAACGGACCGATGATTGGTCCCGATACTTTTCATGAGTTTATGTTCCCCTTCTATGAAGAGATCGGCAAGGCAGTGCACGACAATGACATGCATTTCTGGCTGCATAGTTGCGGCGACAATACGCTTTTAATGGAAGATCTCATCACGGCAGGCGTTGATGTCCTGCACCCTGTTCAGAAACACTGCATGGATGAGCGGGCTATTGCTGAAGAGTTCGGTGACAGAATCAGTTTTCTGGCCGGGATTGATGTTCAGCATACGCTTCAGGAGAAGGATGCAGATGGTGTACGGCGAGAGGTTCGCTTTCTGATGGATACCTTCGACAGTCAGAAAGGTGGTATGTGTATTGGTGCTGGCAACGGGATTGTGTCTGGCACTCCCATCGAGAACATTGAGGCTTATCTTGATGAGTCCCTGCGTTATGGAAGAGAACACAGAGACCTGCAGGCATGAAGCACCTGCAGGCGTGTATTCGTCTTGTAGAAGCAAGAGATATTAATGTAGTCTCGGTTAGCAGTGTTCAACATATATGAGGTCCGAATATGACAGATGAAGCGAGTTTGGAAGGCTGGCACAGCCAGTATAAGGAATGGGCAGAGTTTGCGAAATCACTGATCTCCGAGGGCAAAGCCAAAGAAGCTTTCTCGAAGTATCCATGGTTTTCAACCAGGGGCGAACCTTTCAGCAGACTCGATAAGCCGGTGAGTCAGGCCCGGTTTGGCCTGGTTACCACTGGTGGCTATTCAATTGCAGATGAACAGGAACCCATGCGCGGGTACCCGACTTTCGGGGACGAGGTTCCTCAGATACGCCGAATTCCTCTGGACGTAGATCGTTCGAAGCTGCAGATCAATCATCCTGCCTACGATCATAAATATGCTAAGGAAGACATTAACTGCAATTTACCTCTGGATCGGTTGAGTGAATACGTCGAGGATGGAACTATCGGTTCGATGTCTCCAGTGACAATGGTACTGATGGGGCTTCAGCCCAATGTGGCGCCACTGATACGCGAAACCATTCCTGAGATTGTGGCAGCGTTTAAAGCCGATGATGTTGAGGCCGCTTTGTTGGTACCGAGCTGACCAGTTTGCCATCAGACCGTGAGTCTGACAGCAAGAGCCCTGGAAGATGCGGGCATTGCCACAGCACTGGTCAGTGTCATGGAACCATTGAGCAGCGCCGCCCGTCCGCCTCGTCAGGTCATTCGAAGACTGAATATCGGTGCGACCGTGGGAAGACCAAAAGATTTAGATGGTCAGAGGCTTACCCTGGCAAGAATGATCTCTCTGATAGAAGAAGCATCGGAATTCGGGGCAATAACCAGGGACAAAAAGGAATAAGGAGAGTCATGGATTAACCTTACAATCTGGCAATCGGCATTGGGCGATGATCGGTAAACTTCTATCTGAAGATGGGAATGGAAACTCGCATACCTATGGTGAAAAAACTCGCATACCTGTGGTGAAAAAACTCGCGGGTAAAGGAACACAGTTCAGCCAGGTGATATGGCTTTGATAGAAATATGAGAATGATAGTTTCAGTGAGGTCCAGATAAGGTCCGATGAGTCAGTGCTTGTTCGCCGCGACTCGTTCCCTGCACTCTGCCTGTCTGGCGACGTTCCAGGCGTTGTACCTGGTCTATAAAGATCGCCTCACCTTTGGCGTACTCGGTCTCATTATCCACGCTTGTATTTTACCCCTGGCAATTGCGATGAAAGTTTTCCAATGTCGTTTGCGCTGGCTCACGTCTGATTAGGTACTGGCTTGATAGCAGCGTGTTCTGGCTATGTTGTTCACTCCTCTGTCAGTAATAGGACCATGAGTCTTGTACAGGTATCGATTTCTATTGCGATTTTCATACTCAATGCCATTGCATATTCTTATCTGCTGCGGGAAGACGGATTACTTGATTTGGATACACCCGCTGTGTTTATCGTATTTCGAATGGATTGGTATCTAGCATCGTTGGCGATATTCGCTCTGGCCAATAGCCTCGCAATGACACGGCATCAGTAGACTGATCCCTGACCCATTGATCACCTGTGATTGTAGCATCCGTATCTGAGTATCCCGTATGTCTTGTTGCGAACCATTTCTTTGTGGTATTGGTAACAGTTTCTGGATCCAATGTGGAAAGTAGTCTCACAAAATGAGTAGAGTTCAAGGCATGAGTAATGAGTAGTCGAATATTAGTGCTTTTTGCATTAATGCTGCTGGTAGCTGTCTTTTTCTTTTTTGATCTTGGTCAGTACCTGAGCCTCGACTACCTCAAGTCACAACAGGCTGTTCTGAATCAGGAGGTCAGGGATAATCCGATAAACGCTGCTCTCATCTACTTTGTTACCTACATTGTTATTACCTCATTGTCATTACCCGGCGCGGCGATCATGACTCTGGCAGGAGGAGCCATTCTTGGTTTCTGGTGGGGACTGTTTTTGGTGTCATTTGCTTCAACAATTGGTGCCACCCTTGCAATGCTGGTCTCCAGGTTTATCTTTCGCGAGCAGGTAAGAAATCGATTTGGTGAGCAGCTAAAAAGAATCGACCGCGGAATAGAGAAAGATGGTGCCTTTTATCTGTTCACGTTGAGACTGGTCCCTGCATTTCCCTTTTTCATAATCAATCTTCTGATGGGATTAACGAGTATTTCGATCCCTGTGTACTTTTTCGTCAGCCAGATAGGAATGCTGGCGGGTACCATGGTTTATGTCAATGCCGGGACCCAGTTGGCTCAGATAGGTTCTCTAAGCGGTATACTGTCACCGGGATTGATAGCCTCATTTGTTCTGTTAGGCCTTTTCCCTTTGATAGCAAAGAAATCAATCGATTTTGTAAAAGCGAACAGGATGCTTCGTATCTATCCGAAGCCGGAATTCTTTGACCGCGATGTGATTGTCATCGGGGCAGGTTCAGGTGGCCTGGTGGCTGCACTCATCGTTGCTACCGTTAAAGGCAAGGTAACCCTGATAGAGAAGGATAAGATGGGTGGGGATTGCCTGAACACAGGCTGTGTACCCAGCAAATCATTGATTCGCTCAGCCAAGCTCGCAGCCGACATGAAACGAGGCCCGGAGTTGGGTTTTGTCTCAATGCAACCTCAGTTTTCATTCTCGAGTGTAATGGAGCGAGTCCAACGGATCATCAAGACTATCGAACCTCACGACTCGGTTGAGCGATATCAAAGCCTGGGAGTTGATTGTGAAATTGGCGAGGGACAGATTCTTTCTCCCTATTCAGTGTCAGTGAATGACAAAATACTCACAACCCGAAACATTATTGTCGCAACAGGTGCCAGCCCTCTTGTACCACCGATCAGGGAAATTGAGCAGGTCGATTATTTAACGTCAGATAATCTATGGGAGCTCCAGGAAAAACCCGGGCGGCTGGTAGTACTGGGGGGCGGCCCCATCGGGACCGAACTCGCACAAGCCTTCAATCGTCTGGGCAGTGAGGTTACACAGGTTGAAGCTCTGCCGCGGATACTCAATCGTGAAGACCCGGAGATTTCAGATATGATATCAGAGCGATTGCGTTCAGAAGGCGTTGATGTTCTGGTGAACACGTTGGCAACCGCGGTCGAGACTGAAAATGGTGAAAAATTTCTGGTTGTAGAATCAGATGGTCAGGAAAGACGCGTTGTGTTTGACAAACTGCTCGTGGCGATCGCTCGAAAAGCCAATGTCAGGGATTTTGGACTGGAGAAACTGGGGGTTGAGGTTACACCTCAGGGAACAGTGGCGGTTGATGAATATCTTAGAACCAACTATCCCAACATCTTTGCCATCGGGGACGTGGCGGGACCATACCAGTTCACCCATACGGCGTCTCACATGGCCTGGTATGCGGCCGTCAATGCGCTCTTTGGCACCTTCTGGAAATTTGCGGTGGACTATTCAGTTGTACCCTGGGCGACTTTCACTTCTCCGGAGGTTGCTCGAGTCGGTATCAATGAAACAGAAGCAAGGGATAAAGGCATCGACTATGAGGTAACAACCTATGATATTTCGGGGTTGGACCGGGCGCTGGCGGAAGAAGAAGCAAACGGGTTAGTCAAGGTCATAACGCCAAAAGGCAAAGACAGTATACTCGGGGTAACGATTGTTGCGGATCATGCCGGCGATGTTATCAGCGAATATGTCCTGGCTATGAAACATGGGCTTGGACTTGGTAAGGTGATGAGTACCATTCACATTTATCCGACGCTCGCAGAAATGAACAAGTTTGCTGCCAGCGAGTGGCGCAAGGCGCACAAGCCGGACTGGGCACTGAATCTGGTTGAGAAATATCATACCTGGCGGCGTGGCGAAGCAGCGAGTGAAAAATAAGTAGTGGAACAGCAGCCTGCTCAGGCATACTTCAGTAACAATACAGGTGGAGTGAACGAATGAGAACCGGATTGATGATCGGGGCAAGTGAGGGACCTGACGGAACTATTAAGGGCCTGATCAAGGCGGCCCAGGAGGCGGAGGCAAAAGGATTCGATAATCTCTGGATGGCTAATATATTTGGCCTTGATGCGATTTCTGCTCTGGCGCTACTGGGTCATGAAACCCGCATGATTGGATTAGGGACAGCTGTTACACCTACCTATCCCCGCCACCCAACCGCTATCGCGCAGCAGGCCCTGACGACAGGTGCTGCAGCTGGAGGAAGATTTTCCCTGGGTATCGGTTTGTCTCATCAGGTGGTGATTGAAGACATGCTTGGATTTTCCTATGACAAGCCCGCAAAACACATGCGTGAATATCTGTCCGTTCTCGGTCCTTTGTTGAAGGGTGAGACAGTGAGTTTCAGCGGTGATGAGTACAATGTTAACAACATCGCAATTCAGGTTCCTGGTACCAAATCAGTCCCATTGCTGGTTGCCGCACTGGGCCCGGTGATGTTGAAGCTTGCCGGTGAGTTGGCCGATGGCACAATCACCTGGATGACCGGTCTGAAAACGCTTGAGACCTATATTATTCCCGGAATCGGCAAAGCAGCAGAATCAGCAGGTAAGCCAGCACCGAGTATTGTGGCTGGATTTCCAACTGTGTTAACTAACGATCCTGATGGGGCGAAGGAAATAATCGCCAAGACCCTGCAGATGTATGGCGTGCTGCCCTCGTACCGCGCCATGTTGGATAGAGAAGGTGCGGCTGGTCCGGCAGATGTTGCGATTGCCGGTGATGAAGTCCATTTGCGAATGCAAATTCAGCAACTCAGGGATATTGGCGTAACGGATTTCAGTGCTGCCATCGTCCCGACGGACGAGGGTGCATTTGATCGTACTTTTGAGTTTCTTGCGGACGAAGCCCGGTAAGTACACAAAAATGAATATCAGGGGAATAGTGGCAGTTGTCGGCTTGATGGTCACGTCATCCGGCTTCGCTGAATTTGAGCTGATCACGCCTGAAGAACCAATCGAAAGTAACAGTTCGATTACTCATACCTTCTGGCGTGCTGGGGTTGAACCGAATGGTAAATATGATCTGGTCGGTCTTCATCGTTACCAGGGGAGGCAGAACGACGGTATAGTCTTGCTCTATCTGCCCGGTACCAACATGAATGGCGAGTTGGCAGTTACCGACGAAGATCATAATATCTGGCTGTTTCTGGCCGGGCGTGGTGTGAAGGTCTATTCACTTGATTATCGCACTCACGCTATTCCCAACCTTGATATGTCCGATTTTAGTTTTATGAAGGGTTGGGGAATTGAAGAGTTCAGCAACGATGTCTTGCTGGCGTTTGATCAGGTCAGGGAGATTGAAAAGGACGCGCCTGTTTTTATTTCCGGATTCAGTCGCGGCGTATCATACGCCTACATACTGGCCGGGCAACGAGAGACGGCAGGATTGATTGCGCTGGATGGCGGCTTCAAGAGTTATAGGCCAACGGGGTTTGATATCGGCGATGCGCTGAAAAGACTGGATAAATCCGGCGAGTACGTCACTGTCCTTTCGAGGACTCGTGGTTGGGAAGGCCGGCAATTCTTGATGCAACAGGCATGGCAAGACCCGGAAGGCCCGGCAATGTCATCCCGATATGAATCAATTGGAGAACAACTGACCGACACACTCTACAACGCCTGGGGAAAAGGTGGGCTTGCGAACCCTGTCGATGGCATATCGTCGATTACTGTGCTGGCTCGAATGATGGAAAATTACGATCGCTTCTACCCGGCGATTCAGAATGTTCAGGGTCGAAGTCTGTCATCCCAAAAAAATGATCCTAGTACCACACTGGATGATCACTTTGGTGAGATGAAGATTCCTATCCTGTATTTTGGCGCAACTAATCTTGGTGGTGACAGCCTGATGAGCGGAATTTATTCTGCGACTAAGAGCGGTTCGGGGGACGTGACTATCAACGTGCTTGAGAATCATGGCCATGTTGATGTTCTTGTAGGCAACCAGGTTCGTTCGCTGGTTTACGAGGTTGCGCTCAGATGGATGCAGGAACGGAGCTTTATTGAAGAGGTTGAAGAGTAGGTTGTGCAATATGTTTTTCTGCTTTTTCTACTGGCTCCTCTGCTGGCTGCGGCTGAACAGGATGATCAAAAGATTCTTCAACTTGCAAGAGACGTAATTGAGAAAGTTCGCTATGCCGCGCTGATCTCTGTGGATGGTGAAGGTCAGCCCAGATCCAGAATTGTTGATGCCTTCAAGCCCGAGAAAAATTTCGTTGTTTATGTTGCGACTAGACCAAATACGAGAAAGGTGGCGCAGATCAGACAACATGACGAGGTGACATTGTTTTACTTTGACCCGGAAGACAAAAACACTGTCTCAGTTATGGGGAGGGCAAATTTGATTGAAGACGAAGCCAGTAAACACGCTTTACGACGCGAAGTTGACAGCGAACGGCTTTATCCAAACTTTCCGAATGACTATCTGCTGATAAGGATTGAGCCAAAATGGCTGGAGGGATTATTGCCTGGTTATCGTGGTGATCGTGAAACCTGGCAGCAGGTCAAGGTTATGTTTCCATTATCATCGGCCAGATAGTCGGCCCGGTTGGTGAGCGCAATTCATCCACCAGACGAAAACCATGACGGCGATAAAAGGCCAGGTTGTCCCGATTGGAGCACTCCAGATAGATTGGGTAGTCGTCTTGCGTGGCCTGATCCCTGATGGGTTGCAGCAGGTTTGTTCCGATTCCCTTTCCTTGATGATCGGGATCCGTTGCGATATAGGTGAGATGCCAGAAGGGTTTACCTGGTCGGTAGGACGCCATCATGTTCTGCAGATTGACTGCCCTTGATACATTTCCACGAAACAACCAGCTGAACCTGGCAAAGCTGAGCAGTTGAGAGAGCATGGAGGGTGAGTGGTCAGGTTTTTCCCAGAGTGAGACACCCAATTGTTCATCGGTTGTATAGCTGATACCAGAAGCCAGCGTCTGACCAAGAATCAGTGTGAAGAAGGGATACGAGATTCGTTCATAGTCGTCTGTTGCAGGAAGAATCCAGCGCATGACCGGATCCTTGGCGAATGCACGTTTGAGCACATCTGCCAAGGTTGTCTTGTCATTTGGTTGTGTGTTGCGGATCTCTATGTTGCGCATAAAGGAACCGGAGGACACATGGTTAGATTTCCGAGACCGACCTGATGACTTTGGTTACGATGCCATAGTCAATCGCTTCATCCACGGACATCCAGTAATCCCGATCGGTATCCTTTTCGACCTGCTCAACTGGCCTTCCCGTTTCATCCGCAATCAATCTATTGATGCGAGCCTTGGTCTTGATTATCTGCTCAGCCTGAATACTGATATCAGTCGCGTCACCTTGTGAACCACCAGAAGGCTGGTGAACCAGGTATCGGGTATTAGGCAGTGAGAAGCGATTTTCTTTTTTTGCCGCCAGATACAGGGTAGTGGCTGCGCTCGCGACCCAACCTGTTCCAATGACTCGGACTTCTGGTGTGATGAATTTAATCATGTCGTATATCACATCCCCTGATTCGACGTGACCACCGGGAGAGCTGATATAAATATTGACAGGCTCATCGCTATCTGCTGCAAGGGCAAGCAACTGCTCGGTTACGGTTCGAGCGACTTTTTCGTTTATCTGGCCAAAAATCGAAATTGAACGGGACTTGAATAATTTCTCATCCAGGAAATTGAGATTAGGCATTTTAATTTCTGGTGACTCATCGTTCATCATTGCGGGAATTCCTTAAATAAGTCTAGCGTAGGAGCAGGCAGGCAGAATATCAACCGCTCCGGTTGATTGCTACCACTGTCGCTTTCTTTGTGGCGATCATGATAGAACTGATGTGAGGGTGCATGTACTGATTACAAGGGGGTTAGAAATTCCTATCGCTTCTCCTGAGTTTTATTTCTGTTCAGAGATAAGTTAGTTTGACCCAAAGGAAGGCTCAGCCACCAGAGTGAGTCTGCTTGCAAACTTAACCAATGGAGGAAGAAATGAGTGATCTGAAACTGGGTATTCAGATGGGGTACTGGGGAGCTGGTCCAAATCCGAACAGTCTGACTATGGCCATTGAGGCCGAAAAGCTGGGTTACGATGCGATATTTACCGCAGAGGCCTGGGGTTCTGATGTATTTACACCACTTGCCTGGATGGGAGCTCATACCAGCCGGATTCGACTCGGTACTGCGGTTGCTCAGCTCTCAGCCAGAACCCCTACAGCGACGGCAATGGCAGCTCTGACGCTGGATCACCTTTCGGGCGGTCGAGTCATCCTTGGGCTGGGTGTGTCGGGTCCTCAGGTCGTTGAAGGCTGGTACGGTCAACCATTTGCGAAGCCCTTGTCCAGAACACGGGAATATGTAGATATCATTCGACAGGTCCTCGCCAGGGAAACACCGGTTTCGAATCAGCAAGGCGTTCACTATCCCCTGCCTTATACAGGTGATGGCTCCTGGGGTCTGGGTAAATCACTGAAACCCATAACACATCCACTGCGAGCAGATTTGCCCATATTTCTGGGAGCCGAGGGCCCAAAAAATGTGGCAATGGCTGCAGAGATCGCAGATGGCTGGTTGCCGCTTTATTACTCACCCTATCGGCAGGAGGTCTACGCCGATCAGATTAAGAACGCCAAGCCGGATTTCGAAATCTGTCAGAACGTCGCAATAAATATCTGTGATGATATCGAAATAGGCTTGATGCCGGTGAAAGCAAATCTTGCCCTCTACATTGGTGGGATGGGTGCGAAAAAAAGAAATTTCCATACCGAACTGATGAGTCGAATGGGATTTGAAACCGAGGCACTGAGGATTCAGGACCTGTTTCTTGACGGCAAGAAGGATGAGGCGGTGATGGCAGTACCTTCAGAATTTGCAGACGAGATTTCCCTGGTGGGTCCGGTTGATCGAATCCGAGATCGCCTTCAGGCCTGGCGCGAAACCCCGGTCACCACTCTGCTGGTAAGTGCCCGGGATGAACAGCAACTGCAGACGATGGCAGAGATTGTGCTCGGTTAGTCTGGCGTTGTTCAGATCTGGTGCTGGATACTAAGGCCATGCAATCTCTTGAAATGGTTTCGATACGGCGGGCCCGGCCAGGCGATCAGGTGGCACTCGCCAGCATTGAGGAGGAAGGTGTCACGCGATCGCTGGATTGGCAACAGTTGCTGAGCCAGGGATCATTCTTTACCTACCTTGCAGAAGACTCAGAGCCATTCGGATATGTTTCGGCCGGTCCTGCAATCATGCAGGAGGACCAGACCATTGGCGAAATCGTGGCGCTCCTGCTGAAATCTGAATATCGTGGTTTTGGTATGGGTCGAAAACTGCTGGTTCGCGGGTTGAGTGTGCTCAAGAGAAGAGAATTCAGTATCGCCCAGATCTGGATTCCAGATCATGCAGCTGTTGCTCGAGATGTGGTGCGGTCACTCGACTTCGAAGCTGATGGCAGTGAGCGTATTGTGAATGAGATGAGTGAAACGAGTCGCCGTGAAACGAGTCGCCGTGAAACGAGTCGCCGTGAAACGAGTTACTGCTTGAGCCTGGAAGATTACTTCTAGTCGTTACCTGTCAGTTAATCTTCGATAGATTCTCACATCATTAAATTCCTTTAACTCGTCGAGATCAGGAATCGTTGTCGCCGTGATCCTGCCGATAATCTGATAACCGGGCAGTTGACCCGTGTCCACGCGGGAGTCAGCGATCAGGATGTTCTGTGCCAGGGTTGGTAAGCTTTGAATCCATGGGAAATTGTCGCGATCATAGAGAACATCAGCTGCGATAATAAGATCCGGATCTACCTGCAGATTGTGGATGTCGTCAAGTAGTTCGATGGATACACCATTTAGTTTAGCATTGGCAGCACTGGCGTCGAGTGCATCCGGGTCGATGTCGCATGCGATTGCCCGTTTTGCGCCCGCCAGTTTTGCCGCAATCGCAACGACGCCTGATCCTGTCCCAAAATCAAGAATGACTTTATCTTTGAATTCTACCGGGTGGGTCAGAATGTATCGACTCAAGACCTGACCGCTGGCCCAGCAAAAAGCCCAGTAAGCCGGGGTATCCATAATGGCTATCATTTCGTCGTAATCCAGCTTTCCCCTTGGGTAGTCACTTGAAAGCAAGACCAGCGATATCTCAGGGCAGAGTGGCAGGCTGGTCACACTCAACGTACCCTGACTGACTGTTTTTCGAAGGTTGCCTGTAAGTTTCCGCTGTGAGTGGATTTGTGAGTTGATTTTTTTACTGTCCAGGTTGATGACGAAATGCGCCACGCCATGATGGCCTTTGCCAGCGAGCCCCGCAATAGGTAGTCTTGGAGCTGGTTTGCGATACCGGGCAAGAATAGAGATGCACGACGTTACCAGAAAATCAAGAAGCCTGGTGCTGCTTGGCCTTTGCCTTATCGTTCCTGTACAAATTGATTAGAGTGAAATAACAGTAGAATGGGTGAGAAATTGTTTGATCGTGATATTGGCCCAATGACCATTTTGTTCGGTGTCGAGAACGGTAAATATCCTCAAGGGAATTCTTTGCTGATCCAAGGTGGAGACAAAACGGTGATGATTGATCCCTGTCTGGGCATCATCAGCAGGAACAGTTATCTGCCTCATGTAGATGAAATTTTCCTGACTCACGTCCATGAGGATCATGTCTCGGGAATGCACCTTTATCCTGATGCACCCTGTTACGCACACAAACTGGATGCCATGGGTCTGGCTTCGATGGAGGAATTCCTGCAGATCTTTGGTGTCCCAGACGCTATGGTCGAAGATTTCGCAACCAATCTTCGCACCATGTTTAACTATCAGAGCAGAAGCAGCGTTTCACAGTTTGCGGATGGTGATAGATTTGATTTTGGGGGTGTTCGCCTGGAGGTGATGCATTCGCCTGGTCATACTCACGGACACAGCTGTTTCATTATCGACTGGGACGGTAGTGATGAAAGGCTGGTTTGCCTGGGAGACATAGATCTGACCGGATTCGGTCCATACTATGGTGACGCCTGGTCTAATCTTGAGGACTTTGAATCGAGCCTGGAAAAGCTAAAATCCGTCGATGCAAGATGGTGGCTTACATTTCACCACAAGGGATTGATTGAATCCCGTGAAGAATTTCTAGTGATGCTGGAAAATTATCGCAAGAAGATAGATTTCAGGGAAAGTAACCTGCTTGAATTTCTTACCGAGCCAAGAACCATGGTTGATATTGTTGAGCATCGTTTTATCTATAGACCTGGCACGGGGGGCATGATGGTAGATCATATCGAATCACGCAGCATAGCGATGCATCTTGACAGGTTGTTGAGAACCGGACAGGTAGAACTGCGACGTGATAAGTGGGTGCGAGTCTGATTTCTCTTAAAAGCTAACGGAACTGATTAAACAGGAACCAATTAGATGCAGGATATTGAAACAATAGGTGAGGACCTTGCGCTACTGGAAGGGATTCGTACCACGAGAGCGATTCGTCGTCTTAAACCTGATCCGGTTCCCGTCGATCTAGTCCGAAAGGTTTGTGAAGCAGGTACATTTGCGCCAAGTGGCGGTAACAGACAACCCTGGTTCTTTGTGGCGGTCATGGACGAGCAACGTCGGGCTTTCATCGCTGAGAGATATCAGAATACATTCTTCAGATACATCAAACCGGCGGTGGAGGCGGCCAAAGATCCTGATTATCCGAAAACAAAACGCCGGAATCTCAGAGCTGCTTACTATCTGGCTGAACATCTGCATGAAGCCCCAGTCCATCTGATTATTGCAGGCTGGACCCGGCGAGGAGTGCAGCAAAGCCAGGCATTGTTTCCGGCAATACAGAATATTCTGTTGGCTTGCCGCGCGGTTGGACTTGGAGCATCACTGACGACAGCGCATCGTGCCTATGGTGCTGAAATCGATGAATACATTGGTTTGAGCGAAAATACACCGAGTTGCGCACTGATACCGATTGGCTGGCCTAAAGGCAAATACGGCAAGCCTACACGACGATCTATCGACAGCTGCTTTTTTGTCGATCAGGTGCCTGAGAATGCCATCAGTAAGGTAAAAGCATAGACAGGTTCAGACCAGGCCTGGTGCTTCATCGCGGGCTTCATGTTGTCCGGGTCTGGCTCTGTCTTTCAATGTCGGATCGATTGATCGATAGCGATAAACGTCACCATCCAGGATTCGCTCGATCCGTTTGCGCGTAATCAGACAGTGAAGGTGAGCGATACACTCCCCCAGTGCCATGATGGTGGTATAGCCTTCGAGTTTCCGGGCGAACAGGAAAGGTAGAAGATCAACGGCAATCTGTGGTTCGACACAGTTTTCTTCCAGGATCAGCATCCTGTCCTCATGATGATCAATCAATTGCTGCAGCCGTTCCTGTATGCCGTAGAAAGGCATATTGTGTGCCGGTAAAACCAGAATGTCATTGGGCAGCAATGCCTTGAATTTCTCATGGGATTCAAGCCAGCCAACCATTGGATTCGCGAATGGCTCAGTTGGATGGACACTGACGTTTGATGTAATCACAGGCAGTATCTGATCGCCCGAGATTAGCAGGCGCAGTTTTGGACAATACAGACTGACATGTTCCGGTGAATGCCCGGTACCTGTGATTACTTGCCACTCGTGGTTTCCGAATTTGAGCTTCTCACCGTCCGTCAATCGGATAAAGGAACCCGGTAGGGGATGATCGCCCGGTTCCGGTGTGAAGGTACTGTGTGAGTCCCGCATGCTCTCAAGGAACGCCCTATCGATACCTGCACGAATGAAGTATTCGGACATTTGCCAACTGCCGCCTTCGCGCATCATCAGGCTCATGGTTTTTGCCTGGTAGTACTCGGCATAACTCATGTAGAGAGGCGCCTGCCAATGCTCATGCAGAAATCCTGCCTGACCAGTATGATCCGGGTGCATATGCGTGCAGATAATAGTTGATACTGGTTTACCATTAAGCTCGTTTTTAAAAATTTCAGACCAGAGATTTTTTGTTTCAACACTACGTATTCCGGTGTCAACGACAACCCAGCCATCTTCTTCCTCGATCAGATAGATGTTGATGTGGTTAAGTGACATGGGTAGTGGCATCTGGAGCCATTTAACACCAGGCGCTACCTCCATGGCAGTGCCACAGGAAGGAGCCGATTCATAGGGGTAGGTGAGGGTGATGTCTGCAGCAGTCATACAAGGGTTCGAAACAAAAAAAGAAAAACATCATACACGAATGGCCTGCCATGTGCTTGACCACCTGTTTTTGCGTCAATGAAACTTTGAAATCCCTGAAGGCATTTAGTGATAAGAATCATAATCACTATAAAGTTCTGCTCGAGAAGATACGGCAACGTTTCAGTAAGATGGTGGAGTCTGATCTAAGCTATCATCCGTTGTTGCCAGACAATCTCTATCTCTGTTTCTGGTATGCAACAGAAAAATTCGGACGGCTTCTTTCACTTGCTAATCAAGGTTTTGTAGAACAGGGTATTGAAATTCGAAAGCACCCCGAGTCACAGTCTAAAGATTGACATCAAGCCAGTAGGTTTCACCCGCCTTTTTAAAGTAACCTGCCGTAGGTGTTGCGAAATGTGTTCCGATAATGAGCACATCCTTGTCCGCGAATTCTGCCAACAGTTGTTCTCTGGTTTGTATCGCCTGAGAAGCGTCATAGTCAGCACTGCTTGACCAGTCCAGTTTTTCTATCTGACAGGGGTGATGAATACAGTCACCGGTGATGATTGCTTGCTGGCCTTCGGATTCAATATGAACACTTACATGTCCTGGCGTGTGTCCAAGCGTAGGCTGCAGGTAGATTTCTTCACAAACCCGATGGTTGAAGTCGACCAGATCAATTAACCCTGCTTCTAGTATGGGGTTGACCGAGTCGCCCATGACATCACCATAATCACCGTCTTTCTTGTCAATCCAGTAGTTGAATTCCGTATCAGCCATCAGATAGCGGGCGTTGGGGAAAGTTGGAACCCACTGCCCATCGACCAGCATGGTATTCCAGCCGACATGATCGACGTGCAGATGAGTACAAAGAACGGTGTCTATGCCGTCGCGATCATAGCCTGCTTTCTTAAGATCATCGAGAAAAGGAAGTTGAAGATTGGTCCAGTTGGGAATGCTTCTGGTCTTGTCGTTGCCAATGCAGGTATCGACAATTATTTTCTTGTCAGGTGTTTCCACAACCAGTGCGTGAATGCTCATGATCAGATTTCCTTCTTCATCAGCGAAATGAGGTTGCAGCCATTTGATTGGCTTAACGACGTCCCTTGTTGCCTGGGGAAGAATAAATCGAGTACCACCTTTTACTTCCATCTCGACAACTCGCGTTATCTTTACCTTGCCAACCTGCCATTGATTCATCGTCACTTCCTGACTGTTTTCTGATTTGAGTCCTAGTTTACTCAAAACTTTACTGAAAACATCGATGAAGAGGGATATTTGAGTGAATTGTCGGATTGACAGATCTGATAAATCTGAGGCAGCGAGCCCCGGGATTGAGGTAATATCTCTCATTCTGTTTTTTTAGTGAGTTCAATCGGTGGATAGTTCGGATTTACAAGAGATTAGGCTGGCCGTCAGGCAGCTGTGTGCTAACTATGGTGAGGATTACTGGCTCGACTTGGATAGAACTCGTGGGTATCCGACCGAGTTTGTGATGGAGCTGACAAGATCTGGATTTCTAACAGTTCTGATTCCTGAGGAATATGGAGGTGCTGGTCTGGGTGTACGAGAAGGGGCAGCCGTGATGGAAGAAGTCTGTCGTTCAGGTGCTCACGCAGGGGCGTGTCATGCTCAGATGTATGTCATGGGCTCTGTACTTAGGCATGGAAGTCCCGAACAGAAGAAGAACTACCTGCCTAAAATTGCAGCGGGAGAATTGCGGCTTCAGAGTTTTGGTGTTACTGAACCCACCACCGGTACTGATACCACCAGTTTGAAAACTGTCGCGCGAAGAGATGGTGATGAATATGTGATAAACGGTCAGAAGGTGTGGATCAGCCGCATAGAACATACTGACCTGATGGTACTGCTGGCTCGTACCACCCCCAAATCAGAAGTCAGCAAAAAAACCGAGGGATTGTCCGCCTTTCTGCTGGATGTGCAGGCGGCGAAGGGCAATGGCCTGACTATTCAGCCGATCGAATCCATGATTAATCATCACTCCTGCGAACTCTTCTTTGATGATCTTCGAATACCATCAGACAACCTGTTGGGTGAAGAGGGTAAAGGATTCAAGGTGATACTGGACGGTATGAATGCTGAAAGAGTACTTATTGCAGCAGAATGTGTTGGTGACGGTCGTTACTTCATCGATAAGGCCACGGACTATGCGTCATCGAGGACAGTGTTCGACCGCCCCATTGGTCAGAATCAAGGCGTGCAGTTTCCCATTGCACGGTGTTATACCGAGATTGAGGCAGCCTCGCTGATGGTTGAGAAAGCGGCAGACCTGTTCGACAGCGGCGAAGCCTGTGGGGCAGAAGCCAATATGGCCAAGCTGCTTGCCTCTGAAGCCTCCTGGCATGCCGGTGACGTTTGTATGCAGACATTTGGCGGGTTTGCATTCGCAAAGGAGTATCATATCGAAAGAAAGTTTCGTGAAACCCGTCTTTACCAGATAGCCCCGATTTCAACGAACCTTATTCTCAGCTTCGTCGGTGAACATGTTCTGAAAATGCCTCGCTCATTTTGAACTCCAAGCTTGGTTGACTATGGCATTTGTGATAGAAACTTAACGATCATAAAGGGAATTGGACAAGGGGATGGTTATGACAGATCCAAAGCTGCCGAACTGGATAGCTGATCATGTTCAGCTTTATCTGGAAGATCCTGAAAAGGCACATCAATGGGACAGCTCAATGGCGGGCGGTTCTGGTGTGTTGCCCACGCTGCTACTTGAAACGGTCGGTAGAAAAACCGGAATAAAAAGAATGCTGCCGCTGATATACAAGAAGGTTGGTGATGACTATGTAATCATTGCCTCAAAAGGCGGTTTTGCAAAACATCCGGTATGGTATCTCAACCTGATACATGACCCTCAATGTGATATCAGAGTCGGCAAGGACATTTTTTCCGCACGGGCCAGAGTGGCGGAAGGACAGGAACGAAATCGACTATGGGAGGAGCTGGTCGAGATTTACCCTCCCTATACAGCCTACCAGGAGGCAACTGATAGGGTGATCCCTGTGGTGGTTTTAGAGGTTTGAGTGAGTCGTCAATCGGAGCCGTGAAGCTGTCTGAACGAGTGGAGCACAGGGATGTGCGGAACGAGTAAGTGAAAAGAGAAACCTGGGATCGGAACGTCGTAAGAGCATCTCGTAAGAGTACTTAAGGAAGAGCCTTCAGAGTCAGCCCTGATTTTCACCCCCTTAGTTTATATATTGCTGACTTTAGAGTTGACTGCATGATGAAAACTCTTGGCAGGATCTTCCTTCGAAGATACCTGCTCGAAGGCATCATCAAGTTGTGCCATTCCCTCAAATTCCGGTTGCAGATGGAATTCACCCGGCCGCGTACACCAAGACCAAGTTTGCAGCGAGCGATGCGAAAGTCCTGTAGTTTCCCGGACTGCTTGATATAGCCAGGATATTGCGGAGCCTGTGTCTGTGACACAGGTATCCTTAATGGCCGGTTTCAAATCACACCAGATGTGATAGCTATCTACTGGTTCTATTCGAATTTGAACGACGAGATCGCAGAGTGTGCGAACGAAGGCCAGAATGCAACCAGACCTCCTGGCGCTCTGGTGAAGACAGCGGATTGAAGATTTTTAGGATGAAAGCAGGCATGATGTGACTATACTTCTGGTTGGACTTCACTGCGATGCAAGACTGCTATGCAAGATAGTGCCGCGTTTACAGAACTCATGGCATTGAGGACAGGGGAGAGTCCAACGGAAATCCTTGGACTTATTGGTGCGGATCCAATCCTGCCCACTCGATTCCGCCTGGGCGAATCTGCGGCAGCGATACATCTCGCCATTGGTATTGCTGTTAACGATCTATGGCAGATTCGCACGGGTAACCGCCAGGATCTCAGCATTGACGTACGTCATGCCGCTGCGACATTGAAGAGTTTTGAATATTTTCGAGAGAATAGCGAAGCTGGTCAGGCAGCCTGGAGTCAGCGAAATTTAAGGGCTGGTATTTCTACCCCTCATCCCGCCAAAGATGGCCGTTACTTTTTACCGCATATGGGGATGCCGCACCTTGCAGAGCGAATACTCAAGATCCTGAAGTGCGACTACGATCTGGATTCAGTAAAGAAAGCCGTGGCCCAGTGGGATGCGCTTGACCTGGAAAATGCCATAGCAGACGCCAAAGGATGTGGCGCGATGGTTCGAAGTCAGCAAGAGTGGTCGTCTCATCCCCATGGTGAACTGATGGCTAATAAACCCGCCCTTGAGATTCTGAAGATCGGCGACAGCGAGCCAGAGCTGAAGGCCGATGCTGGTCGCCCCCTTGCAAATTATCGTGTCATGGATCTGACCAGAATACTTGCTGGTCCTACTTGTGCAAGAACCCTTGCTGAGCACGGTGCAGATGTACTGATGGTGACAGCGGAACACCTGCCACAGGCAGGCAGGTTTGTTCAAGATACCAGTCATGGCAAACGAAGCTGTTTTCTGGATCTAAGACGTGCTGATGAGTACGACAAATTGTCTGAATTGATTCAACAGGCCGATGTTTTTTCCCAGGGCTATCGACCAGGCATTATGGATAAGCTGGGGTTGTCGCCTGAACAACTGGCCGAACGAAGACCAGGGATAATTTATACCTCAATGAACTGCTACGGGTACCAGGGGCCATTTAAGGATCGCGCAGGATGGGAACAACTGGCGCAGACCGTGACAGGTATTGCCCATGAACATGGTGGAGATCGACCGAGATTGCTGCCAGCGGCAGCTTGCGACTATACAACCGGATATCTCGCGGCTTACGGCACCTTGCTCGCGTTGGGGTTAAGAGCAAGGTTCGGCGGTTCGTACCATGTTAAGGCTTCTCTGTGTCAGTCCGGTATGTTTCTGCAGCGTCAGCCCAGAGTTGATCTGCCGGATTCATCCGTTGGTATCGAACCATCGCAACTGTCATCGGTGTTGCAGGAAATCGACAGCGACTACGGATCGATAGGATTCCTGGGACCAGTTCTGCAAATGTCTGAAACATCACCTTCATGGACGCGATCATCACCGAAGCTTGGCTCCCATCAACCAGAGTGGTCTTGAATATTCCAGTAGCGCAGTAGACCGTGAGTGCAGGTTTTTGATTATCAGTGCCCATGGCGGGTGAGTTTGATAGAGTTACCTTTTGATTTGTCTTTTGGAGATGTTAAATGCCCGACAATCTACCGGAGGGTTTGCTGGAAGTACAATCTGCGATGAAGGAATTCATCGCATCTTATATCACGCCTTACGGGGATGTTAGTCAGGATCAAATGCCGGGTCTTCTGAAGGAAGTAAGGGAAGCTTCAAAATCCGCTGGTTTCTTTTTTAAAACTCAGCCAGAAGAATTTGGAGGTAAGCCAGCATCGACTCTTGAGTTGACGATGCTGCGAGAGATGTTATCTGCAGCGAATTCACCGCTTACAGGGGCAATATTCGGACCAGGCCCCGGTGTCCTGCATTCGTCTGAAGGCAGATTGCGTTCTGAATATCTTGAGCCGGTTATGCGAGGTGAAAAAAGAGGTGCATTCGGGTTTACTGAATCTGACGCCGCAACCAGACCTACCTATGCTGTGATTGATGGGGATGATCTGCGGATTACCGGACATAAGTCGTATGTCACCGGGGGAGACAAGGCGGATTTTGTTTCTATCTTGCTTAATGTCGAGGATCAGAACGGTGAGAAAAAGGGAACTGCCATGGTAGTTGTTGATCGTGAAGCCGAAGGTGTCAATATTGACCGTCGATTCTCGTCACTTGACGGCAGCAGTCATGTTTCCATGAAGTTTGACTCTGTTCTGGTACCCAAAACCCAGATAGTTGGAAAACTCGGTGAGGGTATGCCCCGAGCGCTGGGTAATATTGGCAATGTTCGAATGATGGTATCCGCTCAAGCGACTGGTATGTGTCAATGGGTCCTCGATTTTATCGAGCTACATTTGAAAGCACCCCATCGAACTGGCACGCCGTTGGGTGACAAGGAGGGTGTGCGATTGCGGTTTGCGGATATGCGGATTGAAACATATGTGGCCCGGAGTGCACTTTATAGAACGGCACGAATCGTGGACAGCGGCGATAACTCGGTTAATGAGACGATTGCCACCAAGGTGTTCTGCACGGAAACCGCCGGTCGCGTAGTTGACTGGGGAGTACAACTGGTGGGTGGTCAGGCTTTGGTTGAAGGACATCCGCTTCAAAAACTCTACCGTCAGGTACGTGCATTGAGGTTCGTCGAAGGAGCCAGTGATCTTCTTAGAATTAATCTGGCAAAAGGCAGACTGGAATTGGAGAAAGGCAGACTCTAGGAATCTTCAGATTCGATAATCTCAACACACTCCCATCCGAACGACCCGAGTCGATTCGCCAGGTATTTTGCCTTTTCCCTGCAGTAGTCAGGATCCTGTTGTGCGTTCCAGGGATAGCTCACATCCCCTTCATCAGGTTTCTCATACTTGACCTGGCACGGCACTTCCCGGCCAGGTTCATGTTCGACAGATATGTGTCGTGATACACCATCTCTTGTGCACGTGAACTGATGGGACCAGGAGATTTGACTGAATGAAATCCCGATAAGAAAAAGAACCGTTAGTGCAGAAATGTTTTTCATCGAATGAGTCTCTAGGGTCGATATGAAAAAGAAGTTGAACCGGGCTTCACGGCTTTGATCGCGAGTTTAGCCCATCGGCAAAGATTAGCCCGGGTGTCTCGGGGGTCGATGATTTCCTCGATCTCAAAATATTCCGCTGACCGATAGGGTGATCTGACACGATTCAGTCGTACTTTGATCTTTGCCAGATGCTCATCGTAATTTTCAGCATCGGCAAGTTCAGCCTTGTACGCGACTTCGATGCCCCCTTCGATCGGTAATGATCCCCAGTCACCCGATGGCCATGCAAATCTGAAGTGCTGGCTCCCAGGTTTCTTGTTCGCGGCACCCGCAACACCAAATGCTTTCCGAATCACCACACTGCAAAAAGGTACAGTCGTCTGGCCCAGAGCTGCCAGAGCCTGGGCCCCCAAACGGATTGTTGCATCTTCTTCCGCCTGTTTGCCGATCAAAAATCCCGGACAGTCAACCAGGTGTACCAATGGCAGATGAAAAGTTGATGCCAGATCACAGTGTCTTATCAGTTTACGACAGGCATCTGCCGTCCAGGCGCCACCATAGACCATGGGATCTTCTGCAAATACAGCGACAGGAATGCCGTCCAATCTTCCCATTCCACAGATAATGGATTTACCCCACCTACGGCCCATTTCAAAAAACGATCCTTCATCAAACACTGAACGGATGATGGGGCGCATTTTATAGACGGATCGAGGTTCTTTTGGCACCGCGGTTATCAGGTTCTCGTCACGCCGTTCGATGCGATCCGTACTCTGAAGAATTGGCGGTAACTCGTCAACGCTGGTCGGCAAATACGATAGGAACTGTTTAGCCATAGCGAAGGCTTCTTCTTCAGATGCGGCTTCGTCATCAATTGCGCCGTTTCGTGTATGTATTTTGCTGGATCCGAGTTCTTCCTTACTGACATCACCCAGACTGGCCCAGTCCACCAGCGCAGGTCCCGCAATCATCATCTGAGCACTGTCTTTGACAATGACGGAATAGTGGGATGTTGCCACCCTGGCGGCGCCGATACCGGCGACAGAGCCAAGAGCCAGCGATACGGACGGGGCGATGCCAAGATGGTTGACGACGACTTCCCAACCGGCGACTCCAGGAATATAGGTTCGACCGGACATTTCGATTGTCTTGACTGAACCACCGCCTCCCATCCCGTCAACCAGGCGGACATGAGGTAGACGTAATTCACTAGCCAGCCCTTCTGCCTGGTGCCGTTTCCCTGGAATGGATGCATCTGCAGAACCGCCACGAACTGTAAAATCGTCGCCGGAGACAATCAGTGGTCTGCCTTCGATTTCAGCCGTACCGAAAACAAAATTAGAAGGAGTGAACTCCTTCAGATTCCCATCGTCATCATAGCTGGCAACGCCTGCCAGCTTGCCCACTTCATGAAATGAATCAGCATCACAAACAATGGCGATTCGTTCTCTTATCGTATATTTACCAAACTCGTGCTGACGGGCGACCTTGTCTTCACCGCCCATTTCTTCAGCTAAGCCACCTCGATGTTTAAGCTCTTCAATTTCTTCGTGCCAACCACTCATGAACCAATCTCCTGACTGGCCTGAATCCTAAACAGTTAGCGCTGGAAATACAAAAAGTGGGATTGGTTCTGGTAGTATTCCTGGCCATCGTCAAGGGAAGTAACAATGAAAGAATATCGACAGCATAAGTTTAGCCGGCCACCGGGCGCCACTGAGGTACTGTTAGTCAGACATGGTGAAAGCAGAGCTGCCATCCCAGGGCAACCATTTCCTCTCGTTGACGGGCAGGGTGATCCGGAACTCGCTGACACAGGGCGTGAACAGGCAGAGTGCGTTGGCCAGAGGCTGCGGCATCAGCCCATCGATGCGATATATGTCACCAGTCTGCGAAGGACGCTAGAGACCGCGTTGCCTTTGATTAGGCACACGGGTCTCGAACCGACCGTGGAATCGGATTTGAGAGAAGTCCATCTTGGCGACTGGGAAGGGGGTATTTTTCGGATCAAAGCGCATGAAAATGACCCGATTTATCAGCAGATGCAGGCCGAACAACGCTGGGATGCTATTCCTGGCGCTGAGTCAGCTGAATCACTGCGTTCCCGCGTTTCAGCTGCGCTTGGAAGAATCGCCGGGAAACATCCTGATCAGCTGGTCGTCGCGGTGGTTCATGGCGGAATTGTAGGCCATATTCTAGCGGAAGCGACCGGGTCATCCCCGTTTGCTTTTAATGGCTGCGATAATGGATCCATCAGTCATATTGTGATACTTGGCGACAGGATAGCCGTGCGGCGTTTTAATGATGCGGCTCATCTTCAGGAATCCAATCTGATATCAATGCCTACCTAGGCACAGAGGAAAAATAATGAGTGTGTATCAGGAACTGCAGGATCATTTTCAGAGAATAGGTGATTTGCGACATGTGCAGGCCATCACGAGTTGGGATGAAGCTTCCATGATGCCAATAGGCGGTGGTGCCGCAAGGGGACGTGCGCTGTCTACTCTGAGTGTCGTCATTCACCAGATGGAAACCGACTCGAAAGTTGAAGATCTTATCAGCGAGGCTGAATCAGAAAGCCTTGATGATTGGCAAGCAGCAAATGTACGGGAGATTAAGCGCATCTATCGAGATGCCACCTGTATGCCTTCTGATCTGGTAGAGAGTATTGCCAAATCCACCTCAGCCTGTGAGCAGGCCTGGCGCCAGCATAGAGCCGACAACAATTGGCAGGGGATGGAACCCTTGCTGGCTGAAGTTGTGAATTTGGCGAGACGGGAGGCGGAAGTTCGCTCTGAAGCCAATGGATTGTCAAAATATGATGCGCTGCTTGATACCTATGAGCCTGACGTGAGAAGTGCTCAGGTTGACCGCCTCTTCGATGATTTGAAGACATTTCTTCCTGGTTTCATTGAAAGGGTGCTCGATAAACAATCCGGTGAACCTCTGCTTCGCGTCGAGGGAGATTTTAGTATCGATAAACAGCGTGAGCTTGGTCACCGTATCATGAAATCCCTGGGATTCAATTTTGACCATGGTCGCCTTGATGTCAGTCATCACCCATTCTGTGGTGGTGTACCGGAGGATGTTCGAATTACCACAAGGTATCAGACGGAGTCTTTCGTCAGTTCGTTGATGGCAGTCATTCATGAAACCGGTCATGCGATGTACCAACAGGGACTGCCAGCCGATTGGCGAGATCAACCCGTTGGCGATGCTCTCAGTTGCGGTACCCATGAGAGCCAATCGTTGCTGATGGAAATGCAGGCATGTCGAACCAAGCAGTTTCTGCAATATTTAACACCTGTTGCGCAACATAATTTTCTTGGTGGAGATAGCAATGATCCTGCATGGAGTGTTGATAACCTGCATCGACTGTACACTCGCGTCCAACCCAGTTTCATTCGAGTCGATGCTGATGAAGTGACCTATCCGCTTCACGTGATATTAAGATACGAGCTTGAGCAACAACTGATCGAGGGTGATCTTGAAGTTGCCGATTTACCGCTTGCCTGGGACGAAAAGATGCAGTCCTATTTGTCTCTGACGACCAGGGGTAACTTTGTTGATGGTTGTCTGCAGGATGTTCATTGGCCTGCAGGTTTGTTTGGATACTTCCCAACCTATACGCTGGGTGCTTTAACCGCCGCGCAACTCTTCGCAGCCGCTCAGGATCAGGTGAAGGGTTTGCTGGATGAGATAAGCAGGGGTAATTTTACACCGCTTCTGTCGTGGCTTCGCGAGAACATTCACTCCAAAGGTAAGTATCTGAATTACAAAGAATTAATGGTGGCCGCAACCGGTCGAGAACTCGATGCGGAGTACTTCAAGACTCATCTTGAGCAACGATACTTTGGTTAGCCGGATAGGCTAGCAGGAATCAGAATGTCAATAGACAGTTTGCTATCGTCTTGGCCTATCGCCAGGATTGCTGAGATCTTTCGATTCGAACACTGCTTTGCCAGTTGGTGGAGGAGGTTTTTTTTCCGGTTCGGCTTTTTTCGTGATCGGTTGCCGCACAATTCTGACAGGCCTCGAAATCTGGCCAAGAGTGTTACCGTACAATAAGCTGTGAAGCGAAGGTATAATTCGTATTTGGTTGATATTGGCTGTGTCTTGATACAAATCTCAAAAGACTACCTCGCAGGATTAATGGTTGGTTTTGCCATCGCTTTCTTCTCCCAGGATGCAATCTCGGCGCCGGAGAGATCCGAGATTCTGGGATTGCTGCAAGGATATGAATGGCGGTTATCTCCAGAAGCATTCAGTCAGTTTCCCGCTGATACTTATGTGACGCTCATTGCGATCGCCGGTGACGATGGTGAAGTGGCTTACATTCGTGGGAGAGCCAGAACAGCCTTATCTCTCTATCGCAACGATACAGTCTGGCAGTTTTTCAGTGATCTGATTGTGGATGCGGATGTCGCAGTAGAAAGGCGTCGCGCAACGGAGAGCATCTGTCAGTTGTTTCTTTCATCGAAGCCGGATCCACTAAAAGTGAATCTGGTTCCTCTTCTGGATTCAAACGACATCCATTTGCGAACCAAGGCGGCACGCTGCCTTGGACAGATAAATAAGGCGGAGCCTGATGCTGAACTCGAATCGGCACTGCTAGGTTACCGTGATCGAATCAGCGAATCCTGGGAGAGACGGGCTGCAGGATTCGGTGAGTCAAAGAATCAATGACCTGACGGGGTCTTTTCATTGTTATCTCGCCACCGACGCGACGTTCTCGATAAAGTCATCGAGAGTATCCAATTTCTGCTGATTATCGTCCGGTCCCATAGTAAAGTCTGGAACGATCAACTCGTTCACACCGATGTCCTGATAAGCAGCGATAATATCGCGTAGTTCGGTAACATTACCGGCGATGGTTTGCATCGCCGCATTGCTGGTCATTTTCTTAATGAAAGCCTTGTCATCTGACAAAAACAAAAGTGCAACTGCAGTTCGCTTAATCTCATTTGGATCCCTGCCTACTGTCTCGCAATGCTGATCCAGAATTTGCATCTTCTGTTCGAGGGTTTCTACCGTTCCCCAGACATTCCATTCGTCAGCATACTGTGCGGTAATCTTAAGGGTGACTTTTTCACCGCCGCCACCAATCAGCAACGGCAAGGGTGTTTGGATTGGTTTGGGTTCCAAAGGTGCCTGATCCAGTTCATAAAACTGACCCTTGAATGTGACACTGTCTTCACTGAACAGCGACTTGATGATTTGACAGGCTTCTTCGAGGCGCTTTAATCTGCCGTTGACGGTATGGAATGGAATACCGTATTTCTGATGCTCGTTTTCCTGCCATCCGGATCCCAGTCCCAGGACTAACCGGCCACCGGAGATATGATCAATTGTCGCGGCCATCTTTGCGAGTACCGTAGGATGTCGATAGGTGTTGCCGGTAACAAGTGTCCCGAGTCTTATCCTCGGAATACTGGCTGCAAGACCGGCAAGTGTGGTCCATGCTTCCGGCATCGGTGCACTGGTGTCCTCGGCATTTGGCATGAAATGATCTGCGAGCCAGATACCGTCCCAATTCGATTGCTCAACATGGTTGCCAAGAGATTTCATGACTTCGAATGATTGTGTAGGTTGTGGCCAAAAACTGAATTTCATTGCGAGGTCCATTAAATTAAAGACGAGTAGCATACGCCTCTCATCTGTCGGAGTCGCCCTCCAGATGTTAAGTTATCAGGTATGAAGTTATCTGGTACTGAGGAAGTGATATGAATGGTGCGACAAGCTTAATTAGGTCTCTTGTAGGCGCGGCAGTTGAGGTTTGCTTTGCAAACCCCGGGACTTCAGAGATGCACCTGGTTCAGGCGATCGATGCGGTACCGGAAATGAGACCGGTTCTGGCTCTGTTCGAAGGTGTCTGCACGGGTGCCGCTGACGGATATGGTCGCATTACTGGCAAACCCGCAACGACTTTGCTTCACCTCGGGCCAGGTTTGGGCAATGGTATTGCCAATCTTCACAATGCCCGGCGGGCAAGTTCACCGATCATTAATCTGATTGGTAACCATGCGCTGTATCACATTGAGCATGATGCACCTCTGACCTCTGATATCGAAACCCTGGCAAGGAACGTATCCAGTTGGATCAAGGGTGACTCGACAGCAGATACTCTGGCAGCAGACGGCATGTTGGCACTGCAGGCATCATTGACCGTCAAGGAAGGATCTGAAGGGCAAATATCAACCATGATTATTCCAGCGGATACATGCTGGAATGACACTGAAGAGATTGCATCAGTGCTGCAGGTTCCAGACAGGCCGGTGGTTGATGAAGAGGAGATAAAGCGCCTGGCAAATCAGCTTGATCATTCTTCGGTGATTCTCCTCGATGGTTCTGGGACGACGACAGATGGCTTGATTGCTGCCAATAGAATCGCAAAGGTGACAGGATGCCGAATTGAAATATCAACATTCTCATCGAGAATCGACGGTGGAGCAGGCATGCCTTCGGTGTCTCGTCTGCCGTACTTTCCGGAACATGTTCTGGCCAGCCTGAAGGATGTGAATAATATAGTCCTTGCTGGTGCCGCCCAGCCTGTGAGTTTCTTTGCCTATCCAAACACTCCAAGCGTCCTGGTACCTGAGGGGTGTACAGTGGATAAACTGGCAGGTCATGAAGACGATGTAGTTGGCGCCCTGCAACTCATGGCAGATTATCTGAACGCACCAGTCGATGGTTATGCAGTGAACGAATTCAAATTACCCGGACTACCCACCGGAAAATTGACGACGGGCGCGGCAGCAGCGATTGTCGCTCGTCTATTACCCGAAGAAGCGATTATTTGCGGGGATTCAGGTGGTGGTGGCGCGGCGTTTGGGCCCTGTCAGAGTGCAGCAAGACACATCTGGCTTAATTTAACCGGTGGTTCGATTGGTCAGGGAGGGCCAGCGGCAGTTGGTGCCGCCATCGCGAGTCCTGAAAGTCGTGTGCTTGCCCTGTTGGGGGATGGTGCGTTTATGTACACAAACCAGGCACTCTGGACACAGGCCAGAGAAAATCTAAACGTCACCTCCGTTATATTCAATAATCAAAAATACGGTATTTTGCAAACGGAATACTTGCGCCTCGGCGTCAATGAAATAGGTGAGCGAGCAGGGAGCATGTTCAACCTGTCTGAACCTGATATCAGTTATGTCGATATGGCAAAAAGTATGGGTGTGCCTGGTGAGGTGGTAAGAACTGCCGAAGACTTCAGTCGGGCGATGGAAGTGAGTTTTTCACAACCTGGCCCCTATTTGCTCGAAGCGATTGTGTGAACCACATCACAGTCGTGGGCAAGCCTGATATTCCTTCCACCGATTCTTGCCGAATTACGTGAAGCTGATCTCAAGAAGAATATTGTTAGCATAAAAACTAATCGGGGTAAGGCAGTGGTCGAGGAAGGCACTGGATTTGTTGTCTAGGGTAATCGCTTTAACGCTTATGTTGTCACTAATACGAACCTGCAGACTGAGAAGGATACTTTTAGCATTCTTTTAGCATTCTTTTAGCATTCTTTTAGCATTGATGTGCCAGGTGGTGCTGAGTCGCTGGGACAGATAACCAAAATTGATCCGGAAACCGACTTTGCGATCCTACAAGTGAATGGCCTGCAGCTACCGGCACTGAGCTTCACCAGAGACTATCCCAAGGTGAGTGAAGTTGTCTGGTGGGGTGTTAGATGGACCAGAGAAGACGGTTCAATTGGACTTGCAAAAGGGAGTCTCCGAAACACCTATAATCTGGTTGAAAAAACATCACCGTCATGAGCCACAACGCGAATCAACACTTCTGTGGACTTTTGCGGGCTTCCTCCTGACGTTAATGGGAACCGTTTTTATAGTGGTAAAAGGTCTTCCTGCAAGAATATCGGCAAAAATGAATGGTAGTGCTCTGGGCAAATGGAGTCCCGGCAATACCAGGGTTCAGTCGTTATGAAATTGTGGGTTCTGGGCAACTGAATAACCCCGCATTTTGTGTTGATATGCATAGATCTGTTTGGTCTTTCCAAATACTAAAAGAGAGTACTGAACTTCTTTAAATCCTTGATTCATCTGTTAAGATTTGCAGGTTTCTGGGGATGCTTCCAAAAGAAGCACTGAACCAAATGGGGCGATGGTAATTAATGATCGCAAACTCTGAACCCATGAGCCGGAATAGCAAGCATCTTTGTATATTCCACAAATTGTTGCGTAGTTGCCAACGGATATGCACCGTGTTTTCGTGCGTGTCGTTGGCTTGCTTCTACCTCGTCAACCGTGGTTGCTGAGAGTCAAGAAATTATGCACCAGGAGTCAAAATCATGAGCCAGTTGTGGCGATAGCACATGGCAATTGTGGGGTAAATAAATGCTGATTGTGAGGGAGACAGATGTCTGTCGTTGAAGAAAACCCAGTCAACAAGATGACGGCTGTTGTCGTGCGATTTGCTGGTGATTCAGGCGATGGCATGCAATTGACCGGTAACAATTTTACCGAGGCCACGGCGATATACGGGAACGATCTGGCGACGTTTCCGGATTTCCCGGCAGAAATTCGAGCACCAGCCGGTGCGACCTTTGGCGTCTCTGCGTTTCAGATCTACTTTGGTTCTGAAGATGTCACAACGGCAGGAGACGATGTGGATGTTCTGGTAGCCATGAATCCTGCTGCTCTTATAACGAATCTTAAGGAACTCGTACCGGGTGGATTAATCATCGCGGATTCAGATGCATTCACAGACAAGAATCTGGCACGTGCCGGTTATGCAGAAAATCCTCTCGAAGATGGATCCCTGGATGCATATCGACTCATCGCCATAGATGTGACAAAACGTGTAATCGATACAGTCAAACCCTACGGACTCACTCACAAGTTTGCCGTTCGCTGTAAGAATATGTGGACGCTTGGATTAACCATGTGGTTGTTCGATCGAAGTCGTGACGTTGCCATTGAAGGACTTAGAACAAAATTTACCCGAAGCCCGGAAATTGCAGAAGCTAACATCGCGGCAATTAATGCAGGGCATGCCTATGGTGAAACTGCTGAACTGCCGACTGGAGTTGAAGTTTATAAGATTCCACGAGTGACTGCTAAACCTGGCCTTTACCGTAATACGACAGGGACCGAAGCTTTGGCATACGGTATTCTGGCGGGTGGCTTACTGTCAGAATTGCCAATAGTATTTGCCTCTTATCCAATCACACCAGCCTCTGGTCTGTTGCATTCGTTAGCGCAACAGAAACAGTTCGAGGTCATTACACTCCAGGCTGAAGATGAAATTGCGGCAGTCTGTTCAGCAATCGGCGCATCCTTTGCGGGCTCGTTAGGGGTAACTTCCAGTTCTGGCCCTGGTATCTCACTTAAGGCAGAAGCGATCTCTCTTGCCTTCGCTGCGGAACTCCCCTTGCTCGTTGTCAACACGCAGAGGGGTGGCCCGTCGACCGGGTTACCTACCAAGACTGAACAGTCGGACCTTAACCAGTCTATCTTCGGAAGGCACGGTGATACGATTCTGCCGGTGATTGCAGCTTCTGACCCTGTTGATTGTTTTGATGCAGCGATTGAGGCCATCAGAATTGCGACACGATACCGTACACCGGTGATTCTGTTGAGCGATGGCTATATTGCTAATGCTTCAGAACCCTGGCACGTGCCTGATTTTGATTCATACGAACCGTTTCCGGTTCGATTTACAGAAGAGACGGAAGGATTCTCACCTGCGAAACGAGACCCGAAAACACTGGCTCGGGTATGGGCTAAGCCGGGTACACCTGGTCTTGAACATCGAATTGGCGGCATCGAAAAGGATTATGAAACTGGTGAGATTTCCTACGATGCTGAAAACCATCAGAAGATGACAGAGATTCGAAAGGCCAAGATTGATGGCATTAGCAATGATATTCCCAAGCAGGAAGTTGCCCTGGGTAATGACTATGGTGACCTTGCCGTCGTCGGTTGGGGTTCTACCTTCGGCGCAATTCACCAGGGGGTGAAACGCTCACGGATGGACGGATTGGATGTTTCTCACATACATATAAGACATATGTGGCCACTGCCTGGAAATCTCGGCGAATTATTATCAGGCTATAAAGTGGTTCTGATTCCTGAAATGAATACTGGTCAGTTGGTGGACATCATACGAAGCAGATACCTAATTGATGCTCAAAGCCTGACGAAGATTTCAGGACAACCTTTCAAAATCAAGGAAATCGATGCAGCGATCAGGGCGCAGCTGGGGAATATAAAATGAATGCACCTAGAGCGAAATTGACACTCAAAGATTATGAGACAAATCAGGAAGTAAGGTGGTGTCCTGGATGTGGTGATTATGCCATTCTCAAAACAATCCAAAAACTGTTGCCTGAACTCGGCGTGCCCAGAGAGAACACGGTTTTTGTATCCGGCATTGGATGTTCATCCAGGTTTCCGTACTACATCGAAACGTATGGGTTCCATACGATTCACGGTCGCGCACCGGCAGTTGCAACGGGAATTAAGCTTGCTAATCCAGAATTGGATGTATGGGTTGTTACCGGTGACGGCGACGGTCTCAGCATCGGAGGTAACCACATGGTTCATGTTCTGCGTAAGAATGTGGATTTAAATATTTTGCTTTTCAACAACGAAATCTATGGACTGACTAAAGGGCAATATTCACCGACTTCGAAGGTCGGTACACGCTCACCGTCCACGCCGGACGGGTCAATCGAACTGCCTTTGGCCCCTTGTTCACTGGCACTGGGTTCAGGCGCCCGATTTGTTGCCCGCTCCATCGATACAGATATGGAGCATCTGACAAGCATTTTGACCGCGGCGCATCAGCACAGGGGTGCTTCATTTGTTGAAATTCTTCAAAATTGCCCTGTGTACAACGAAGGGATCTTTGAAGAAGTTAGGAACAAGAAAACCGCAGCAGACAACCGGCTAGTTTTGATCGACGGTCAACCCATGACCTTTGGTCGCGACAGCAGTAAGGGATTACGGTTGAACAACAAGAGACTGTCATTGGAAGTGGTAAACTTAGGGGAGCAGGGTGTAACTGAAGCAGACCTTCTTGTACATGATGAGACCAACAAGGTCATGGCACAGACGTTGATGGATCTCAGAGCACCTGAGTTTCCAGTACCCGTTGGCGTTATTTATCAAAAACCGGCGGCGGTCTATGTGACGGATATCTATTCTCAGCGGATCAAGGTCAGAGAGAGTAAGGGACCCGCAGACCTGAACGAGCTCTTAAGAACCGGGCACACCTGGATGGTGGAGTGAAATAATCATCTTCTCTCCAAAATCGAGAGAAGATGGTTGATCTCAAATGTCCTCACCAAGCGCCCTGGCCAGCCTTGACGCTTCCTCTGCTTCAACATGAGTTGATGCAATGTAGAGCATGAAAAATGGCAGCACAAACATTGAGGTGCCGTACAACATCGCCTGGCGAAGTGCTTCGGCTGAAGTTCCTCTTTTACCCACGAAGGTATCACTCAAATAACCCATCGTTTAGGGACCCAGGGTAAGCCCAATAAGAGTTATCATCAGAATGTAGAACGTTGACGCAATGGCTTGCGTGCGAGGTAACCCCATGTCATTGATGGTTGATGAGGCAGGTCCGATCTACATGGGAGATGCCAGGGAAAAGATGAAGTTGAGTACATAAGCGGTTATCACACTCCAGAACAGCAGCCCGGGAGTCTTCTGTGTCTTGATTACTCATGCTTCACCTTCGTCTTATTGTTTGTGAAGCCGAATGGAAGACCGACTGGTTGTTACGATTTCTGATATCAGTCTTCAGTGAGTCAGGGGAAAGTATTTTGAAGCATTCTGATACCTTCTTGGTAAACTAATCCAAGTCAAATCAATAGGTTATCATTTCGTCGGGTGAATGTTAGTGCCCAGACAGGGTTATTCAAACGACTAAATCTCTGGATTAGAGATGCCTATCGTAAATATAATGTGACTCCTGTCGCACAGCAGAAGAGGTATGTCATGACAGATTTTGAGTCACTGGACAATGAAGGCACCATGGCAGTCATGCAGAGACATCAGTTTGATGTTACTGTATTACAGGATTACATGCAGGAAAATGTCGACGGTTTTTCAGGCACACTGACCGCTGAAGAATTCGCTGGCGGTCAGTCTAATCCAACTTATCTGTTGTCTGCGGAAGATCAAAAATATGTGCTGCGGCGCAAGCCCCCCGGAAATTTGCTTAAATCTGCCCATGCGGTTGATCGAGAATACAAGGTTCTCACTGCGTTGCAGGATGCGGATGTACCTACCCCTAAGACGTATGTACTTTGTGAAGACGATTCAGTCATCGGCACCATGTTCTATATTATGGAATATCTCGATGGTCGTGTTATTTGGGACAGCACTGAAGGCCCGTATTCACCGGTTGAGCGAGGCGCATTCTGGGATTCGGCAAACTCTGCGATAGCCAAACTTCATCGGATTGATTTTGAATCTGTGGGGCTCTCGGACTTTGGCAAGCATACGGACTATATTGCCAGGCAGTTCAAGCGATGGGGTGGCCAGTATGAATATACGAAAACGGTTGATAATCCGTACATGGATAATTTGATCGACTACCTGCCTAAAAATATTCCCGAAGATAATTCCTGCAGTATCGTGCACGGTGATCCGCAGATAGCAAATATGATGATGCATAAGAGTCGAGCCGAGGTTATTGGAATTCTGGACTGGGAATTAAGCACGCTGGGAAGTCCGTTATCGGATTTTGCGTATTTATGCCGACCTTATCGAGATGCACTGCGGCTTGCAGATCTTAAGAAGCTGGGTATCCCATCTGAGGAGGAATTTGTGGAAGCCTACTGTAGGCGCACGGGCAGGGATGGTATTGAGAACTGGGACTACTATCTGGCGTTCAATATGTTCCGTCTGGCGGCAATCCTTCAAGGCATTGCAAAGCGAGTCCTCGACGGAACTGCAGCCAGTAAACAGGCGGAACTTGCTGGCGCAGGTGCATTCAATATGTCGAAGGTCGCCTGGGCGCAGATAGACAAGAGTGTCGATCTGGATGATCTGTCGTAGTGTTGTTGTTGAGGTAGGTGCTGATTAATCTGTGAACTGGCTGAGGACTGGCATAGTCCTGTCCGATACCTGTTTGGTAAAAGCAGCAAGTCAGGCATACTATGAACAATAAATAAAAAGAATGTGGTGTGTATATGACACTTTTAGTGGTTGGTGCGGTTCTGTTCCTTTCCGTTCACATGATTCCCTCAGTCGTACCTTTGCGGGCAGCGTTGTTTAATCAACTTGGTGAGAAAGCCTATATGGGAGTCTACTCTCTGATTGCACTCGCGGGATTTGGTTTGATTATCTACGGTAAAGCACATGCGGATTCCATACCGGTGTGGTATCCACCGGAGTGGACCCGACATGTGACCTGGTTAACCATGGTACCAGCCATGATTCTGATCGGGGCCGCCTACATGCCGGGCAATATCAAACGATTTACCCCCCATCCGATGATGTGGAGTGTGCTGATCTGGGCTTCAACCCATCTTGCCGCCAATGGTGACCAGGCCAGTATCATTCTGTTTGGTGCGTTTGCTGCTTTTTCAGTGATTCATATTATTTCGGCTAATGCTCGTGGTGCCACCAGGCAGACAGAGGTCCTGCCCTTGAGCTCTGATATTAAGATTGTGGTTGTGGGGCTGGTGTCTTATGCCATCTTCGCCGTGGCGCATCCCTATATGTTCAAGGTGGCCGCGTTTTTGTAGGAAATATCTGATTGGCCCGCAATGCCTGTTACTGATCTATGCAGTCAGGTGAGCAAGAGTTGGCAAAGCCTCATTTCGTTTGTTGCGGCGCTATTAGAAACTTTAATGGTCCCAGATTGGTCTGGCTCATGTGACAAGGGCGCGTTCCGTTTAACCTGATCCTGTGATTTAATACCGCCTGAGGGGGCGCCGTCCCCCTTTTTTGCGCTTGAATGGACGTATAACTTGAAATATATGGGAACACCTCAATGGGTTTGATTGAAAAGGATTCTCCGCCAGCCGAACAGGTGGAGATTAAGACAGACACGCCGCCTTTTTCAGGTCAGCGCGTGGTGACTGACGGCAACTCGATAATCAGCAGGGTTGCCTACAAGGTTAATGGGGGAATCTCCATCTACACCATTACGCCATCGTCACCATTTGGTGAAGAAAGCGCACAACGTGCAGCAAATGGTGAGAAGAATATATATGGTGCGGTTCCTCAGGTATTCATGGCTTGTGATGAAGCCGCCGCTGCCTCTTTTGTACAGGGACTTGCAGCCAAGGGTGTCGGGTCGGCAACCTGTTCGTCATCACAGGGAATCCTTTTGATGATTCCTGAGATGTATAACTCTGCAGGTCAACTGCTGCCTATCAGCTTTTATATTGGTGCCCGTGATCTCTCGCGACATTCACTCACTATATTTGCAGGACACAGTGATGTCTACGCGGTGCGGGATACCGGTATCGCAATTCTATTTGCTGCTGATGCTCAGGAACTCCAGGACATTGGTGCTATTGCGGAAAGATTGAAATGGGAAGCCAGCCTGCCTGTTGCTGTGGTTTATGACGGATTTCTGACTACTCATCGACAGACTCAGGTGCAGGAACTTCCGGATGAGTTCTTCTGGTCATTCATGCCCCACGACAAGATGATAGAGCATAAGGATCGTTCTCTCGATCCGACACATCCCTCTATATGGGGGACTAATGAAAATCCAGACGGTTACATGCAGGGAGGTCTGGCTCAAAAACCCCACGTATTGGGTATTGATGAAATACTGCCGGCCATCATGGAAGACTTCGCTGAACTCACCGGGCGCAGCTACACACCCTATGAATATACAGGCCATGCACAGGCGACCGATATCATCGTTGCTGCAGGGAGTTCGATCACGACGATACGATCCACAATCCGCCATCTGCTCAATAAAGATCCTGACCGTCGTATTGGTGTTATTAATGTCCGGGCGTTCCGACCATTTCTTATCAAGGACTTTATCGAGACGTTGCTGGAGAGTGTCGAGAGAATAGCCGTACTCGACCGGTCAATGACACACACTGCTCAGGATGAGCCCCTGTGTGCGGATGTCAGGTTGGCACTGATTAAGGCAAATCAGGGTTTTCGTGGAATTCCAAGAATAGATAAAGTACCTATCGTCACAGGTGGAATCTATGGTGTGGCTGGGAAGGATTTCCATCCGGGATCGGTGGTTGAAGTTTTTGAACACCTCGATCGCATCAGAGAGAGCGGGGAAGTCTGGACAGGGTTCACAGTGGGTGTTGTTGATGACGTGATGGGAACGTCACTGCCAGCTGTTAACGCACCTGATATTTTCGAGAATACTAATGTGAATCAGGGCCGCATCGTCGCCTATGGTAGCGATGGGACGGTCAGTATGGTGAAAGGTGCGGCACTGATCTATGCTGCACAGCCTAATCCTGAAATTGCCGATATCAGTCTCTATGTTGCATCCACGGCTGAATATGATTCCAAGAAGGCTGGCGGTGTGACGGTTTCACATCTGCGTGTCTCTACTCAACCCCTGGATGAATGTTTCGATGTTCGCACGCCAGACTACGTTGCCGTGCATCATCCGGCACTGTTGACGAAGCGAGACGGTATACTAGAAGGCATCCGCGAGGGTGGCACTTTCATTATCAATACGCCAACATCGGCTGAGGAAGTTTTTGCGACATTGCCGGAGGAATTGAAACGGGAGATTGTCAGCAAGAAATTGAATTTCTGGGTGGTTGATGCCTTTCAGATAGCCGAGGAACAGGGACTTGGTAGAAAAATAAGCATGATCATGCAGCGAGTACTGCTGGAGAAGTTTGGGTTTCTTGACCATAGTACGGCTGATGCTCTGATGGAAGAAGGCATCGTCAAGACTTTTGGTCGGAAAGGTCAACATGTTGTAGACAACAATATTGACGCTTTTAAGAGAGCCATCGTAAACCTCAAACAGGTTCCCGTGCCGGAATCCATAGATGACCTGCCTGAAGTACAGGCCGCTACAAATATTATTGCCACAACGGCAAGCACCGCGAATGTCGATCTCAGGGTGGTAGCACCGGACAGGGCAGGTTTCACGGAATCTATCCAGAATCCCGGTATGGCCGGTCGAGGCAGTGAAGTCAGGGTCAGTGCTTATTTTAATCTTGCTCGTGGTGGAGCCAGACCCACTGATACCTGGAAAGGACTGGACCGGAATTTTGCGACCCGGTTGCCGAAGTTTGAGCCTTTCAAATGTAATGACTGCGGTGACTGTGTCTTTATGTGTCCAACTGGCGGCGCCCTTGATCAGGCTATCCTGTCGGCACGTCAGCAATCCGAGCTGAAAGATCTTTCCCTGATGAAGATATTCCGCAATGCCGGACGGATCAAACAGGATGCGACTGAGGGCATGTTCGGAATGAAACGTCTGGAAGAAGACGACGTCTATGGTCTGGCAGTTGATCCGAACCTGTGTACCGGTTGTGGTGTCTGTGAGGCAGTTTGTGCAAAAGATGCCATTTATCTGGTACCTCTGGATTCAATCGATAACGATCAACTGCTGGATCAACGAAATATCCTTGATATCAGTCGTGACCAAGGTGGAGACATCGATCTGTCACTCGATTTGTCCAGAAGGCTGCACACCACGCCGGAAATGGAGAGCCTGCCTAACTACATAGGTGCCTCCGGTGCCTGTGCTGGTTGCTACGAACCTCTCTATGTGGCGAAATTTCTGCAACTTTATCCATATTCTGTAATTACGAACGCAACCGGATGCTCTTCGATCTGGGGAGCGCAGGCGTATGAAACACCTTACAGCACAGATGCGCAGGGATTTGGTGCGGCCTGGATTAATCCGCTGTTCGAGAATAATGCTGCCGTTGGTGGTGGTATTGCCCTTGGTATTGCAGCAGAGTCTGATCAGGCCGATGTCTCTTGTCAGTATGTGCTGGACGCTATTGAGGAAAGAAACGAATTGGCTGAGATGGAGAGCTTTGTCGTTCTCAAGGATCAACTGGCATTCATAACAGAATCTATCTCAGACGAGGGAACGACCCTTGCTGATCGGGTCAATCGAGCGAACCGGATTAAGGATGTGCAACTGGCAGTGTACAAGGCGATTGAAAATGCCCCGGAAGATGACGTCATGCTGATGACTCATCTTGGGTTGCTTCGCTCGACCATCACCAGCAGATTGGATAAAACCACCCTCATTGTTGGCGGCGATGGCTGGGCATTTGATATAGGCTTGCAAATGTTAATCCACGTACTTCAGTCCGAACTGAATGTCGTTGTCATGGTGCTGGTAACTGATGCCTACTCCAATACCGGTGGTCAGATGTCAAAAGCAACGCCAAAGGGGATGGACACACCCTTTGCACCCGGAGGCAAAAACGCCGCTCGTTATTCTCTGGGTATGTCGGTTGCGCAAGGCGGTAACACGTTTGTTGGTCAGGTGAATCTTGCCTTCCCGAATCACCTGATCAGTACCTACAAGAAAGCATTTGATTACAAGGGACCATCCCTTCTACTTTGTTATGTGCCTTGCATGACTGAGCAGAAGTTTGATGAAGAACTGGTAGCTGATCAAGCTCGAAAGGCAACAACTACACGATACTGGCCGTTATGGGATTATGATCCGATTACAAATACCTGGAATGTAGACAGCAACTTCGATAGGAAGCAAAGGGTTGCTAAATTTGAAGGTGATTTCATCGAGGATTTCTGCCGATTTGAGGGTCGCTTTCGCACCCAGTTTGATGCCGATGGTAATCCGTCTGAACTCCTGTTAGGACAGGTTGAAGATAATCTGAATGTATGGGATCAGCTGCGAGAGAATGCAGAGGCCAAATAAGGCTCTGATAGATGGTATTCATTTACTTCGCAGAAAGTCCAGAATTGGACGTTAACGGACAAGCTATATAAACCAGCCGACATTTAGCATTTTTCAGCGTTGTGTCTTGATGAAATTCAAGGAAAATCTGAACTATCAATGGACAATGTTATATCTAATTAGTTCTTGTCCGTAAAGTACCGAATTTGTGCGGCCAAGACTATAGGGGCAAATTGTTAGTCAATAAAATCAATCGGTTACTACATGGCAAGGACAAGAATACTTGGCACGAAGTGACTTTATGGAGACGAACTAATTAGTATGGCCACGACCATCTCCAATCTGGACTGTTCGAGAGCAGGAATGATATTCATCGAATTTTTATTCTTGTTACCTAACTTCAACACTTAATGTAAGTGGTTCAATGATGGATTGCAATTCAGGTCATTTGAAGTTCTCGAATCTGATCTGCTATCTCCGAAACATGTGCATCGCGGATGCTCATGTCAGCCAACGCAGTCTCCAGATTCAGAATATACTCAACATTATGTCCACTTGGTCCAGAGGATCTGAGGATCTGCCGGGCGATAGAAAGCGTGTCTATTGAGCCAAGATAATTTGGATTATCTTTCACTGCATGGTAGGTGATGCAGAGTGCCTGACGACCATCACGGAAATGGAGAGGTATCGCCAATCGATCGTATCCGCCCTTCTCTCGATGGTCGAGATCAGCCAGTATTTCAGACGAGTTCTCAGGATGCAGACGATAGGCTTTTCCCCAGCAGGTTGAGTTGTTCTTTTCAGTCAGCGTAACGACGCGTCCGGGTGATCCCGGGACGCCACGATGGTCAGTGGAACCCTGCCAGAATCGACGGGTCCAGCCAGTGATGTAAGCTTCTTGCGACTCTAGATATGGAAAATCTACTCGCCAGATTAGAGAGCCATATCCGAATATCCAGACGATTTCTTCATTCATGATCACTGTTGTGATTTCTAATATAGTTGACAACGTCGAGAAGACCATCCTCGTCATGTTTGCCGCATATGAAGTTTGCTACTGCCTTTAGATCGTCGTGAGCGTTGCCCATGGCAACGCCATGGGATGCCCCCTGAACCATAGGCAAGTCATTTAGCTGGTCGCCCACAGCACACACATTATCAGCTGTGATATTAAAGTACTCTGCAAGGTGGCTGAGTCCATGCCAGTTTGTAACGCGATACAGGGAGATCTCGCAGTAGGAAAACTCATTGGTTGGGTTGGGGACAATGACAGCACTGAACCGGTTTTTTGTTCACTATGTAGATGTTTGACGAATTGCCTGAGTGTGGATTCCGTATCGAAAGCACTGAGGACAAGGTAGTTGCCCTGATTCGCCAGCAGGCCTGCTGAATCATAAAACTCTGCATTGATATTAAAGTAACCCTGTAGTTGTGAGTTCCATTCGATTACGGAATCAATGACAAAATCAGCGCCAGCGTGCGTATAGGAATCTCGCTGTGCTGAAATAGATATTCCGTGTTGTCTTGCCAGTGATACAACGTGGTTAAAAGAGTCAGTGTCGAAGGAAGTCTCAGTCAGTGTGGTTTTGCCCGCATACTTTACCAGCACACCATCAAGGTCCAGGGCAATTAGTTTGATGGCTTGTGACATTCAGATTGCTGTTAGCCTCCCATTCTGTACCTGAGTTTTACAACAAATACATCCACTAGTCGATCTGTCCAGGAATCTCGCAGCAAGTCTCCAAATCCGTCGTCTGGTCTGCTGCCAAGATTGGATCCGCGGGTGTAAACAACAAACAAGTCTGAGAGGGGAGCCAATTCCCATCGATATCTGGCTTGGAAGGTCAAACGACTGATCGAAAAATCTCTTAAATCATCAACTGGGTCTCTTGTCACCTGATCGAGAGAACCGTCCCCCAGCGGAACCTGCCAACGTTTATCTTCAAAAGCCTTGATGCCTGCCCACTGCGCAGTGATTCGAAACTGCTGTTTTGCAGTCAGGAAAAGATCCATCTCGATTTTAGGCCGCCAGTTGGTTGCATTAAAAGTGGTAAAGTCTCGACCCTCATCGTGGATCAGCCAGCCCTTACTATCTTCATAGTTGAGTTTAAACACGAGAGCAAAGCGATCAGTGGGTCGCCAGTCAAACTCCAGTTTGTAGTCAACTGTGTAACCTCCATCAATATCTTCCTGGAGGTAGGAAAAACCGAGACGCGCCATCAGCTTGCGGGAACGATCAGTTCGCGCGGAGATACCGGCCTGCCAGCGACCATCGACACGGTAATCGCCGTACCCAAGACTGTCCCGGTCTTCCCACCTGGAAGGAAAATAGTTGATGTCATAGAACCATGATGCATTGTTCTTCAGTTCCATATCCTGCATGAAGAAGATACCACTGCGAGTTGACCGAAAGTCAGTGTTGTATTCCTGAGCCAGACTCAGCCAAGTATATCTGGATTTGTACTTGTGCAGGTTATACTCGTTGAGATTGTAGGAGTACTTCAAGCCAACAACATCATTACGGCGCAAGAATCCAAAATCATTGATATCCAGACTGTCATCAAAATAGTCGAATGACAGCTTATGACTGGAACCTCGCTTGGGGGTGTAGGTGACATCAAAAAAACCGCCTGCTCCGGTCTTGCTGTCAACATTTGAATAGAGCAGTTGGGCGTCCGTATTCCAGCGTCCATCTTCGGTCAGATAATGGCCGTCTACGCCGTGAACAACGGCATTTTCCTGCGGATGGCTGACCAGGGTTGATATCCAACCAATGGAGCGACGATTGCCTGTTTCCGTATCTTCATAAAGAAATCTGGCGATACCGAATTCGCGCCCATCCTGGATCACCTCAAACTCTGACCCATCCAGCAATCCTTCCAGTTTGGTGTCATCTTCGAATGCGGCCAGTACGCCATAGCGAAATTTATTTTTTTGACCAGTGACCTTAAGCGCGCCAATCAACTCACTGGGTTGATTTCTCTCGGTACTTGTCAGTTCGAAATCACCGACGTCATACAACTCCTCATCGGTTCCCGGAAAATGCTTTTGGTAAGCTCTTGAGAACAGTTCGGATGAAGTACTTTTTGGTGCGCTGCCAATTCTGCGAGTATTTATCAGCGAGGTTGGGGAACTGCTGCTGTAGCGGCTGCCTCGAGCCCGGGGTGTGGTAACAAAAATTTCCTGCCCTTCAAGAAAAAATGCTCTCTTTTCAGGAAAGAATGTCTCAAATGAACTTAAGTTTACGACGACATTATCCGACTCAACATTGCCGAAGTCTGGATTGACTGTAGCTGTCAACTGAAGGTTTGTGGAGGGTCGCCAGAAAAGATCAAAGCCAGCTTTGTGGGAATCCTGATGATCCTTAGCAACATTGTTGTACGTGCTGGCGGCGAATGGATAAAATGTGAATTGTTGCTTTGGGTTGATATTCTCAAGCTCGATTTTTTGAAGTTTTGACAGAAATACACCTTCCCGTCTGGACAGCGGCGGGTAGGCCCACCGTTCGTTTTTTGTAGCTAGCGTCCGCATCAGGCTGTAGCCCATCTCGCGAGTATTTGAATCCGACTCGGGCATTGACATCATCGACCATGGAATAAAGTACTCTGCAGCCCAACCTTCTTCGTGCTCTGAAGATGCTCCTCGCCAGGGACCATCCCATTGACTGGAATACTGTCGTTCAGGAATTACCGTTCCATCTCCCAGTGTGCCGCCAAGGTTTACACCGAAAAAGTAGGCGTATAAGCCTTCGCCGCTTGGGTCGAGGGTTATTGAGACGCCGTCGCGACTGATATACTTATCCCTGGAACTCAGCCTTGAAACCAACTGCGCATGGTCCTGTTGATTCCAGACACCGACATAGAGTCCTGCATCCGTATAGAAAAACTGCGTTCGTGTCTCGAGCGGGGCGTCAGCGAGCGTATCCGGCTGAACAATGACCATGTCGTCCTTGAAAGGAATAGTCTGCCAGATGGATTCGTCCAGCACACCATCGATGGTCATGCTGATATCAGTATCACTGATGCGGGTTAATTTTATTGATTCATCAGATGCGTTGCTCGCATGGCTATGCAGCAAAAGAAAGTTAATGACTAATAACGCTACTAATTCTCGTAACTTCCAGACAAGTGACATCTCTTCCATACTACTTTGCTGAACCAACTAAATTTAACGTTTGCCGCACCTGCTCATATTAGAATCAGGTGGGAGGGGAGCATCCCTCAATATTCGTGCTTGTGATTTCGCGGATGGCTGGTTAATGTCTTTGATCAGCGATCAGCGCGCTTTTTGCCTACGAATCGCGCAGAATAATACTCGAATTTGATGCTATAAGCCATTGAAAATTAAAGAAGTCACAGGAAATCTATATCAGTTCATCGGATTAGGGCTCATCAATGCGCTGGCTCGTTCTGGTCGTTACGAGCTTCAAAGTGATGTTCGCTACGGGGTAAAGAACCGAAATACTCTTGATTATTATCGTTGTGAACATGAGGAACCACGCCCAACAATTCTGTTTTTCTACGGAGGCGGCTGGCAAAGTGGGGAGAAGAAGAACTACCGATTTGTAGCGGATACACTAACCTATTATGGCTACAACGTGGTGATCCCAAACTATCGACTGTATCCATTGGTGCGTTTCGCGCAGATCCAGGAAGACTCGGTAAATGCGACCCAGTGGGTGTTGGAGAATGTATCTGCGGATCAACCCATTTATATCATGGGTCATTCTGCTGGTGCTCAACTTGGTGCGCTGTTGTGTCTTAACAAGTCTCTCCTGGACAGCTCTCAGGGATTGGATCAGAGAATTGGTGGCTTCATTGGCCTTGCGGGGCCCTACGACTTTTATCCATTTACCGAGGATGAACACTGGGATCTGTTTTCACCGGAAGAATCCTATCCCGATTCCCAGGCAGTTAATTTTGTACGTGTTGATTGTCCGCCCATGTACCTGTTACATGGTGAAAGCGACAATCGGATAAGAAGAGGTCATTCAAAAAGTCTCATGGAGAAGGTGCAGGCTGTTGGCGGACGGGCAACTCGTGAGGTGTACTCAGATACCGGGCATGTTGACATTATCCTGCAGTTGGCCCGGATTTACAGGCGGAGCAGTCCGGTGGTAAGAGATATCGTGCGTTTTCTCTCAGACCGCTCTGCCAGCAGATTGACGAAAGCAGGGCATCAGGAGTCGACAGATGGACTGGACGAATTACCGTCAAACTAATGGGCCAATATGATTCGGAAATTTTGGTGATTCAAGCCGATATTTGATACCTTTTCAGATTATTACAGGAGAAACTCATGGCACTAAGTGAATCAAGCACAGAAGAATTGCTGGTCGAGCAGAAAGGCAGCATTGCAATTCTGACACTGAATCGTCCTGAACGGCTGAACGCCATCAGTCGAGATAT